>ENA-OQDM01000494-OQDM01000494.1-human-gut-metagenome-genome-assembly--contig:-NODE-494-length-22791-cov-3.368646_pt1 | contig 22791 bp, 26 predicted proteins | sample MGYA00242772_ERZ504605 | MGnify/ENA primary metagenome ERZ504605 (study PRJEB26092, sample SAMD00036348) | human gut metagenome | host: Homo sapiens | study: EMG produced TPA metagenomics assembly of... | reverse complement strand
AAAACAAGAAGCAACTGAAATTCATACTTTTTTTATTTCTCTTAAATAATGATGCAGATCATTCCCCCATTGCTGTCATTGACAATTTTCTGCATGGTATCCTGCAGTTTCAACTGGCACTCATCATCCATCTGCATGATCTTGCTGCGGATGCCGTCTTCCATCAGTTCCCCGACAGATTTTCCGAAAATATTTGTCGTCCAGATTCCTTCCTTGCTCTCCTCCCCCTCGCGGATATATGCAATCAGATCATTTGCCTGTTCCTCACTGCCGACGATTGGCGCAATTTCGGTCTCAATATTCGCCTTGATCATATGAATGGACGGGGAAATTGCCCGCATTTTCACGCCATATTTTCCGGCATGCTGGATCAGCACCGGATCTTCCATACGGATATCCGAAAGTCCCGGCATGACCACACCATACCCCTTCTGTTCCACAGCTGCCATGGCATCTTCCACACGCTCGTATTCTTTTTTCATCCGGGAGAGGGAGCGCAGCATGGAAATCATCTGATATTCCCCTTCGATCTGCATTCCCGTCATCTCACTGATGTAGGAAAATAGCACTGTTCCGTTGTCTCCATACGGATCGTCACGGTTCCGTTGGAAAGATCCGCCGTCTGCAGCTGGATGTCACGAAAAACCTCTTCTCCCATCTGCTCATTTGCACTTTTTACCCATTCCTGCCCGGCAAGCACAGCCGATGCGTCCCGCACGCGGTCGATTCCATCCATCAGTCTGGAAGCCGTCTGAATCATGGCTGCCTTTAATTTATGTTCCATCGGAAGCATTTCCGTCCACTTCGGAATTGCAAAGTCCACACGGGTAACCGGAAATTCAAACAGAATTGCCTTCATAACTGTGACCAGATCCTCCCGGTGCATCTGCTGACAGTTGACCGGAACCACTACCGTCTGATATTCCTGCTCTAAACTTTCTTTCAGTGCAAGTGTCTCACTGCTGTACGGACGCACGGAATTTAAAACAACCACATAAGGTTTTCCAATCTCTTTAAGCTTTTCCACCGCAGTTTGTTCTGCCTCCACATAATTTTCCCGCGGAAGTTCCCCGATACTGCCATCCGTTGTCACCACAACACCGATGGTTGCATGGTCTTTGATCACCTTTTCCGTTCCGATTCTCGCCGCATCCGAAAAAGGAATTTCCTCCTCAAACCACGGCGTATGTACCATGCGGTATCCGTCCCCTTCCAGATGCCCGCTGGCTCCCTCTACCATAAATCCGACACAGTCAATCAGACGCACACTGACACTGCTCTCATCTGCAAGTGTGATCTCTGCAGCCTCCTGCGGAATAAATTTCGGTTCTGTCGTCATGATCGTCTTCCCGGCAGCTGACTGTGGCAGTTCATCGAGCGTCCGCTTTTTTTCTTCCTCATCTTCGATGTACGGAAGTACAAACAGATCCATAAACCGCTTAATGAACGTTGACTTTCCGGTACGGACCGGTCCTACGACACCAATGTAGATTTCGCCGTTCGTTCTTTTCTGGATATCTTTATATAAATCAAACTCCATAAAAAAATCTCCCTTCTTTGCATATTCGATTAATCTATCTAATCTATATGCAAAGGGGAGAATTCTTATTCACAGAAATACTCTGTTGTATAATTATTTCTCAGATGACTTCTTTTTGTCGGAAGTCTTCTTCTTTGCAGCTTCTTTCTCTGCTGCTTTCTTTGCCTGCTCAGCAAGCACTTTTTCACTGATGCGTCCATACATCTGCATGTATTTATAGAGTTTCTTTGCCAGATCCTTGGTAATCTGTCCCTCCAGGGCACGCCACTTCCAGTTTTCTCCAAGTGTGGAAGGAATGTTAATACGGGCTTCGGAGCCGAGTCCGATCAGATCCTGCATCGGAACAATCGCCATATCTGCAACGGATGACCATGCGGCACGCATCATACCCCAGTTATATCCTTCCTCCTCGGTCAGATTCAGGTACTCGGTTGCGAACTTGACAGATGCTTTCGGTGCCGTCTTCATCCATCCCATCACGGTATCATTATCATGTGTTCCTGTATACACAACACAGTGACTGGTATAGGTGTGTGGCAGATAATCACTTCCCTCACGGCTGTCAAACGCAAACTGGATGACTTTCATGCCCGGGAATCCGGAATCCTTTAAAAGTTTGCGGACGGAATCTGTCAAAAATCCAAGATCTTCCACAATGATCGGAAGCTTGCCAAGTTTCTTCTCCAGCTGGTTAAACAGATCCATTCCCGGACCCTGTTTCCATTTTCCGTTCTTTGCAGTCTTATCTTTTGCCGGAATTGCATAATAAGAATCAAATCCGCGGAAATGATCGATGCGGATAATATCATACAGCTCGCTCATCGCTTTGATTCGTTTGGTCCACCATGCATAGTTATCTTTTTTCATTTCATCCCAGCGGAACAGCGGATTGCCCCAGAGCTGTCCATCTGCCGAAAATCCGTCCGGAGGACATCCTGCCACTTCAATCGGATTTAAATCTTCATCCAGATAAAACTGTTTCGGATTTGCCCATACATCCGCACTGTCTCCGGCCACATAGATCGGCACATCTCCGATAATCTCGATTCCGTTTTCATTGGCATATGCCTTTAACTCTCTCCACTGTTTAAAGAACAGATACTGAAGCATCTTATAAAACTCAATATCTTCTGCGTACTTTTTTCTTGCCTCATCCAATGCCGCTGCGTCACGCACACGAAGTTTCTCATCCCACTGGGCCCATGCTTTTCCGTCATTGGCATCTTTTAATGCCATAAACAGTGTATAATCTTCCAGCCAGTCCTTTTCCGTCTCACAAAATGACGAAAAATCTTCCGGCATATTTTTTACAAAACGGACATATGCTTTATGCAGCAATGCATAGCGTGATACATACATGGTTCCATAATCAATGTATTCCTCGCTTGTGCCCCAGTCAAATGACTCACATTCCTTTTTCTTTAATAAATTTTCCTTGCAGAGAATGTCCAGATCGATAAAGTACGGATTTCCCGCAAAACTGGAAAACGACTGATACGGTGAATCTCCGTAACTGGTCGGACAGATCGGCAGAATCTGCCAGTAAGTCTGACCTCCTTTTACCAGAAAGTCTACAAATTTTCTGGCTGATTTTCCCATAGTTCCAATGCCATACGGTGATGGCAGGGAAGATATCGGCATAAGTACGCCACTTGTTCTCATAAGTGATTCCTCCTAAGATCCAATCTATAATCTATAATTATATCATACCACCTTTTTGTCCCCTTGTAAAAAGCATTTTTCAATGCTAGTATGAAAGAAAGGGATTACGAGGTGAAGAATTATGAACGATGTCATAAAACATAAAATCAAACACAATGCACACCGTGCACTGGTATCTGTCAAATGGGTAATTTTTGCAATTCTTGTCGGCGGTATCGTCGGGCTGTGCGGCACGGCATTTTACTTTTGCCTGACATTTGTCACCGTACTGCGTGGACAGAATCCGTGGCTTTTATATCTGCTCCCTGTCGGGGGACTGATCATTGTCGGTGCTTACCATCTGCTGCGGGACGAAAAAGATACCGGGACCAATCTGGTCATCTCTGCCATCCACTCGGATGACGAGCTGCCCCTGCGCATGGCTCCTTTGATCTTTATTTCCACACTGATCACGCACCTGTTTGGCGGATCTGCCGGCCGTGAAGGTGCCGCCCTGCAGATGGGTGGCAGTATCGGAAACGCAATCGGAAAATTCTTCCGTTTTGACGATAAAGATAAACATGTCATGATCATGTGCGGCATGAGTGCTGCGTTTTCCGCTCTCTTTGGTACCCCGATGGCTGCTGCCATCCTTCCAATGGAAATTGTAAGTGTCGGCGTCATGTACTATACCGCCCTTGTTCCATGTGTGATCAGTTCTCTTGTCGCACACGGAGTTGCTTACCTGTTTGGTGTTTCCAACCAATGGTTTTCCATCGAGCATATCCCGGACTTTGGCATTCTTCCTGCCGTGCAGATTTCCATCCTTGCCGTGCTCTGCGCACTGGTAAGTATTGTTTTTTGTGTTCTTCTGCACAAAAGTGAAGAAATTTACCGCAAACTGTTCCAGAATCCCTACATCCGCATCTTTGCCGGTGGATGTATTGTTGTCATTCTGACGATGCTTGTCGGCAACCAGAATTACAACGGTACCGGTATCGGCATCATCCAGATGTGCATTGATGGAACGGTCCGTCCGGAAGCCTTCCTGTTAAAGATGATCTTTACCGCACTGACTCTTGGTGCCGGTTACAAAGGCGGAGAAATTGTTCCTTCCTTCTTCACCGGCGCGGCCTTTGGCTGCCTGTTTGGAACGCTGACCGGCATATCCCCGACACTCTGTACGGCTGTCGGCATGACTGCCGTATTCTGTGGTGTCACAAACTGTCCGATCACCTCACTGCTAATCAGTTTTGAATTGTTCGGTTATGACGGCATGCCGTATTTTCTTCTGGCTACCGCTTTCAGCTACATGCTTTCCGGATACTTTGGTCTGTACCGGAGCCAGAAGATTGTGTACTCCAAATACAAAACCAGCTACATCAACAAGACAACTCACTGATTCCAAGAACCACACAGCCAGTCGCCGGCAATTCCATGTTCGAATGAACCGAACCGATTGGTTCGGTTCCTGCATGCAGATCATCAATATATAGCGTCCATGTCCTGTCATCCGGCAGCAGAAGTGTTTCTTTTCTGCCGGATGCATTGTACGCCACCAGAAGTGTCTCTTCCGGCTGACGGATTATAAACGCGATGGTCTGTTCGGATGTCATTTCCATAAACAGAATATTCTGGCGGATCTCCTCTGCGTCTGTCATACGCAATCCTTTATGTGCTTTCCGGAAAGCAATCAGTCCTCTGTAATACTGCTGCAGTTCTTTCTGTTCATCATTCCAGTCATAGCGCAGCACATTTGTTTCATACGGCAGATTATAACTGTTCTCGGATACCTCACCATTTTTTCCGGCCGGTTTGGTTCGTGCAAACTCTTCCCCACTCAGGAAAAACGGAACTCCCTGTGCGGTAAATACCATCGCAGCCGCCAGACGGTTCATTGCAAGACGTTCCCCGGCATCACAATCCGGTCTGGAAATCTGCAGTTTATCCCACAAGGTCAGATTGTCGTGACAGGAAACATAATTGATCACTTTCTCCGGTGTATCCGTCCATGTGCCGCCGACTGCATAGGTATAAGCTGCATAATCTACCTGTGGATGCCACACACCTCCTGTTGCACAGTAACGCACCGCAACTTTCATTTTTTCCTTTCCGCTGACATAGCCGCAGTCTTTGTTATAAAACACATGTCCGCGCACCATGTCCCGGATATCATCCGAAAACATTCCGATGCCGTCCAGCATACGCGCGTTTCTCTTCATGGCACGCCTAAATTCCGGCATGGTTGAAGTACCGCCTGTCCAGCCCTCTCCATACAGAATGATATATGGATTGATTTCTTTTAACCTGCGGCTGATCTCATTCATGGTATCAATATCAAGAACACCCATCAGATCAAACCGGAACCCATCCACATGATATTCCCTTGCCCAGTAACAGACAGATTCTACGATGTATTTGCGCATCATCGGCTGCTCCGAAGCAATTTCATTGCCACAGGCAGATGCATTGGAATATCTGGTTCCGTTCATCCGGTAATAATAATCCGGCTCACATTTCTGCAGACAGCTGTCCAGATCATAGGTGTGATTGTACACCACATCCATGATCACTCCGATGCCCTCCCTGTGAAAAGCCGCAATCATTTCTTTCATTTCCCGGATACGCACCTCCCCATGGAACGGATCTGTTGAAAAAGATCCCTCCGGTACGTTATAATTCAGCGGATCGTATCCCCAGTTATACTCCCGCTTCTTTGGTGCCGCCTCATCAATACTTGCAAAATCATACATTGGCATGATCTGCACATGCGTAATACCGAGCGATTTCAGATAATCCAGCCCGGTAGCTTCTCCCTCTTTGTTTTTGGTTCCCTTTTCTGCCAGTCCCAGATACTTTCCCGGATATTTTACCCCGGAAGAGCCATCCGCGGTACTGTCCAGAACAGAAATCTCACAGATCACCAGATCCGTACGGTTTGAAAAAACCGGTCCATGATCCTCCTTAAAATTCTCCGGATCGGTTTCTTTTAGGTCCAGCACCATACTCCGCTGCCCGTTCACACCGACAGCTACCGAATATGGATCCTGTGACTCCACGGTCTTGCCGCTTCTCTCCAGACGGTATGTATAATAAACATGCCGCAAATCTCCGTCTACCCGAATCGTCCAGGTTCCCTGTACATCCCGTTTCATCGGAAGTGTATCCGACAGGCAGTCCCCGTCTCCTTCCCGATACAGACACAGTGTTACTGCATCCGCAGTCGGAGCCCAGAGCCGGAACGCTGTATATTTCTTTGTGTACACAGCACCCAGATCATTTCCATCATATGGAATCCTTTGCTGCATTCCCTCTCTCCTCCCTGAAATATATTATTTTCGCATTTTTTCGTAATTCATTATATTTTAATTTTATGTATCTGTAAATTGGAAAAATCACTAAGTTTTTTTCAATATTTTGTGAAATAAGACGAAGAAAAAAGACATTCCATGTTTTATGCCATGAAATGCCTCTTTTTTTGTTTTCCGTATCAGGCAAACCCTTATGCGTTTGTTGCCTGTACCATTGCCTCAAGGGTTCTGACTGCTGCTCCCGAATCGATCGTCTTTGCTGCAAGTGCAATGCCATCTGCAATACTGTCTGCCTTTTTCCCAATATACAAAGCGGCTCCTGCATTCAAAAGCACAATCTCCCTCTTTGGTCCCTGTTCCTTTCCGGAAAGAATATCTCTGGTGATCTGTGCGTTTACGGCTCCATCCCCACCCTGCAGTTTTGCGATTTCACACCTCTTTAATCCAAACTGTTCCGGTGTGATTGTATAGGTGGTTACTTTTCCGTCCTTAATTTCAGATACCGTGGTCTCACCGGTCAGTGTGATCTCATCCATGTTATCCTCTCCGCTGACAACCATTCCCCGTTCTACCCCGAGGTTCATCATGGTTCCTGCAATCACTTCCGTAAGTGCCGGGGCATACACCCCTACAAGCATTGCCCTGGCACGGGATGGATTAGAAAGTGGTCCTAAAATATTAAACACCGTGCGGATGCCCAGCTGTTTTCTGACCGGTCCCACATACTTCATGGCAGGATTAAAATGCGGTGCAAACATAAATCCGATCCCGACCGTCTCCACACACTTTTCTACCACAGCCGGATCTGCGGAAATATTTACGCCAAGTGCTTCTAACACATCTCCGGCACCACTTTTCGATGAAATGGAACGATTGCCGTGCTTTGCCACCGGAAGCCCTGCTGCTGCCACAACGAACGCTGATGTTGTGGAAATATTAAACGAATAGGTACAGTCTCCGCCGGTACCGACAAAATCTACATAATCTTCTACCTTCGGACTGATCGTATTTGCCTTGTTGCGCAATACGGCTGCCAGTCCCGTAATCTCATCCAGCGTTTCCCCTTTCATGCGGAGTGCTGTCAGAAAACATGCAATCTGCGCCTCTGTTGCCTGTCCGGTCAGAATCAGCTCCTGTGCTTCATCGCTTCCTCTTTTGTCAGATCTTTTCCCTCTACCAGTTTGGCCAGAATCTCTTTCATCTATGATATCCTCCTGTTTGATTCGCTTTTCCGTTACATTTCATTTAACTCTTTTTTGAATGTGCTGCAATAGTCTGCTGCAGCCTGCGGATCAAAACCGTGCTTCCGCATCAGTGTGATAAAATGAGAGCCTACAATGGCTCCGTCAATAATCTCTTTCATCGGACGTACATCCTCCGCCGTGCGGATACCAAATCCCATCATAACCGGAATTTTTGCCTCTTTCTTTACCGCTGTCAGGTATTCTAAAATCTGACGGTGGAAGGTTGCTTCCTGTCCGGTAACTCCCATGGAAGACACACAGTAGACAAATCCCCTTGCATTTTTAAGGATTTTTGGCACACGGTCTTTGGATACCGGGGAAACCAGCTGGATCAGAATGGTTCCATCCTCTTTCTGTAACTGTGTCTGGAGTTCTTCCTGCTCTTCCAGCGGCAGATCCGGAATGATCAGTCCATCCACCCCGCAGGCATTGCACTCTTTTACAAATTTTTCCACGCCATAATGCAGTACCGTGTTGTAATACATCATAAATACAACCGGGATCTGCACACCATCGTCACGCATCTCTTTCATACAGGTAAATGTCTTCTCCAGATTTGCCCCGCCGAGAATTGCCTCATAGGAAGCCGCCTGAATAACCGGACCGTCCGCTACCGGATCGGAAAACGGAATTCCAAGTTCAATAATGTCCGTTCCCGCCGCTTCCTGTGCTTTGATGATCGCCTTTGTCTTATCATAATCCGGCAGACCTGCTGTGATATAAGTAATAAATGCCTTTTCTTTCTTTTCCTGTAACGCCTGAAGCGCTGTCTCAATTCGATTCATCCCTGTTATGCCCTCCTTAATTCAGATATCCTTTTCCGTCAAGATAATCCGCAATGGTGTTTACATCTTTATCTCCACGACCGGACAGACAGATAATCATGCTCTGGTCCATGGTCATTTCTTTTGCCTTTTTAAATGCATAGGCAACGGCATGTGCACTCTCAATTGCCGGAATAATTCCTTCTAATTTACACAGTTCCATCAGCGCATCCATTGCCTCCACATCCGTAATTGCCACATATTTTGCACGTCCGGTATCCCGCAGATATGCATGCTCCGGTCCGACTCCCGGATAATCCAGTCCGGCGGAAATGGAGTGTGCCAGCTGGATATTTCCATCGGTATCCTGCAACAGATACGAACGCATGCCATGCAATACTCCAGGCTCTCCCAAAGCCATGGCGCTGGCATGTTTTCCGGTCTCGATACCAAGTCCTGCTGCTTCTACACCAATCAGTTCCACCTCCGGTTCGTCAATAAAATCAGCAAACATTCCGATGGAATTAGAACCACCACCCACACAAGCCATAACGACATCCGGATTCTTTCCTTCTACCTCCATGTGCTGACGCTTTGCTTCCCGGCTGATGACACTCTGAAACTCTTTCACCATCTTCGGATACGGATACGGTCCTACCGCAGATCCGATAATATAGAACGTATCCTCGCTGTTTTGGCCCAGGTACGGATGGCTTCGTTTGTCGCGTCTTTTAAGGTATTGCTTCCGGATTCCACGGATACCACTTTTGCACCAAGCATCTCCATACGCATCACATTCAGTTTCTGTCTCTGGATATCTTCTTTTCCCATGTACACCGTACATTCCATATCAAACAGTGCTGCTCCCGTTGCAGTAGCTACACCATGCTGTCCTGCACCGGTCTCCGCGATTACCTTTGTCTTTCCCATACGCTTTGCCAGAAGGATCTGACCGATCACATTGTTGATCTTGTGGGCACCGGTATGGTTTAAATCTTCACGCTTTAAATAAATTTTTGTACCGTATTTTGCAGACAGACGTTCTGCATAGTAAAGCGGTGTCTCTCTGCCGACATACTGTTTCAGATAATAATGATACTGCTTCATAAACTCCGGATCATGAATGGCCTCCTCATATGCCTGATCCAGTTCCTGTAAGGTATTCATCAGCGACTCTGCCACATACTGTCCGCCAAACTGTCCATAATATGCTTTCTTATTCATCTTTTCTTTCCTTTCTTCTGCTTCCTCTTTTGACACATGTTACAAATTGTTTGATCAATGCTTCATCTTTGCCATTTTCATTTTCCACCCCGGAACTGACATCCACAACATCCGGATGAAACAGCTGGATTCCTTTGTTCACATTTCCGGCATGTAGCCTCCTGCTAAAACGAATTTTCTCCCGGCAAAAATCCCCTCTGTCTGGTGAAACGTCTGCGTCTTTTGCCAGTCAAACGTCTGTCCGCCTCCGTAATTTGCTCCATCCACCACAAGTGCTGTAATTTTCTGCTGTAACTTTTCCGGCAAATCCAAAAAATCTTTTGTCTTTTCTGCAAACTCTTTGGGATCTGACAGGTTTATGGCATACCAGACGGGAAGTTCCACTGCCGAAAGTGCCTCGGCTGACAGCGTTCCATGCATCTGGATGATATCAAATTTCATCTGTTGCAGTATTTGAATCTGTGCTGCATCCGGAGAAACAGTCACGGCAACTTTCTTTATATCCGGACGGATTTTTTCCATAATTTTTTTGCTTTTTGACAGCTTACATTGCGTTTGCTTTTTTCATAAAACACAAATCCTGCATAATCGGCACCTGCATCATTTACATATTGTGCATCCCCTGGCTTTTGAAGTCCGCAGATCTTTACTTTTGGTCTCATGCCTGATACAGCTCCTTCCACTTTTGTGCAAGCGCTTTTGGATTTTCCGATTCCATAAATGCCCGCCCGATCAAAAAGGCATCTACTCCGCAGTCGCGCAGAAAACGTACATCTTCATCCCCTGTAATTCCACTTTCTGCCACAAACACCTTATCCTCTGGCACATAAGGGCGAAGCCGTCTGGTATGTTCTAGAGAAATCGTAAAATCTTTCAGATTTCGATTATTGACTCCAATAATGCGCGGATTAATTTTCATTGCCCGCTCTACCTCTGCCTCATCATGCGTTTCTACCAGCACATCGAGTTCAAGTTCTCTTGCCAGCTGATAAAAATCATGCATCTGTGCATCATCCAAAATTGCCGTAATCAAAAGTACCGCATCCGCTCCAATCACTTTTGCCTCATAAAACTGATACTCACAGATCATAAAATCTTTCCGTAAAATCGGAAGCTGTGATTTCGCCCGGATTTCCTTTAAATATTCTACATTTCCGTGAAAATGATCTTCTTCTGTCAGACACGAAATGGCATCCACAGATGCATTGTATTCCGCGATCCGCTCCATCAGATCAATCTTGCTTGTAATTGTTCCAAGACTTGGGGATGCCTTCTTAAATTCTCCGATAATAGAAAGTCCCGGTTTCTTTAAATGATTGTAAAAGCAATTGGCTTCCCTCGTCTTTGTCTCCTCTGCCATACGGCGCATCTGACTTTCTGAAATGCGAGCCATATGTTCTGGAAGCCGTCTTTTTTTGTCTGCTACAATTTCTTCTAAAATCATATCGTATCTCCTAACACTTTTCGGGAACATCGGTCCATATAAAGTTTGCCTTCGGCAAAGGACCGACGCTACATGTTAGATTTCCAAGGAAATCTAACACATATCATTTACGAAGTTTTCTATGATGCGTTTGCCGTGTTCGGTATAAATGGATTCCGGATGGAACTGTAATCCGACAACCGGATATTCCTTATGACGCATAGCCATGATCTCGCCATCGTCTGTCCGTGCCAGCACCCGCAGACAATCTGGCAGATCTTTTTCCTGTACCGCAAGCGAATGATACCTTGCCACACGGATCGGAGAATTGATTCCCGTAAATACGCTGCTTCCATCATGCTCAATCAGTGACTGTTTGCCATGAAACAGTGCTTTTGCATAAGAAACGGTTCCCCCTAATGCCTCACCAATACACTGATGTCCCAGACAGATACCAAGAATCGGTTTCTTTCCGGTAAATTCCCGGACAACATCCATGCAGATGCCAGCCTCTTTTGGATTTTTCGGTCCTGGAGAAAGCACGATCCGCTCCGGGTCCATCGCAGTAATTTCATCAATGGTAATCTTGTCGTTTCGGACAACTTTGATATCGGAGTTAAAAATTCCGATATACTGATACAGGTTATAAGTAAAAGAATCATAGTTATCAATCAGCAAAATCATAAATTTTCCTCCTCTATAAGCGTCTTGGCCAGTGCCATTACTTTATTGCAGCACTCCTGATACTCATTTTCCGGAACAGAATCTGCAACTATTCCCGCTCCAGCCTGCAAATATACACGGTTTTTCTTTTTGATCATTGTCCGGATCGTAATACAGAAATCCATATCACCGGAGAAATCAATGTATCCGGTTGCGCCTCCGTAGAGTCCTCTGCGCACACTCTCAAGTTCATCGATAATCTCCATCGCGCGGATCTTCGGTGCTCCAGATAGCGTTCCTGCCGGAAGGAACGAAGAAACCAGATCCAGCGGATGAAATTCTCCTTTTTTCTTTCCTTCCACCATGGATACGATGTGCATTACATGGGAATAATTCTGCACTTCCATAAACTGTGTCACCTTGACGGTTCCAAATTCTGAGATCCTTCCCATGTCATTTCTCGCAAGATCCACCAGCATAACATGTTCGGCGCGTTCCTTTTCATCCCGGAGCAATTCATCCCGAAGCAATGCATCCTCCTCGGCATCCACACCCCTGCGCCGGGTTCCGGCGATCGGACAGGTATACACCCTGCTTCCCTGCTGCTTTACAATCATTTCCGGGGAACTTCCGATCACTTCAAACTCTCCATAATTGAAATAATACAGATACGGGGATGGATTCAGTTCCCGGAGCTCTTTATACAGCTCAAATCCGGTCTGTTTTGTCTCAATCGTCCATCTCTGGGAAAGCACGGTCTGGAAAATATGTCCTTCCCGGATATACTGCTTGATCTTTTCGACTTTTTCGCAATACTGTTCTAAGGTATCGGACTGGTTGACAATCACACCGTCATGTGTAAAATTTCTGTCCGGTATCTGTCCGGCATTTTTTCTTGCCTCCTCAATCAGTTCTGCTGCTTCTGCTAATGCTTTCTTTTTTCCGTCTTCCGAATCTTCTCCAAGAATCACTGCGGTCAGCGTCTCTGCCACATGATCCACCAGGATAAATTTTGTCATGAGCATCATCTGGATGGTCTCGATTCCAATCTCGTCTGGATTGTTATCCGGCAGTACTTCTGCATAGCGGACAAAATCATATCCCAGATTTCCGACCAGTCCTCCGGAAAAAGACAGCTCTTCGTTTTCTTTTACGATATCAAACTCGCTGTAATATTCTTTCAGACGTTCGAGCGGATTTCCCTGCCGGATTTCTTCCGTCCCGTCGTTTTGCCGGATCACGAGTGCATCCCCGCGGGAAGTAATGATCTCTTCCGGTTCTTTTCCAAAAAACGTATATCTGTCATAATTTTTATCATAACTTTCCAGAAGAAATCCTTTTTTGTTTCCTACCAGACTCTCATACATGCCGATCGCTGTTTCATTTACAATGCTGACTGTCTTTTTGTATACCCGTAATCTCCGCTTCATATTACTGCTCCTTTTTTCCAAATAAAAAACGTCCCTGATCCGACTGCTGCCGGATCAGGGACGATTATCCTCGTGGTGCCACCCTTCTTCGCTCCGTAACTGAAACATAACAAAGGCAGCCATCCCCGAACCGGAAATAACTGCCACCAATTACGCAACCTCTTGTGATACAGAAAACAAAATCTCTTTGTCTCGATATCCATGCCCCTGTAACGTGGGGAAACGGCTCAACTACTCGCCTTACGCTTTCACCTTGCATCTAACGAATCCATTCCATGACAAACTATCCTGCCGGCTCACACCTGCCGCCGGCTCTCTGAAAGGAATCATCTGCTGTACTTACCTTCGCTCAATGATTTTATTTCTCTTTGATTTATTAACAGTTTAATACACTACAGTGTGTCTGTCAACCAAAACTTTAACTTTCAGGAAAATTTCATTTTAGGATACAATCACCTTGCGGAATTTTATATTTTCTTTTTCACTCTTTTCGTGTAAAATACATTTTACGGCAATGTTTATTGCATAACAACTTAAGAAAGGACTTATAGCTATGAAACAAAAAATAGGACTGTTTCTTTGTCTTGCCCTGCTCCTTACCGGATGCAGCTACCAGACAAAGACCATCCGTTTCGGTGCAGCCGACATCGGTGGTATGTATTATACCGTTGCAAATGCTTATGCCGGTCTGGCATCCAAAGAATCCTCCGACCTGAAATTTGAAGTTAAAAACACCGCCGGATCTGCGGCAAATCTACGGCTTTTATCCGGAAATTACATTGATCTTGGGATCGCACAGGCGGATCTGGTCCGGGCAGCCCATGAAGGAACCGGCAGTTTTTCTGATAACAAACAACAGGGATACCGTGCCATTGCAGGACTTTATACCGAAGCCTGCCAGATCGTCGTCCTGGCAGATTCTGATATCCGGACATTAAATGATCTGCAGGGAAAAACCGTCAGCATCGGTGCCAGCGAATCCGGAACCGAACAAAACGCTACCGAAATTTTAAAACTCAGTGGTCTGACTGCGAAACTGGTGCACATGGTAAATCTGGATTATGCAGATGCAGCAGGAAAACTTGCCTCTGGCGAAATTGACGCCTTATTCTGCACCGCCGGCATCCGCACTGCTGTCATCGAAGAACTGGCAAAGGAATGTGATCTGCGGCTCCTTTCCATCGATGATACCTGTCTGGAAAAATTGCTTGCAACCACAAAGGAATACCGTAAATATATCATTCCTGCAAACACTTACAGTGGACAAAACAAAGACGTGACAACCATCGGAGTCAAAGCCGTACTGCTTGCTTCCGATGATCTGTCCAAAGAAACCGTGGAAAAACTTACAGAAACCCTGTTTTCCCACGCACAGGATCTGGCCTATGCCACATCTTTAGACGCTGCTTTTGACGAGACAAACGCATCCTCTGGTGTAACAATTCCATTCCATCCGGGTGCTGCTGCTTATTATGCCAAGCAGGGAATCAGCGTCAATACAAAATAACATTTGAAAGAAGGACAACTATGGAAATACATTTGAATATGTACCAGACGCTGGCAGTTGCTGTACTGGTACTCTTGTTTGGCAGCTTTTTAAGACACCGCATCCGATTTCTGGAAAAATTCTGTATTCCGGCACCTGTCATTGGTGGTCTTTTGTTTGCAATTTTGACCTGTCTTTGTTATGTTACCGGAATTGTGGAATTTTCTTTTGACGACACGCTCCGGGAAGTGTGCATGGTATTTTTCTTTACCTCTGTGGGATTCCAGGCAAATCTGAAAGTTTTAAAAAGCGGAGGAAAAGCCATGGTCGTTTTCCTCGGTCTTGTTATTACACTCATTGTCTGTCAGAACCTTCTCGCAGTAGGACTGTCCCATGTCCTGCACTTAAATCCACTGATCGGTATGTGCACCGGCTCCATCCCAATGGTCGGCGGTCATGGTACTGCCGGAGCATTCGGTCCTGTATTAGAAGACTTTAATATTCAGGGAGCCACCACGATCTGTACTGCTGCTGCCACCTTTGGTCTGATTGCCGGCAGTCTGGTCGGCGGTCCGCTCGGCAGACGCCTGATTGAAAAACAGAACCTGCTGTCCACGGCAGTCACGGAAGATGACAGTCTGCTGGTTGAGGACGAAAAGAAGCATGAGCGCCATACAAATATGTATGCATCCGCCGTATTTCAGTTAATCCTTGCGATCGGTCTGGGAACTATTTTCTCCTATTTTCTGACCAAAACCGGGCTTACCTTTCCGGTTTACATCGGTGCCATGCTGGCAGCCGCATTGATCCGCAACATTGCCGAATACTCTGGCAAAGCAACGATCCACATGGGTGAAATCAACGACCTTGGAGGTATCAGTCTCTCCCTCTTTTTGGGTATGGCGATGATCACCTTAAAGCTCTGGGAACTTGCTTCTTTAGCGCTTCCGCTTGTGATCCTGCTGACGGCACAGGTCGTACTGATCTGTGTATTTACTTACTTCATCGAGTTTAACATTATGGGACGGGATTACGATGCCGCTGTACTGGTTGCCGGAACCTGTGGTTTTGGTATGGGTGCTACTCCAAATGCCATGGCAAATATGCAGGCCATCTGTGACCGCTACGTGCCTTCCGTAAAAGCGTATCTCCTGATTCCTCTGATCGGAAGTTTATTTGCAGATTTTATCAACAGCCTTGTAATTACCTTTTTTATCAATATTTTGTAATTGGGAGGACAACGAAAATGTTTTGGAAAAAATTAAAGAAAAAGGCAACGGAAAAGCATAATTACGACCTGACCTACGACAATGTAGCGATTCCAGAAGTGCACACCCACAAACCGGAAGATCACGAAGAAACTCCGGGTGAAGATGCCCCGGTGCACTATGACAACGTAGCTATCCCTGAGGTACATATCCGCAGGAAAAAATAAAAGACTCCGCAGAATCAAAGCTCTGATGGCCCCGGTTCTGCGGAGTTTTTCTTTTCCTGTCATTTATTTTAAATGCAGAAGTTCTTCCTTTCCCTGAATCTGCAACGTCACCGGGCGGCCCACACGTACGCGTTCTCCCTGTTCTAACGTCCCTATCACTTTGTCTTCTTTCAGCAGTAAAATCTTCTCCGGAGAATCACTGATCATCCGGTATGTCTGTTTCGAAGGGTCATAGGAAATCTGACAATGTTTCCACTCGAATGTTTTGTTTCCTGCTGTATTCTTCTTTTTTGTGGAAGAATCCTCTTTCCGGCCATGTTTCTTTTTTGTCTTTCTCCGTCGATGGAATTTTTTGCGCCGCCAGCGGTGTCCGGACTGCTTCGGATTTTTCCCCCGTTTTTTCTGCTCTTTTTCCTGCTTCTCCGATGGCAGGTACCCGCCTGTAATCCATCCTGTCAGTATGAGTATCCATGCAACTCCATGCAGCAGCGTAAAGAAATATATCCCCGCCAACAGGAACGAATGCAGTGCCGGAAACACAGTCAAAACGACCAGCAGTTCTGCCAGCACCAGACTGGTAAACAGCGTAGGCAGGATCATCGTCTTTTTTCCTTCCGCCAGAAACAACATTCCCACAGACAAAAAACAAAGCAGTACCGGGAGCAGTGCTGCAATGGCACAAACTGCCAGAAGCCGCATCTGTCCCACTCCCTGTACATAAGAAAGACTGCTTTTTACCGTACCAACCGTGATCGGAGCTTTTAAAACGAAAGTATCTGTCACTCCGCCTTCTGTCAGATACGTGTAACCTGCCCTTCCTCCTGCTTTCACCACATCCAGACCGGACAGCGTCATCTCCTGCCCGCCTGCCGAAAACTTACAAAACGGCAATAACATGGAAAGTAACGCCAGAAGAAGTGCTATCGCTGCTATATTTTTCAATAAACATCCATACGTTCTCATGCTCATTTCCTCCCATCGTTTTACATTCTGACAGGCTCATTATAGCACGGAATCTTTTGTCTTCTTATTAAATTTCTTTTAAATTTTTGTGATTCACAATTGCCACCCAGATTCCCGGGGCTTTCAACGGCACCGAAAGGATATAGGCCAGCACAACACGCAGCCCCAGAAAGATCACCGTAAGTACCACTGACATCTGTGCTTTGTTGATTGCCCGGTAATATCCGTACAGCAGAAACAGACACCCGATTCCACAGTAAAACGAGCCCTCGATACGCAGATACTGCACACCACACGCGATGACCGCCGTCTCCTGTGCCTTCACAAAAATCTCCATCAGAGATGCTGCAAACGTGCACACCAGAATGGAAATAATGATACTGAATACAATACTGATCGCAAAGGCTTCCTTCGTTCCCTTTTGGATCCGTCCGTAATCTTTCACCCCATAATTCTGTGCGACAAACGTGGAATACGCATTGCCGAAATCCTGTACCGGAAGATATGCAAATGTGTCAATTTTGACCGCTGCCGCAAATGCCGCCATCGTTGTTGCCCCGAAACTGTTTACAAGCCCCTGCACCATCAGAATTCCAAAATTCATGACCGAACTGCCGCATTCCCTCCATGACTTCCTGTGGCACACGTAGAAACCACAGAATAGGATGCATACACACATACACCAGCACGTTAACGAAGACCATCACTGCCATGATGAGCACAAAAGCATGCGCCACAGCTACCCGCGCGCATGCTTATCGTTTTTCCCTTTATAAATGGAAAATAAGACTCCTGCCCCCATGGAAAGTCCCAGAAAAATCGAGGTCAGAAAGGTCATAAGTGTATAGGCAGACCCCACCGCCGCAAGTGCATTCTTTCCAACCACGCGCCCGACAATCAGTGTATCCGCAATATTGTAAAACTGTTGCATCAGATTGCCCGCCATCATCGGCAGTGCAAATAAGATAAGATTTTTTGATATTTTTCCTTTTGTTAAATCATAGTACATTCTTTTATTCCGTGATGATTTCCCCAACACTGCTTTCCATTTCGTCCTTTTCCAGAAGCATCTGCTGCGCCCGCTTATCTTCCGCGATTGCTGTCATGATACGGTTGATATCCTCCGGACAGAACATCGTAATTGCCTGTGACAGGTCACTGAGATTATCCCGGTTGACCATCAGACACCCGCCACCTTTTAAGCTGATGTTCAGGCACTTGCTACGGTCGGTGACATCCCCGAGTGTAATCCGATTTCTGTCCGTATCACATACAAACGTAACCCCTTTGTACGTGATTGTACCGTTTTGTGCCAGATGCTGATACGGCGCTTTCTTTTCGGTTCCGTCTATATGCTCCCGAAAACTGCTTCCGCGCGTTTGTCCGTTTTGTGTACCCAGTCCTGCTATTTTTCCGTATAATGTAGTGTATCCTGTCTGTAATGCTCCAATTGCCATATTCTTTTTATCCTCCGTAAGTTACATCCTGTTTTTCATGCTTTTCACCTCTGGAAAATAATTCCCGGGTTTGCATGTATTTATACATTTTCCCCGCTTTTATTTTTGTAATGTATTTATCCAGTTCCATACCACAGGCATATATATTTTTCGCCCGAGATATAGCACAAAAAACACCAGTATCACCGTAAGTATTCTCCGAAGCGGCCAGTACCATGGCTGTTTTCCAAGAAAGCCTTTGAGAATCCAGATTCCCATTTTCGCTTCTTTTTTCTGATTGCACCGCATACAGGCAGTACATAAGTTTTTCATATCATTTGAACCGCAAATTCCAAGCAATGCGGCTCTTCTACGCACCGCCGGATACTCCTCCATGCAATGAACCGGAAAAATATGGTCAATCGTTATTTTATCTTTTGTCTTCTTTTTCCCACAGTATGCACACCGATATTTTCCGGTTGGTGATGGAGCTTTGCAAAAAAACGGCTACGGTAATTGCTGCTTCGCGTATACTGCGTTGGCACTGCTTCAAATGTAAGATTCCTTCTTCTGCAATAACGCTGCATATGATTTTTTTCCCATCTGGAACATTCCTTTTTTTCATAATATACTCTGCCATTTTCCCTCCTGATACGGGTATATTTCTTCCACCACAGAAAAATGCGGCAGCGCTTTACGCTTTTTGTTCCATTTTTTATTCTTACGGTATATGTCTGTGCCAATGTTGCAATTTCCTTTATTTCAATTTTTGCTTTTACAGCTTATAATCACATGTTGTCCCATGAGCTTCTCGCGGTCCGTCCGGACTTCATTACTCCTCTCTACAAATGTATATTCACCTATTTTATCCATAAGCTCTTCTACAGAATTGGCAGTTAATGTAATGGTCTGTGTATCATCCTCACTCTCAGTCCTGGATTCTTTGGATTTCTCCAGGCGTTCCTTCTCCTGCTTTTTCTCTGCCTTTTTCTCCGCTGCTTTCTTTTCCGCCTTCTTTTTCTCCGCAGACTTTTGAATTCTGGATTTCTGATCCGACGATGATTTTCTGAGCACTGCAAAAAACGAAGTGGTTCCACCATCATTCACCTGCATGCCATACTCCTTTACATCAGCACCGGATTTTTCCACGCTGGATTTTAACTGTTGCAGCTGTGCTGTTGCTCCACTGAGAATTCCCTCGTATTTCTTACGATAACTCTCATCCGTAGCCATTCGTTCAATTTTCTCTTCATCAATAAGAACGACTGTCTTAATATTATTTGCATATTTTGCGGCATTTGCCTGAGCATTTGCTTTCTGATCTTTGCTTACCAGAATAAAATCATAATTTCCGTATTTCTTTTTTAATTTTTCATAATACTTTTGCGCTTCTTTCGAAAGTTTTGGATCACCAATCGTCTTTCCCAAATCTTTGGATTCCGTTACCTTCTCTTCTTTCTTTACTTCCCCGGTTTCCGTATTCCTGGCTACTTTCGTTTTTTCCTTACTGCCCGGTGTATAATTTTGAGCATATACATTTGAAACTATTGTGTTTGTATTAACTGCCATAACCCTTTCTCCTATCACAAGATCAACATCATTGTGCCAGCCCCTGCATCTGCACTGCTACTAATACAAGTATCGTCACATCTTTCAAAAACTTTATACATCGAATGTGTTGATCCGGCATATATGCAATATTCAGAAATTTTTCAGCAGAAATCCACGAATTGTCTGCACATAATCCTCTACTTTCAGGACTGTCGAAAGGTGCCCACCCGAAACATATTTGATGGTTGGATTATGCATCAGCTGAATGAGATCTTTCTGCATTTTACCGGAAAAGAAATCCTGATCCGGAAGTATCAGTAATATTTTGCCTTCCAGTTCCTTAAAATCCGACTCTGTGACAGGTGTCTGATTCATTAGATCAGCCAGCAGCCCGGAAATATGCACAGCTTTTTCCTTCGTATGATCCTTAAAAATAGTTTCAAACATCTCCTGTGCATACGCAATTTCTTCTTTACTTTCATTGCGGATATGTCCCATTCCTGCCCTGATCAGTTTCGGTTTTAATTTTTCATAATTGCAATGTTTCATATAAAACAGCATAAGCGGTGCAAGAAAATATTTCTTCTTAAGGCTTTTAAGCGTAGCCGCATCCATCCCACCGGTTGAAATCAGAATGATTCCGCCAACTTCTTTCGGATACTTCTGTGTATAGATCTGTGCAACCATACCTCCGTCACTTGCACCAACAAAAATTGGCTGTGTTACTCCGATCCTGTCAAAAATTATATTTACAAAATATATGAAATTTAAAAAGACGGCTCTTCCGTTTGATTGAAGCTCGTAAAAAGGGGCTGTAAAATAAGTCCCTAATATAAGAAACGCCAATTCCGGCAAATGTCGCTTTTGGCGTTTCTTTGTATTAACTTTTCTATTTCTAAGCAAGTCTGCATCTTTGGGTATAAAAAATGGTGCATTTAATAAAGCTCGGCTAATCATGCCCGCTTAAGTTTTATGCAACTTTCGTCTGTCGTTGCTTTTTGTTGTGATATTTATAAAGATTGAATCCACATGAAATCAGTGTAAGCTCGAGAATTACATTTTTCTCGCCTCTTCGCAATAATCTTTTATACGCTTTATCCCACTTTAATACACCAAAAGTTCCCTCCGATTGAATACTTCGGTTCATTCTCAAGAGAGCACCATGTATGGATTCAAGATTTTGCAGCACTTCCTGATGGATAGCAGTTAATTCCTGATTCATTCGGATCGTTCGGTTTTTGTGTGTTCTCGGACAACATTCCTGTTTATGCTGACACCCTTCACAAGATTCACATTCGTATAATTCTTCCGTTCTTCCATATTTATTATATTTCACATGCTGTGTTCTCTTGAAGAGGAATTTTCGACCGTTTGGGCATAAAAGATTTCCATCTGCATCTTTTGCAAAGTTTACAGCACGATACGGATTCTCATGATACTTTTTGTCCGTCGTTTCTTTTTGTACATGGTAAATTTCATGTATTTTTCCATGCCGTGTTCTTCACAATAAAGATAATTATTGTAAGAACCGTATCCGGCATCAGCAACCGGATATTTCGGATAGTGGCCATATGTGCGATTGAATTTTTCCATCAAAGGAACAAAGCATTCCATATCGGATGCATATGGTTTTACGTCGATTACAGCTATGTATTCATCACAGATGGCTGCCTGTAGGTTGTATGCCGGAAGTAGCTGATCGTTTCCCATGTAATCACGCTTTAAACGCATGAAAGTTGCATCATGATCTGTTTTGGAATAACTGTTTCTTTCTTCTCCACAGGTCTCGATATGATATGCATAGGATTTCAAACGTTCCAGATATTCATGCAATTCTTCGTATTGTTTTTGTCGAATGCTTTTTCTATGGCCACGTCCGGAAACGAAAGAAGTTTCATCCAGTCCGGTTGTTTCTTTGTACATCGTAAGTAATTCAGAGACATAGTCAACCGCGTACGCTTCACGCTTTTCAAATTTTATTCCGAGATATCCAAGTACTTCCCGATTCATAGCATCAATCAAGAGTGAAATCTTGTCAAAGACTTTCTGCCGGTTTTTCACACACGAATTTTTCCATACCCAGGTATATCGATTGGCATTTGCCTCAATTTTTGTCCCGTCAATGTATGTATGCTGCAGATCCACGTGATCTTTGGCAAAAATATATGAATTAATGTCTTCAAATATCTGCTCGATAGAATCGGTTAGTTCGTTTCGGATTAAGTTTCCAAATGTAGCAAAAGAAGGCGTTTTCATGCCATCAAGAAGATACATGTAACGAATGTCATTACGGCAGAGCTTTTCTATTTCTCGTAAGGAGCAGATGCCATTTTCCATAAAGGCAAAAAGTATTACTTTAAGGAGTTTTTGAGCATCACATCTTGGGCGACCTGTTTTATAGCCTTTCTCTACAAAATATCTGGATAGGTCAATGTGATCCATAACCTCACAAAAAGTGTATACCGGATCGGAAATATCGATCAATTTTTCGATTTCTAATGGTAATTTCAGCTGACGCATAGTATAATTACCATTGGTATTGTTATTTAGTAGCATAATTAATTATACCAAAAAATCGCTCAGACCTCACGGTCTGGGCGATTTTTCTGTCAGGGGAGTTTTTTTACAGCCCCCAAAAAAATCAAAAAAATTTACACACTTTACTTGACAAACTCAAAAG
>ENA-OQDM01000493-OQDM01000493.1-human-gut-metagenome-genome-assembly--contig:-NODE-493-length-22805-cov-1.542464_pt1 | contig 22805 bp, 25 predicted proteins | sample MGYA00242772_ERZ504605 | MGnify/ENA primary metagenome ERZ504605 (study PRJEB26092, sample SAMD00036348) | human gut metagenome | host: Homo sapiens | study: EMG produced TPA metagenomics assembly of... | reverse complement strand
GGTAAATGCACTTGCTCCAAAAGTTACTGAGGAAAGAGATTTTCCTGACTGGAACAAAGATAAAGATCTTTTACAGTTTTTAAATTCCTTAAAGTAGAGAATTATTATGCGAGTTACGCAAATAGAAACACTGGAAAAATCTAAGAATACTGAACGTATCTCGGCATAACATCTATCTCGTCATAAGGTGAACCACGTTGCCCCAAACGTCCTCCGTTAGAAGAGATATGTTTTTTTGATCATATTACAGAATCAGAGAAGGAGAATCATGAATAATCCAGAATTTGAATTACTTGTCTATCTGATCACAAGTGCAAAAGCACTTCCGGAAGAACCTGCATGTTATGGTTCAATCAGACTGACAGAGGCTGCATCCAGACTTTGCAAGATTATCTGTGAAAAATATCCGGAAAATGATGCTTACCGTACACTGCTTGCTTGTATTGACGCAGACAAAGGAAAGGCATTGACAGAACCGGAAGGTTTCGCCAAAATGTTGGAAAAAGCATCTGAGATGCTTGTGGACTGTCTTTAACAAAAGCTCTGGAAATTCCTGAAATAGCAGGAATTTCCGGAGCTTTTTCTGAAAACAAAGCGGATATATGATTGTATATTCGACAGAATCATGGTAATATGTTTATATATCTACATAAATCACAAAATGGAAGGAGATTTATCATGAATCGAACCAGACAGATTTTAAAAAAATCAGCTGCAGCAGTCTTATGTGCATCCCTAATTCTCTCAGGAAGCAGTACAGCATTTGCAGCAGGTTCCTATCAGGAAACAGAAAAGGCTGCCCTTAACAAACTCACAGACGGCATTCCGGAAACTTGGGATACTTATCTCGAAAATTACAAGAAATCTGCCGCCGGAAGTAAAAGCAACATGACACTTAAAGTAGAGGATACCGGACGTGCTCTGATTGGTGCACTTATGGGTGGAACGGATGTTCCTGGCTACAGAGCATCAGCCTAGACAGTAATATTTCCATCAAAGATGGTGTCGAAGCAATCGTGTCTTCTGTTCTTCTGAATGATAACAAACTTTGTGATTTTAACGTATATATGGATCTTGCAAATATGATGGAATATATTCAGATTCCGGAATTGTCAGATTCCTATATGAAAGCTCCTGTTTCTTCAGATTCTGAAGAAAATTCAGAAGAAGCGCAACAGTTCCTAAACACCTATATGACGACACTTTCAGATCTTACTTCTGTGCTTCCGGATTCCAAAACACTTTCTACATTGCTGGATCGTTATGGAAACATTATAATTGACAGTTTTGAAGAAGGTTCTTCTGTAGAAGAAAGTGTATCTGTAGATGGCATCAGCGAAGAATGCACAGCATATGGAGGTATTATTTCTGAAAAATCAGCGTATACAATTGTCGAAAAAGTACTGACAACAGCCAAAGATGATGAAGAGATCAAGGCACTTTTTGACCAATGGTCAGATGATGCATCAAATGAGGAAAACCAGTACAAAGATTTCCAGAATTTAATCACAGATGCACTGGATGATATGAACAGAGATGACGAAGGATCCACTGAGAATGAAGCATTTTCCTCCAAAGTGTGGGTGAACGGAGATGGTAAGATCGTAGGTCGTCAGTTTGGTATAACGGATGGTACTGATACAACGCCTGTCTTTACCTGGAAAGCACCTTCTGAAGGAGAAGATTCTGCATTACTGCTTGAGCTTGCAGCGGATGATTCCTCTTTCACGTTTACAGGAAGTGGCAAAACAGCAGATGGTCTTCTGAATGGAGATTATATCCTTGCGGTAAACGGTACAGAAACTGTTGATATCAATGTAGAAAATCTGGAAACGAAACCTGCAAAAGCAGGATATTATAACGGAACCTTTAATATTTCCTTCCCTGCAGCAGAAACAGACAGCAGCGATTCAGAAGCAGGAGAAAGCACAGAAGATGATACAGATACCTCGGCAACAGATATGCTGGCTGGATTTGGTGCAGTTATTAAACTTACATCTGATGCGGATGCAGATACGTCTACATTGGATCTGACAGTGACAACATCTGGTGCAGCACTGGCAACATTGTCTATCACAGGTTCCTATGGTGAAGGTGTTGAAATTCCGGATTTTGCATCTCTTGATAAAACTTACGATGCAACAGATGATGAAGCTATGACCGAATATCTCACAGAAATAAACTGGGATACTTTCCTTGCTAATGTCAAGGCAGCAGGTGTTCCGGATGAGCTGGCTACTCAGCTTGAAGATGTATTAAAAGCAGCGGTTGAAAGCGCTTCACAGCCAGCAGAAGAGGAAAATGCGGATACTGAAACAGACACAGATACTACCGCAGAAGATGATGCAGCATAATATAACAGCTGATAGCAGAAGCGTGATAATTGAGTCTTAATTTAAAAAGAGGATATCCTCTCAGGCAGAAGCCTTGAGGATATCCTCTTTTTTTACTTTACACCTTCCATATTCTACATTACATAATAGAAACGCAGAAACAGTTGGAAGAATTCCAATCCAGGAAGCCTTCAGATCCAAGATCTGTGTTGCCAGGAAGGAAACGGCAACGCCCCCATAAAAACTGAGCAGTACTTTTCCAAAATAAATTCCTCTGTGAAGAGACTGTTCATCTTTGCTGCACAGATATTCTGTAAATCCTGTTACGCACTGACGAAGATTGTTGCTACAAAAAATACTGGAGCTTGCAAAACCATCTGCTCCTTTAAATGAACACCACTGAAAAGCTGTAGCAAAAAAGATTGGAAACAGAGCAACAAATGGATTCATTTCCGCCGGATAAAAACCAATGATCAGCAAAACAGCTCCATCTATCAGAATACTGAGTCTTTTTTGACTCATCTTTGAGATCTTATGAGAGAGGATCACAGTCAACGATACTGATGCAACATAAATTATCAACGCTATGATACGGAAAAACCACTCCTCATCTGCATGTCCTACGGCATCCATAGCCAACGAAACCATATTTCCAGTCTGTGCAGATCCAAGTATATCATGGCGATTTATAACACCATATCCAACCATAAACCCACCAATCAGAGTCATATTCAGATGCAGCCTTCTTTCCAGCGTTGCTTCATCCATGAAAATCATTCCTTTTCTTATTTTGTCATTTTTTATTATAATCTCGCTCATATATATTGTAAAATTGATATTTTTGTCTATATAATATAAATTATGTTTATATTTATGTTTTTACATATGGAGGAAAATACATGACATATCAGGATATACACACGTTTCTTACCATAGCATCCAGTTCTTCTCTTTCCAAAGCAGCAGAAAGTCTTTTTGTATCACAGCCGGCATTAAGTCATCGTCTGTCAGCACTGGAAGAGGAGCTGGGGACAGAGCTGATCATACGTCGCAAAGGATCCCGTACACTGGAGCTTACCGATGCGGGCCAGCGTTTTGTCCCAATTGCCAGAAAATGGGAACAGCTGTGGATTGAAACCGGAAAGATTAAGTTCGAGCGGCCATCCACACAGCTTCGAATTGTAAATGTAGACAGCCTTAATTTTTATTTTATGCCACAGGTAATTGAGAATTTTCTGGAGAGTCATCCTAAATGTAGTCTGCATATCAACACCATGCAGTCAAATCTTTCTTATAAATCTATCGAAAATAAAGAAGCAGATCTTGGCCTGATCACCAATCCCCATTTCTTCAAAAAGGTTCAGACAATCCCGCTTTTTGAAGAACAGCTTGTATTTGTGTGCCACAAAAGTGCTTCCTATCAGGATGGGATTCTCCCGTCTCAGTTAAACAGCACCGATGAGATCTATATTCCATGGAGCAATACTTTTCTTATGTGGCATGATTACTGGTTTGGAAATGATCCTGAAGTCAAAGTTATGCTGGATAATATGGCATTATTGCGTCAGCTGCTTGATCTGAAAGATGCTTGGGCAATCATGCCGGCAACTCTTGGACATAAATTAGCCGAAAACGAAAACTGCCGGATCGTTTCTCTTGAAAACGGTCCGGAGTATCGTACATGCTATGCAATTATGAATGACCAGCGAAATGCGCATCCTCTGGTTACGGAATTTCTGCAGGAGCTTCTGAATACAGTAAGCAAAATTCCTGAGATCAGGCTTCTGGATCCTCAGTATCATCAGAATCTGTAAATGCATCTGAATTTTCATCATATTCTTCATCTGATTCTGTAGCTGTTTCAGAATCACTTACTGTACCGTCCTTGATCCAGGAACTTCTTTTCTGGATCTTTTGCATGATTCGAGTAGCTTCTTCGCCCTCAGCAGGAGTTGGCTGGTAGTTATTATAATCAGAATCAGATGAGATGGAACATGGAATGATATTGGTCACATTGTCATCTTTTACACCATTCTGATCAATCGTGAATGTCTGCTGGAAAATTATAGTGTCCATATCACTTGGATATGCATTTCCACCAAAGCAGAAATTTCCAAGGCTGTATACGATATTCTTACCTTTATATTCTTCGATTCCCTGCAGAACATGTGGATGATGGCCGCAGACAAGATCTGCCCCCTCATCAATTGCCAGATGTCCAAGTGTTTTCTGATTTTCATCCGGAACTTCCTCTTTTTCATTTCCCCAGTGAAAGATAACAACGATCAGCTGTGCACCATCTTGTTTTACTTTGGCAATATTCTGTTTCAGCTGTTCTTCCCGGCCAAGATGATCATTCAGCTCATAGATTCCTACCAGCCCTACTTTGACACCCTTTACTTCTGTAACAGCAGTCTCATCATAGCCAAAATGAAGGATATTCGCTGTATCCAGAGCCTTCAATGTATCATTGAAACTTTCCTCACCATAGTCATGGCTGTGATTATTTGCTGTATTAACAGCTTCTACAGAGCCTGCTGTAAGTATATTTGCGTAGGAAGCGGGTGCCTTAAAGGCAAATTGCTTGTCTTCTCGTTCCGTAGATTCTGTAAGAGTTCCTTCAAAATTTGCAATTGTCAGGTCATCCTTAGAAAAAATACTTTTTACATTTGCCATAAAATAGTCCGCGCCATAATTTTCGTAATATGCATTCAGGCTGGTATCATAATCGAAGTATTCGTCAGTTCCCAATGTACAGTCGCCGACAACACTGAGTGTTAACGATACCGGATCCATCTTTGGTTCTGGTGTGACAGTGAGTGATCCTGTCTGACTGATGTTTTCTGCTTTACTGGAAGAAGCCGCTTTTGATTTTCGAGAACTGCATCCTTTTATTGCAAAACTTAAGATTAGAATAAGTAGTAATATGCCTGCACCAATTCCGATATATAAAATTCGCAATTGACGTTCACGATAGTATCTCGATTTCTTTACCATTTTTCTTTTACGTTTTTTTGAATGTCTGCCGGTCTGATTCATTATATACTCCCTTTCCTGTCTGGAATTATTTGCAAAATTCGACAAAAAATTCTATTTAAAAAGAGTATAAGAAGTTTGACAGATTCCGTCAATCATTTTAAGATAAAGAATATAAAAAGATAAAAAAGAGAGTTACTGCGAACGGAGTGGACAGTAACGAAGGAGAAATAATATGACTGTTTTATATATTGGAAACCACACATCATCATCTAAGGGGTATGCAGCAATGGCAAGGCAGATTATAAAAAATGGAGGAAATACGTTTGCATTTTTCACAAGAAATCCCCGTGGAGGTAAAGCAAAAGCCATTGATGAAACAGATATTCAGAATTTTCTTGTACTTGCACAGGAAAATCATTTTGGAAAGATCGTTGCGCATGCACCATATACGTTAAATGCGTGCGCTGCAAAAGAAGAACTTCGAACTTTTGCGCGTGAAACATTTGCAGATGATCTTCGACGAATGGAATATACACCGGGAAATTATTATAATTTTCATCCGGGAAGTCATGTAGGTCAGGGCAGCGAAATTGGTATTCAGAAAATTGCTGAAATTCTTAACGATGTTCTTACCGAAGAACAGACAACCACTGTTTTACTGGAGACAATGTCCGGTAAAGGAACGGAAGTTGGAAGAAATTTTGAAGAACTCAGAAAAATATTGAATCTCGTAGAAAAGAAAAGCAAAATGGGAATTTGCCTAGATACCTGTCATGTCTGGGATGGAGGATATGATATTGTACATGATTTAGATGGCGTTTTAAATGATTTTGATCATATCATTGGTCTGGAGCGTTTAAAAGCTATTCATCTTAATGACAGTCTGAATGACTGCGGAAGCCACAAGGACCGCCATGCCAGAATAGGAGAGGGAAAAATTGGCATGGAGGCTCTTGTTCATATAATAAAACATCCGGCTTTGCGGGAAATCCCTTTTATCCTCGAAACCCCAAATGACGATTCTGGATGGACAGAAGAGATCCATGTTCTGAAAGAAGCTTTTTATAAATAGATTTCGTTTTTCAATTCCATTCCTGTCCGAAAAGCTTCTGCATTTTGCAAGGTTGTTTCTGCAATATTGGTCAGAGCTTCTTCGGTAAAAAATCCCTGATGTGATGTCAGCGCAACATTTGGAAAAGAGAGCAGCCGCTGTACAGTGGAAGTTTTTAAAATATATTCAGACATATCTTCATACACAAAATCAGATTCTTCTTCGTAAACATCAAGCCCTACTGCCCAGAATTTATGATCACGGATACCGGTGATCAGATCTTCTGTACAGATCAGTCCTCCGCGTGATGTATTTACAAGAATTACGCCATCCTTCATCCGGGAAATCGATTTTTTATTTATCATATGATGCGTTTCCGGTGTAAGAGGACAGTGCAGACTGATCAGATCACTGATTGCCAGCAGTCTGTCCAGAGAAACATATTCCAGTCCGGAGCTTTCGTTTGGATAAAGATCATAAGCAACGATTTTCATCCCAAATCCCTGACAGATTCGTGCCATTGCAAGACCAATCTTTCCGGTACCTACGATCCCGGCTGTTTTTCCATACAGATTAACTCCCATGAGCCCATTCAGTGAGAAGTTATTTTCTCTGCATTTGATATATGCTTTATGGGTATGACGATTTGCGGTAAGTACCAGCGCCATAGCGTGTTCGGCAACTGCCTCGGGGGAATATCCGGGAACACGAAGAACTTTTATGCCACATTCTGCAGTTTTGTTCAGGTCTACATTATTATATCCTGCACAGCGCATCAATATCAGCCGTATTCCCTGATGTCTCAGTTCTTCAATGACTTCTGCTCCGAGATCTGCATTTACAAACGCACAGATTCCATCGTATCCTGCGGCCAGAGATGCAGTTTCTTTATATAAGTTTGATTCAAGAAATGTAAATTCAATATCTGGATATTCTGGCTTTAACCTGTCGAAAAATATCTGATCATAATCTCTGGTTCCATAGAACAAAATTTTCATAAAGACCTCCTGTAAATTTCATCTGAACCTGCATATATAGCTCAGACTCTGTTTACTGATAGAATGTCTCACCAGATAAAAACGTATACATTTGTTCATAAAAAACCTGCCTTTTCCATTTTTATGTAAAGACAGGTTTTCTTATCTATATTTGTGATTGGATATTTATTTGTCTCCCAGGCTGTAAAGATCCTGATAAAAATTCGGATAAGAAATCTTTACACAGTCACCATGCAAAATCTCCATCGGACCATCACAAATCGTTCCTGCAACAGCAAAAGACATCGCTACTCTGTGATCCAAATGAGAATCAATGGTAGCTCCATGCAATGGTTTTCCTCCATGAATGATCATACCATCATCTGTTCCCTCTATATCAGCACCCATACGCTTCAGATTTTCAACCATAACTGTAATACGGTCAGATTCTTTAACTTTGAGTTCCTGTGCATCACGGATAACAGTTGTTCCATCAGCAAAAGCTGCCATAACCGCAATCATTGGAATTTCATCGATCAGTGTAGGAATAACAGCTCCCTCAACCGTGGTTCCCTTAAGGTTGCTGGTGCGAATCAGAAGATCGGCAGTCGGTTCACCTTCTGTACTCTGATTCAGAAGGGTGATGTCAGCGCCCATATCCATACACACCTTAAGCATTCCGGCTCTTGTTGGATTGATCCCGACATTTTTCAGCAGAATTTCGCTTCCTGGAGTCAGAAGTCCGGCTGCGATAAAATATGCTGCTGATGAAATGTCACCAGGTACTTTTACAGCTCTGCCTTCCAGTACAGGTTCCGGAAGAATAGAAGCAGTTGTTCCCTCGGATGTTACATTTGCACCAAAATAATTCAGCATGATCTCTGTATGGTTACGGGATAAAAACGGCTCTGTAACACTGGTTACCCCATCTGCATACATACCGGCAAGAAGGACGCAGGATTTGACCTGCGCAGAAGCCACCGGAGAATCATAATGAACTGCGTGAAGTTCCTTACCATGGATCAGAAGAGGAACACAGCCATTGCCTCTTTTGCTTGTGATATCGGCACCCATGGAAGCAAGCGGTGTCATGATACGTTTCATCGGACGAGTACGGATGGAGTCATCCCATCAAGTTCTGAAATAAATTTCTGCCCCGCAAGGATACCTGAAATCAGGCGGGTGGTTGTTCCGCTGTTACCGACATCCAGCAGCGCCTCCGGAGCGGAAAGACCGTGAAGTCCCTTTCCGTGAACCAGAATCTCAGACTTCCTGCGTTCTATTGAAATCCCCATTTTGCGAAAGCAGGAGATCGTAGAAAGGCAGTCTGCACCCTCAAGGAAATGAGAGATGCATGTAGTTCCCTTTGCAAGAGAACCAAACATAACTGCTCTGTGTGAAATGGATTTATCTCCCGGTACTGTTAAAGTACCTCTTAAATTTGTCTGTTTTTTGATTTCCATATGACTACCTACCGTTCATATACTATGTAGTTGCGTTTTTTCAGAAGCGCACAGCCTTTTTCCAGTGCATTCTGCTCATAGAATTCTATTTTTAGAACGCCTTGTTCGAATTCGCGGTTATGAATAATACCAATATTTTTGATACTGATTCCTTCCATTGCAAGAATTGTAGCAATCGTAGCGATTCCACCTGCCTCATCTACAATATCAATATAAAGCATATATGTTTTGTTGATCAGACCGGAAGACGAAGCGTCGATAGAATCTCGGTAATCTCTGGATTTGGCGAACATATCGTAAAGGTATGAAGCTTCCTGATTGTCGATAGAACAGCGAATTTGAATCAACATGCGGATATACTCATCAAGTACTGATGAAATATTTTCATGATTTTCAATACAAATCTGTTCCCACATAACAGGTGAAGAGGAAGCGATTCTGGTAATATCACGAAAACCACCTGCTGCGATCGTCTTCATATATTCTGCTTCATTATCTAGCTTGTTTATCAGATTAACAAGAGAAGAAGCAATGATATGAGGCAGATGACTGACACCTGCGGTAATAAAATCATGTTCTTCAGCAGTCAGAACCATAGGGATAGAGCCCAGTGAATCAATCAGTTCTGAGAATTCCGTAAGCTTTTCAAGCGGCACCTGACCACCCGGAGTCAGAATATAATATGCATTTTCAAGCAGATGATCTGAGGAATGCTCAAATCCGGACTGTTCAGATCCGGCCATCGGATGTCCGCCAATAAAACAGTGATCCATACCAAGTTCTTCAACAGCTTTATGGATTGGTCCTTTGACACTTCCTGCATCTGTGATGATACAGTCATCAGAAATTATATTTTTCAGATATTTCAGATATTCTATATTGTATTCTACCGGTGCACAGAGAAAGATATAATCGCAGGTATGGTATCGCTCATCCTTTTCTTCCAGTACAGCATCGATCGCATTACAGTTTAATGCAGCTGCCAGAGTTTCTTTATGTTTTGCATATGCCAGAATATGATAGTCTGGATGAAATTTGCGGATCGTTTTTGCGATAGATCCTCCGATCAGGCCAAGCCCGATAAAACCAATGGTTTTCATGATGTTTGATATCCTTTCCAAGTTAAACTATGCTTTTATTTTAAAAGAATATACTATAAATGTCAAATAGAGCCATAAAATCGGTAAATTCGTTAATAATTTACACAATTCGAACAAAAAATGTTGTTAAAATTATATAAAATACTTGAAAAGTGCGAGAAATTTTAGTAGAATATGAACATATTAGACATACAGGGAGGTATTACATATGGACGTTTATAGAACTGACCGAATTCGCAATGTGGTTCTTTTAGGACATGGGGGATCCGGAAAGACTACATTAGCAGAAGCAATGGCTTATCTGGCAGGAATGACTAACCGCCTTGGCAGAGTAGAAGATGGAAATACCGTCAGTGATTTTGATAAAGAAGAGATCAAAAGACATTTTTCTATTTCTACTACACTGATTCCGGTACCGTGGGATAAGGTAAAGATCAATGTACTTGATACACCGGGATATTTTGATTTTGTGGGTGAAGTAGAGGAAGCTGTCAGCGCAGCTGATGCAGCAATTATCGTTGTTTCAGGTAAAGCAGGTGTACAGGTAGGTACACAGAAAGCCTGGAATCTCTGCGAGAAATATAAACTGCCACGTATGTTCTTTGTAACAGACATGGATGTAGATGATGTCAGCTATCGAAAAGTCGTGGAAGAACTGACAGAGTTATATGGCAAAAAAATCGCACCACTCCATTTCCCAATCCGTGAAAATGGTAAATTCGTAGGATATGTCAATGTTGTCAAACAGGCCGGTCGTAAATATATTGACAAAGCAGGTAAAGAACCATGTGATATTCCAGAGTATCTGAATGAATATCTGGAAAAATATCATGATATCCTGATGGAATCTGTAGCAGAGACCAGCGAAGAGTTTATGGATCGTTATTTTGAGGGTGATGAGTTCTCTGTAACTGAAGTTTCCGCAGCACTTGCAACAAATGTACAGGATGCAAGTATTGTTCCGGTATGTATGGGATCTCCGATCAATCTTCGCGGTGTATCCAATCTTCTTGATGACATCTGTGGATATTTCCCAAGTCCGGACAAACGTTCCTGCAATGGTATTTCACAGAAGACCAATGAGATCTTTGAAGCAAATTACGATTTTGCAAAAACAAAATCCGCATATGTGTGGAAGACAATCGTAGATCCGTTCCTCGGCAAATATTCTCTGATCAAAGTTGCATCTGGTGTTATCAAATCAGATGATACACTTCTCAATGTAGAAAAAGGAGAAGAAGAACGACTCAATAAATTATATGTTCTGGAGGTTCCAAACCTCTCGAAGTTCCGGAACTTCATGCAGGTGATATCGGTGCCATTGCAAAACTCGCAAGCGTACAGACAGGTGACAGCCTTGCAGCCAAGGCAAGTCCGGTCCTTTATCCGAAAGCTGTAATTTCTACCCCTTATACCTATAAGAGATACAAAGCGGTTAAGAAAGGTGATGAAGACAAGATTGCACAGGCACTTGCAAAAATGGCAAGTGAAGACAAGACGCTCCGTGTTGTAAATGATTCTGCCAACAGACAGACGCTCCTTTACGGAATGGGAGATCAGCATCTTGATATTATAGTCAGCAAACTGAAAGAGCGCTACAAAGTAGACATCGAACTTTCCAAACCAAAGGTTGCTTTCCGTGAAACTATCCGCAAGAATTCTGATGTGGAAGGTAAACATAAGAAACAGTCCGGTGGACACGGACAGTATGGTCACGTTAAGATGCGTTTTGAGCCATCCGGTGATCTGGAAACTCCATATGTATTTGAACAGGTTGTTGTTGGTGGTGCTGTACCGAAGAACTACTTCCCGGCAGTTGAAAAAGGTCTGCAGGAATGCGTTCAGAAAGGACCTCTGGCTGCCTATCCTGTAGTTGGTGTCAAAGCTACACTTTACGATGGTTCTTATCATCCGGTAGACTCCTCTGAAATGGCATTTAAGATGGCAACGATACTTGCATTCAAAAAAGGATTTATGGATGCATCCCCAGTTCTTCTTGAGCCAATCGTATCCATGAAAGTTATTGTTCCGGATAAATATACCGGTGATGTAATGGGCGATCTTAATAAACGCCGCGGACGTGTCCTTGGAATGAATCCTGATCATGCGGGTAACACCATTATCGAAGCAGATGTTCCACAGCTTGAGATCTATGGCTACTCTACAACACTTCGTTCTATGACAGGCGGAAGCGGAGACTTCTCTTATGAATTTGCACGCTATGAACAGGCTCCGAATGATATTCAGGCCAAAGAGATCGAAGCAAGAGCAAGCAAATTAGATACTACTGAATAATTTCTTTTTCTGATTCTGATAATAAGACACATAAAAAACCCTCACTTCAGATTAATGAAGTGAGGGTTTTTCTGAAAAAACAATTGTTCTAAATGATATCAACCAAACACCTCTTGAATATGTTATGGAATATCGTCTGAATACAGCAAAGCAGCTGTTGGACGACACCAAAATGTCCATTACAGATATCAGTTATCACTGTGGCTTTTCATCAAATGCATATTTTGGTAAGATTTTTCGCGAAAAATATGGCATGACACCGCTTCAGTACCGTAATAGAAATATTGACAAACAGAACGTATTGAATTAAAATTGTTTTTTAGATAACAATGTTGGAGGAACCATAGAAATGAAATACAATTTTAAAAAGATTGAGCCTAAGTGGCAGGCAAAGTGGGAAGAAAGCAAAGTCTTCGAAGCCAAGGACAACAGTGACAAACCGAAGTTCTATGGCCTGGTAGAGTTTCCATATCCAAGCGGTGCAGGTATGCATGTCGGACACATCAAAGCATACTCAAGCCTTGAGGTTATTTCCAGAAAACGTCGTATGGAAGGATATAATGTGCTTTTTCCGATCGGATTTGATGCATTCGGTCTTCCTACCGAGAACTATGCAGTAAAGACAGGAACACATCCACGTATCATCACAGATGAAAACATCAAGAAATTTTCCAACCAGTTAAAGAAAGTTGGCTTTTCTTTTGACTGGAACCGTGTGATCGATACAACAGATGAGGACTACTACAAATGGACACAGTGGATCTTCCTCAAAATGTTTGAGAAAGGTCTTGTATTCAGAGACAGAACTCTTGTAAATTACTGTCCACATTGTAAAGTTGTTCTTTCCAACGAAGACAGTCAGGGTGGTAAATGCGACATTTGTCATAGCGAAGTCGTACAGAAATCCAAAGATGTATGGTATCTGAGAATCACTCAGTATGCGGATAAACTTCTTGAAGGTCTTAAGGATGTAGACTATCCGGATAATGTAAAACAGCAGCAGATCCACTGGATTGGTAAATCAAAAGGTGCATTTGTAAACTTTGATATTGATGGAATTGATGAAAAACTTGAAATCTACACAACCAGACCGGATACCCTGTTTGGTGTTACCTTCATGGTAATCGCACCGGAGCATCCGATCATTGATAAATACAAAGACAAAGTCACAAACATGGACGAGATCACTGCATATCGTAATGAATGTGCCAAGAAAACAGAGTTCGAGAGAACTCAGCTTGTTAAAGACAAGACAGGTGTACGCATTCAGGGACTTGAGGGAGTTAACCCTGTAAACGGCAAGAAGATCCCAATCTACATTGCAGACTACGTAATGATGGGCTATGGTACAGGTGCGATCATGGCAGTACCGGCTCATGACCAGCGTGACTATGATTTTGCAAAGAAATTCGGCATCGACATCATTGAAGTCATTAAAGGTGGAGATATTTCCAAAGAAGCCTATACAGGTGATGGCGAAATGATCAACTCCGAATTTCTCAACGGCTATACCAAGAAAAAAGATTCTATCGAGCGTATGCTGGAAGAACTTGAAAAGAAAGGCATTGGTAAAGCCGGCGTTCAGTATAAGATGAAAGACTGGGCATTCAATCGTCAGAGATACTGGGGTGAGCCAATCCCGCTTATCCATTGCCCGAACTGTGGTGTTGTAGCTGTTCCGGAAGATGAGCTTCCTCTTCGCCTGCCGGATGTTAAAGATTTCGAACCGGGCGAAGACGGACAGTCACCACTTGCAAAGATTGATTCTTTTGTAAACTGCACTTGCCCGAAATGTGGTGCTGCAGCAAAACGTGAAACTGATACCATGCCTCAGTGGGCAGGATCTTCCTGGTATTTCCTGAGATATACAGATCCGCACAACACTCATGTGCTTGCTGATATGGATAAACTGAAATACTGGATGCCGGTTGACTGGTATAACGGTGGTATGGAACACGTTACCAGACATATGATTTATTCCAGATTCTGGCATCATTTCCTGTATGATCTTGGCGTTGTAAACACTCCGGAGCCATATGCAAAACGTTCTATCCAGGGACTGATTCTCGGACCGGATGGCGATAAAATGAGTAAATCCAAAGGAAATGTTGTGGATCCACTTGATATCGTAGAAGAATATGGTGCTGATACCCTTCGTACTTATGTACTGTTCATGGGTGATTATGGCGCTGCAACTCCTTGGAGTGACAGCTCCGTTAAAAGGATGCAAGAAATTCCTTGATCGTGTGGCAGGCCTGACAGATATTCTTTCTGAAGAACCTGTTTCTGAAGAACTGGAAATGAAGATTCACCGCACTATCAAAAAAGTTTCTTCTGATATTGAAAACCTGAAATTCAATACTGCAATTGCCAGCCTGATGACTTTGATCAACGAAATTACCGCGGAAGGACATATCGGAAAAGAAGATTTAAGCATCTTTATCAAACTCTTAAGTCCATTTGCGCCACATCTCTGCGAAGAGATCTGGGAATTCCTTGGTGGAGAAGGTCTGCTTGCAGTTGCTCCGTGGCCGGTATATGATGAAGGTAAGACAGTTGCCAAGACTGTAGAAATCGGTGTACAGGTAAATGGTAAGGTAAGAGGAACTGTAGTTCTTCCTAATGGATGCGATAAGGAAAAAGCTTTCGAAATCGCAAAAGCAGATGAGAGAATTGCTTCCTTCCTTGAAGGAAAGAATCTGATCAAAGAAATCTATGTTCCAAACAAGATCGTTAATTTTGTTGCAAAATAAAAATTATATATACGCACAAGAAAAGCCCTCCAGTTAAGACTGGGGGGCTTCTTTAATGCCTGTGATGTCCGGAGCAGCCATGAGAGAGTAGTTTGTATAATAAACAACAAATCCCGGTTTTGCACCACCTGGCTTTTTGACGTGCTTTTTCTGAATATAATCAATTTCTACTTTTGGAGCAGTTCTGCCTTTGGAATAATAAGCCGCAAGCCGGCCTGCTTCTTCAAAGGTACGGTCTGGAATTTCACCGTCCGATGTTTTTACAATAACATGGGAGCCTGCCATTTTTTTAGCATGGAACCACCAGTCATTACCTGTTGCCATCTTAAAAGTCAATTCATCATTCTGAAAATTATTTTTTCCAACATAAATATCAAAGCCATCACTGGAAATGTAGTGGAACGGTTTCGATTTCGCCTGTGCTTTCTGACCTTTTTTGTTCGAATAGTGCTTTTTGATATATCCATATTCTGTCAGTTCTTCTTTGATCTGGCTCAGGTCATTTTCTGCACGTGCGATGTCCAGAGCATTTGAGATAGATTCCAGATGCTCTATCTCAGCTTCTGTATCAGCGATCTGCTCGGTCAGAGCTTCTTCTGTTCGTTTCAATTTTCCGTAACGGTCAAAGTATTTCTTGGAATTTTCACCTGGTGTCATAGCTGGATCCATTGGAATCGTGATTTCTTCATTCGTATAATAATTCAGCGCTTTAAAGGATTTACAACCGTCTTCAAGGCCATATCCATATGTATTGATAAGCTCACCATATACTTTATATTTATCTTTTTTTGCAGTATCTTTCATTTGTTTCTGTTGAAGGATCAGTTTTTTGCGATTACGTTCCAGGGCTGTCTGTACGATTCTTCGAAGATCTGAAGACTTCTGGCGGATTCTGGTCAGAATTTCTTTGGATGCATAATAAGTCTCCAGCATTTCTGATACAGACTCAAATGTTTCACTGTGATAATCCGGTCCATACTGTGTAAGCGGAACTACTGCATATTCAACAGGTTCTTCACCGTGATAAATGATGTTCGGAGAAAATTTTTCCTCCTGTACCTGTTCAATCAGTCTTTTAAATGTATGATACAGATGTACAGAGGCATTTTCATCCAGGGACTGTGCGGCATCATTTCCATCAATCGAAGCACGATAACAGATTTCTTCGGCAATCAGCGGACTGATACCTGTCAGGGTTGTATAGATTGCTTTTGCAATATTACATGGCTTTTTGCATACAACATTTCGGAAATCTTCTTCTTCGATCGTCAGTGGGTCATATTTTTCCTGAGTCTGCGGCAGGAAATAATCCCTTCCCGGCAGAACTTCACGGATTGAACTCATATGTGAAGACACATGTTTGATACTGTCAAGAATCATTCGGTTTTCATCGCAGAAAATAATATTGCTGTATTTTCCCATCAGTTCGACAATAAGATATTTCTTACATGGATCGCCAAGTTCATTCAGATGTTCCAGCTCAAATTCTACAACACGCTCCAGGCCAGGCTGAGATATACTTCCAATTCGTGCACTGCTCAGATGCTTGCGAAGAAGCATACAAAAATTGGGTGCTGTCAGTGGACTTGGTTTATTTTTGCCGGTAAATAAATAAGTGGAAGAGAGGGACTGGCGGATATAAATAAACGACATTGTCCATTCGCACCTTTTCCTGTAATCATCAATGCATCCGACTCTGGCTGCGCAATTTTATTAAAACGACCATTGTCAAGATTTTTATGTAATTCCTGTACCATTGCTGCAATGGTAATACCATCAAATGCCATTCTATTTCTCCTTTAATAAAATTTCTTTCATAAGAATCAGATGCTGTGAAAACCCTTTCCGATAATCTCGCTGGTATTGGATATCAGCATAAATGCGCTCGGCTGATTTTCTTTAATATAGTTACGAAGACGTACTGCCTGAGGCCGGCTGAGAACAGTAAATACAATATATTTGTCCTTTCCGGAAAAAGCCCCCTGTGCATGAACGACCGTTGCACTTCTGTTGAGTTCATGCACAAGAAAATTACAGAATTGCTTCCGGTTCATCACAGACCACATTAAAATATTTGGACAGATTAAATCCTTCAATAAAGTTATCAATCATAAAGGAACGAATCGTCAGTCCAAGGAATGAGTAAAGACCGGTCTGGATATCAAAAACAAAGCATCCAGCAACTGTGATCAGTATATCCGTCACAAGAAGAGCTTTACCAATATCGAAACTGCTGTATCTTTTAAGAATCATTGCAATGATATCTGTTCCACCACTGGATGAACCAATATTAAACAAAATCGCAGATCCGAGTGCCGGAAGAGCTATTGCAAAGCAAAGTTCCAGCATAGTCTGGTCAGTCAATGGATGATCCATCGGACATACTCGTTCCAATGTAGAAAGAACAACTGACAAAAGGATACTGCAATACGCTGTTTTGGCAGCAAATTTTTTTCCCAGTACAATAAATCCCAATATAAGCAGCAGCATATTTACAATAAAAGAAAAGTCACTGGCTGAAATGGATGTTTTATCAGCAACCAGAACTGCAAGGCCTGTAATTCCGCCAAATGTAAAATTATTCGTAAACTTGAAAAAATATGTACCGACTGCCATGATCAGAGTACTGACGGTAAGCAGCGAAAAGTGTTTGATTTTTTCTTTCATAATATATATGATTCCCCCTTATATTTCATCCGAATTATTGTAACGCGGGCAGTATGGAAATGTCAACGTGGGTATTTGACTGTTTATAAATTATTTGACTGTTTATAAATTATTTTATAAAAAAAACGAATTGACTAGATTTTTAGAATGCTCTATAATAAATCTGTATGTAAAAAAAGAGACTTGCAAAGTGAGAGAGCTTATGATAAAAAGTATGACAGGCTTCGGCCACGCAGAAAAAGTAACCAGTCAGTGTAAGATCACGGTTGAACTGAAATCAGTCAATCACCGCTATCTTGATCTGAACATCAAAATGCCACGGCGTTTCAATATGCTGGAAGGTCAGGTCAGAAATCTTTTAAAGCAATACATGCAGCGCGGCAAAGTAGACGTATTTATCACTTATGAAGACTATACTTCCAGTGATTATACTCTGAAATATAACAAAGATCTGGCTGCAGAATACCTCCGTTATCTGAATCAGATGGCCGAAGAGTTTCATCTGGAAAATGATATTCGAGTAACAGCTTTATCCAGATATCCGGAAGTTCTGAGCATGGAAGAACAGTCTGTAGACGAGGAAGAACTGTGGAAATTGCTTTCAGATCCATTAAAGGAAGCATGTACCAAATTCGTAGAAACACGTATCAGAGAGGGAAATCATCTGAAAGAAGATCTGCTTGCCAAGCTTGAAGGTCTTGATCAGAAAGTATCTCTGGTTGAAGAACGATCCCCGCAGGTGGTTCTGGCATATCGGGAGAAACTGGAACAGAAGGTACATGAACTTCTGGAAGATTCCCAGATTGATGATAATCGTATTGCAGCAGAAGTTATTTTGTTTTCAGACAAGATCTGCAATGATGAAGAAACCGTAAGACTGCACAGTCATATTCATGGCATGCAGAAGATTCTTCAGGAATCAGAAGGTATTGGCCGCAAAATGGACTTCATGGCACAGGAAATGAACCGCGAAGCAAATACGATCCTTTCCAAGTCAAATGATCTGGAAGTTTCCAATATCGCAATCGATCTTAAGACAGAGATTGAAAAGATCCGTGAACAGATCCAGAATATAGAATAACGGAGGCAGAATACAGCTTTGGCAAAATTAATCAACATCGGCTTTGGAAACGTAGTTAATTCCCGCAAGATCGTTGCAGTTGTCAGTCCTGATGCAGCACCAGTAAAGAGAATGATCCAGAGCATCAAGGGAACCCGTTCTCTGATCGATGCAACACAGGGCCGTAAAACAAAAGCCGTTATTGTAACCTCTGATGATTATCTTGTTTTATCCGCACTTCAACCGGAAACGATTGCCCGGCGTTTTGCGGAAGCTAATAATTATGAAGAAAAGGAAGAGGAACATGAGTAAAGGTGTTTTAACAGTTGTTTCCGGCTTTTCAGGTGCCGGCAAAGGTACGGTAATGAAACGTCTTCTGGAAAAATATGAAAATTATGCGCTTTCAATTTCTGTAACAACGCGGAAACCTCGTGAAGGTGAAAGAGATGGTATTGAATATTTTTTCAGAACACGAGAAGAGGTAGAAGCTATGATTCAGGAAGATCAGCTTCTCGAACATGCTGAATACGTGGGTAATTATTACGGAACTCCTCGGTTTTATGTAGAAGATATGCTTTCTCAGGGGAAAAACGTAATCCTTGAAATAGAAATTCAGGGTGCAATGAAGATCAAAGAAAAAATTCCGGAAGCAGTTCTGGTATTTGTAACCCCACCTACGATTGAAGAACTTCGCAGCCGTCTGACAGGCCGTGGTACAGAAACGGCTGATGTGATTGCATCTCTCTCAGACGTGCGGCAGAAGAATCGGAGGGAATGGATAATTATGATTACATTCTGATCAATGATCAGGTTGAAGACTGTGTCGATCAGCTTCATCAGATCATTTTGAGCGAACGCTGTCGAGCACAGCGCAACGAAGAACTTATCAACACGATCCAGGAAGAAGCCCGGATCTTTATGAAAGGAGATAAATAATATGATACATCCATCATATTCTGAACTTATTCAGGCAATCAACAACAATGCAGAGGAAGACGACAACACAATGATGCTGAACAGCCGTTACTCACTGGTTCTTGCAACCAGTAAAAGAGCAAGACAGCTGATTGCAGGCGCAGAACCGCTGGTACCTAACACTGCCGGTAAAAACCTCTTTCTATAGCGATTGATGAGCTCTACAAGGGTGAAGTTAAGATCGTAGCTGCCTCCGGAGAGGAAGAAGATGCAGTAAAAACACAGCCGGTTGCAGAAGAGGCTGTTGAAAATATCGAAGAAACAACCGAAAACAACCAGTAAACCAGAGTAATCAGAAGACTTTATGTCTTCTGATTACGTCTATCAGGAGAATATATGAAAATATTATTTATATCACTGGGCTGCGATAAAAATCTTGCAGATTCCGAAGAAATGCTTGGACTGCTTACCGGAAATGGTCATGAAATCGTAGACTCTGAAGAAGAAGCAGATGCGATTGTCATCAATACATGCTGCTTTATTCATGACGCCAAAGAAGAAAGCGTTAATACGATTCTTGAAATGGCAGAATACAAAAAAACCGGGACATGCAAAATACTGATCGTAACTGGTTGCATGGCTCAGCGCTACAAAGAAGAAATCACGGAGGAAATTCCGGAAGTAGATGCTGTTCTTGGAACTACTTCTTATGGAGATATCGTCAAAGCATTAAATGAAGCAGAAGCCGGTCATGTTTTTCGGGAATTCAAAGATATTAATGCTCTCCCGGAAGATTCCGGTCGCAGAGTCATTACAACTGGTGGACATTTCGGATATCTTAAGATTGCTGAAGGCTGTGATAAGCATTGTACCTACTGTATCATTCCTTCGTTGAGAGGTAAATTCCGCAGTGTTCCTGAAGAGCGTCTTCTAAAGCAGGCCGAGTATATGGCTTCCCAGGGAGTCAGGGAATTGATTCTCGTTGCACAGGAAACAACCGTCTATGGTACTGATCTTTACGGCAAAAAAACTCTGCATATCCTTCTTAAGAAACTTTGCCAGATTAAAGGAATCCGTTGGATCCGTGTTCTTTACTGTTATCCGGAAGAAATTTATGATGAACTGATCCAGGTCATGAAAGAGGAAAAGAAGATCTGCCACTATCTTGACCTTCCAATCCAGCATGCAAGCGACCGTATTTTGAAACGTATGGGCCGCCGCACTTCCAAAGCACAACTTGTAGGAATCATTACCAAGCTGCGCAGAGAGATCCCGGATATCGTTCTCAGGACATCCCTTATCACAGGCTTTCCGGGCGAAACAGAAGAAGACCATCAGGAACTGATGGAATTTGTAGATGAAATGGAATTCGACCGTCTTGGAGTTTTCACGTATTCACCGGAAGAGGGAACACCTGCCGAAACAATGGAAGGACAGGTGCCAGAAGAACTTAAAGAAGAACGCCGTGATGAGATCATGGAACTGCAGCAGGAAATTTCCCTGGAAAAAGGAAATAACCGTATCGGTCAGGAATTACTTGTTATGATCGAAGGAAAGGTTTCCGGCGAAAGTGCCTATATCGGACGTACCTACGGAGATGCTCCGAAGGTAGATGGATATATGTTTGTTCAAACAGGAGAACTGCTTGTTACAGGCGATTTTGCAAAAGTAAAAGTAACAGGCGCAATGGAATACGATTTGATAGGAGAGTTGGCTGATGAATACACCGAATAAACTTACAATTGCAAGAATGATCATTGTTCCTTTTCTTGTAATATTTCTTCTGACCGGATGGGGCGGAGAAGCCAATCGTTACATTTCTCTGACTCTGTTTGTGGTCGCAAGCGTTACAGACTGGTTTGACGGATATCTTGCCCGTAAAAACAATCTTGTTACAAACTTTGGTAAATTTATGGATCCTCTGGCGGATAAATTGCTTGTATGCTCTGCAATGATCTGTATGATCGATCTCAAACGTCTTTCTGCATGGTTCGTCATCATTATCATTGCCCGCGAATTTATTATCAGTGGTTTCCGTCTTATCGCTGCCGAAAATGGTATTGTAATTGCTGCAAACTACTGGGGAAAATTCAAACCGTTTCCCAGATGATCATGATCATTTTGCTGATACTTCATTTTGATGGTATCTTTGTTATACTTGAACAGATTTTTATCTGGCTCTCCCTTGCATTGACCATCATTTCTCTGATCACCTACATCTGGCAGAACCGAACTGTTCTGTCCATGCAGGAATAATATACAGATAACGGAATTCCCCCGGACGTTATATATGATCGTTCGGGGGATATTTATTAGTGTATCATGCGCATCAGATTTACAATACGGTCAATTTTGGACGCTTCCTGTGGAGTTTTTCCTGCTTTCATCACTTCAAGGACCGCTGAAATTTCATTTTGTGAAAAATGCAGTCCATTCTTTTTTCCGGAAGCAGCAGCACTCATTAAATATGGCATCATGTCTGACACGCTTTTTCCATTGCCCTTTTCTGCAAGGTTCTGCAGCATATCTAATTTGGTTTTGTCAATTTCTTTCAGCTTCGGATCGTTTTTCCAGTCATCATTCATCGCCATCTGATCACCTCCCCAGAAAACTGTTTATTCATTTATTGTCATCAACATCTCTAGCATTGCAAACATATTTACTGCCTGGTCCAGCTTTTTTCTGTTTTCTCCATAACTAAATTTTCGGATATCATTTAACAGTTCCATTGGGTTCATTGGCCTGGAACTGCAGATCTGCATATCGTTCTGTGGCCTGGAAAATAACTGAAGTGTGTTACACAGTTCCTGTGTTTTGGCGTATGCAGCAAGTATTCTCTGGCCTGAAAAAGACAAATAGGGAATCAGTGCTTTCAGCATCTGAGAATTTTCATCGGTGACTAGCTGATCCAACATGGTCTGTGCAATGGTTTCCTGTTCCATACAGCCACTCCTTTCTGACGATTATATGCTTTTGCTAATTATTTTATGACAGTGCAATAAGATTTGACATACTATAAATTATCTCAACAAATAAAAGGATTTTCTGAATATGAAAAAAGAAAAACTTATTATAAATGGAAATGCATTTTATGAAATCGATCTCGAGTGTTTTGAAAAGAAGAAAAAAGACACGAAACATTTTCCTGACAAAAAAGCAGGCATACATTCTTCACAGCATACACAGAAAAGGCAGAGGTTATTTCCTCTGCC
>ENA-OQDM01000490-OQDM01000490.1-human-gut-metagenome-genome-assembly--contig:-NODE-490-length-22882-cov-6.407207_pt1 | contig 22882 bp, 20 predicted proteins | sample MGYA00242772_ERZ504605 | MGnify/ENA primary metagenome ERZ504605 (study PRJEB26092, sample SAMD00036348) | human gut metagenome | host: Homo sapiens | study: EMG produced TPA metagenomics assembly of... | reverse complement strand
TTCTTCTGGACCTCGATCAGGTTCGGCATACTGATGACTTCGTCGATGTGGGAGAAGCTCATGCGCTCGGTTTTGCCGAGCTTTACGGGCTTGACTTTCATCATAAAATCAACCACTCCTTACTTTTATACTCTACGGGATGTCGTATACACGGGTCAAATTTGAGCAGACACACATAATTCGACCCGCGTCGAAGGGAACCTTTCGGCGTTTTTCACAAACTTTTCGGTTTGACCCGTCCAGCCGCCGCCTGCGCATTCCCCTTTTTGGCGCACTAGTCCATTATGTGATACTAATGCAGTATACACCCTAAAAGCCTTGCTGTCAAGCCATTTTTCAGATTTTTGCCAAAACAAATTTATTTTTTCTTTCATTTTCGCACACCCGGCAGCGTGTTGTGCTTTGCTGTTTTAGGGCTTGATTTTTTTATTTTGCACGTTCCTGTTCATAATCCCCTTGTGCAATTTGTCTATCTTTGCCCTTGTGTTTTGGAGTATTACTTTTACAGTCGGATATGCCCGTTTTCCCTTGCGGCCCTTTTTTGTGAAAAAGCAGCTCAGAAAAGCTCGCAGGCTTTTCTGAGCTGCAAATATAAAAATAATGTTTCCTCTAATATTGCCAGAGTGCAAGCGGCGGCAATTATAATCGTTCACTCATCCAGATAATCCCGCAGGCGTTTTGCACGGCTGGGATGCCGCAGCTTGCGCAGGGCCTTGGCTTCGATCTGCCGCACCCGCTCCCGGGTCACATTGAACTCCTTACCCAGCTCTTCCAGCGTATGCGCCCGGCCATCCTCCAGCCCGAAACGCAGTGCGATCACCCGCTCTTCCCTCGGTGTCAGGCTTTTGAGCACGCTGAACAGTTCCCGCCGCAGCAGCTGCCGCCCGGCTTCATCCACCGGGACGCCTGCATCCTCGTCCTGAATAAAATCTTCAAGGTGGGCATCCTCTTCCTCGCCCACCGGCGTTTCCAAGCTGATGGGGTCCTGCGCCAGCTGCAGCAATTCCCGCACACGGTCCGGCTCCATGTCCAGCTGAACAGCGATCTCTTCCGCGGTAGGCTCCCGGCCATTTTTCCGCAGCAGGTCACCCGTCGTCTTTTTGACCCGGTTGATGCTCTCCACAAGGTGCACCGGGATGCGGATGGTCCTCCCCTGATCCGCAATGGCGCGGGTGATGGACTGACGGATCCACCACGTGGCATAGGTGGAAAATTTGAAGCCGCGCTCCGGTTCAAACTTTTCCGCCGCCTTCATCAGACCGAGATTGCCTTCCTGAATGAGATCCAGAAACGGCAGGCCCCGCCCTGCATAGCGCTTTGCCACCGACACCACCAGCCGCAGGTTCGCTTCGCTGAGCTTCCGCCGGGCATCCTCGTCCCCGGCCTGCGCGGCACGGGCAAGCTCCGTTTCCTGTTCTGCCGTCAGCAGCGGCACCCGGCCGATCTCCTTCAAATAGGCCTTTACCGGGTCGTCCAGCGCCACCCCCTCTGCCGAAAGCTCATGTTCCAGCCTGCCGATCTGCGTTTCATCCAATGCAGGCAGGTCCGCTTCCTCTTCGGTCAGGTGCACGCCGCGGTCCTCCAGTGCCGTATACAGCTCGTCCAGCTGCGCCACATCGTAATCCTGCTCGTCCATGGCACGGCTGATCTGCTCCGGTGTCAGGGCATGGTGGCGTGCCCGCGCAGCCAATGTTCTGGCCAATTCCTCCGTTTGCGACAATTTCTGCATGGTTCCTGCTCCTTTCCTCTCCTGCTCCAGCCGGAGGGGAAAGCGGGGATCATTCTTCTACAGGCACATTTCCCTGCTTCTTTTCGCGCATCGACTGGAGGTAATCACTCAGTTCCTCATTGGACATATGCGCCGCTTTGCCTGCCATGGGCATCCCCCGGGCAATGCGGTCCAGATACAGCCGGATATCATCCGGCGTACAATTCACATCGCTGTATTGTGCCGCAAGATGGCTCAGTTCATTCAGCGCTTCTTCGCTTACAAAAGCGCGCAGCGTGGTCAGGCTGATCCTCAATGCCCTCCTGTCGGCAGCGCAGCATAGCTTCAAACAGCTCCTTCTGCTGCGGCAGCACGAACTGTTCTGCGGTCAGCTGCCCCTGCACCAGATCGATATAGTGCGGCTCCCGCAGGATGGCCGCCAGCAGCCGCTGCTGTGCACTGGCAATGCCCAGCGCCTGACTGCCGCCCGCACTGTACGGCACGTTGATCTGATTCATCTCACCGGACTTGAGCGCCTGCTGCTTTTTCTCCCAGCGGTGCTTGCTGCCCGCCCTCTTCACGGCGGTCTCCAGCTGGGTCATGATCGCTGTTTTGGAGATGTTAGTCTCCTCAGCCAGACGCCCCGCATACACTTCCTGCTCGGTAGGGTTGGAGCGCTCTGCCAGCATATTCACAGCTTCCTTCACGTATTCCAGCCGCTGGGCATCCTGTGCCAGATCGTACTGGCTGCGCAGACGGCCCAGCCGGAAGTCCAGTGCATTGCCCACACCATCCAGCAGGCTTTGAATCGCTCTGCGCCATACTTTTTGATGTACTCGTCCGGGTCCTTTGCACCGGGGATCTGCAGCACACCCACCTTTACCGGACTGTTGCGGAACAGTTCCAGCGAGCGCAGCGTGGCCTTCTGGCCTGCTTCGTCCGAATCGTAGCTCAGGATCACCTCGTCAGCATACTCGCTGATGAGCCGCACCTGCTCCGGGGTCAGGGCCGTGCCGCAGGCGCACACTGCTGTGTCGATGCCTGCCTGATGCATACTGATCACGTCCATGTAGCCCTCGCACAGCACGAACCGGCGCACCGCGCTGCGCTTTGCGATCTGCAGCGCAAACACCGTCTCTGATTTGTGGTACACCAGCGTTTCCGGGCTGTTGACATATTTCGGTTTGGAATCGTCCAGCACGCGCCCACCAAACGCAATGATGTTGCCGCGCAGGTCAAAGATGGGGGTCATCACCCGCTTCCAGAACAGGCAGTAGATGCGGCCGGACGCGCTGCGCTTGAACAGGCCGCTGGCATCCAGCTCCTGCTGATTGTAGCCCTTATCGCGCAGGAACTGATACAGCGCCTGTCCGTCGTTGGGCGCATAGCCCAGCCCGAACCGGACGATAGTCTTGTCGTCCAGACCGCGCCGCCGCCAGTAGGCACGGGCCTGCCGGGCTTCCTCCACGGTGGAGTTCAGGCAGGCGTGGAAAAACCGTGCCGCCTCCTTGTTCATGGAGAGGATGCGGCTGCGCATCCGGCCTGTTTTGTCGTCCTCCTGCGGCTCCGGCATACCGGCCCGCGCTGCCAGCAGCTTAACGGCCTCCGGGTAATCGATGCTGTTGATCTTTTTCGTAAAGGTAATGGCATCGCCGCCTGCGCCGCAGCCAAAGCAGTAAAAGCTCTGGGTGTCCGGGTAGACGTAGAATGAGGGCGTTTTTTCGCTGTGGAAGGGGCACAGACCGCCATACAAACGTCCCTTGCGCTTGAGCTGCACATAGCTGCCCACCAGCTCCACAATGTCGGTGCGGCGGGTCAGTTCTTCAATGTATTCGTGTGGGATCATGGATCTTTCAAACGACCTTTCGGATTTATAGGACATGCCACTTCCGGGGCACAAACAATTCCTCAAAAGTGCGGATGGCAAATTCATCGCTCATGCCACTGATGTAATCGGTCACTGCGCGTTCTCCGCCCTCCTGATAAGCCAGCTGGATGTAGAAGTTGGACATCCGGTCCACATGGTTCAGGTAGTAATCGTACAGTTCCCCGATCACCTTGTCCACCTTCTGCTCTTCCCGCTTGGCGGTCTTGTCCACGTACACGGTGGCCTACATGAAATCCCGCAGCGCAAGGAAGGCTTCGTTTTCCTCTGCGCCCACCTTCACATCCCCATCGCTGTTGGCAAGGATACTGTTGATCATGGTGGTGATGCGGGCAGATTTTGTCTGGCCCAGCACGGCGGTGCAGTCCTTCGGCAGGGTGGCTGGGTCCAGCACACCGGCGCGCACCGCGTCCTCAATGTCATGGTTCACATAGGCGATCTGATCCGCCATGCGCACGATGCGCCCTTCCGGCGTTGCCGCCCAGGTGCCCTTTGTGTGGGTCACGATGCCGTTGCGCACCTCCCACGTCAGGTTCAGGCCCCGGCCGTCCTTTTCCAGCTTGTCCACCACACGCAGGCTCTGCATGTAGTGCTTGAAGCCGTCCGGGCACAGCTCATTCAGCGCACGCTCCCCGGCATGGCCAAACGGCGTGTGGCCCAGATCATGGGCAAGGCTGATCGCTTCGGTCAGATCTTCGTTCAGCCGCAGGGCGCGGGCAATGGTCCGCGCGATCTGCGAGACCTCCAGCGTATGGGTCAGTCGGGTGCGGTACAGGTCTCCCTCCGGCGAGAGGAACACCTGCGTCTTTTGTTTGAGCCGTCGGAACGCCTTGCAGTGCAGCACCCGGTCACGGTCACGCTGGAACACCGGCCGGATCGGGTCCTGCTCTTCCGGCAGCATGCGGCCGCGGCTCTGGTCGCTGAAGGTAGCCCACGGCGCGAAGGTCATATGTTCGATCTCTTCTGTGCGCTGACGTACATCCATACAAAGTCGCCCTCCCTTTTTGTCGCCATTCCCCCTCTCTGTTTCGGCACAGCCGATCCCAATTGCTGCGTCTGCGGCAATTGTAGCACACCCGCTTTGTCGAAGGGGGAAAAAGCCTGTCGGTTCGCAAAATAATGCTTGCTTTTTTATTTTTGCTGCTGCCGGGTTCAGAACGGTGCGTAGAACGGGTCGGATACCGTCACCTGCGCGCTGCCGCGCGTCAGCTCCCGCAGCTGTTCCAGCAGCGGGCCTTCGGTGTGTTCCGGCATCTGCCAGCACAGGGCCACGCGATCCGTGAACTGCGGCGCGGCCTGTTTTGCTCCCGCCGCATCGATCAGCAGCGATGCACGCTCATAAAGGGAGTAATCCACCGTCACGCGCAGCTCCACCACGCTGCGCACCGTGACCACCTCGGCATTTTCCAGTGCACGGGCCGTAGCCGTGGTGTATGCACGCACCAAGCCGCCGGTGCCCAGCAGCACGCCGCCAAAGTAACGGGTCACCACCACGATCAGATCCGTCAGGCCGCTGTGCTGCAGCACCTCCAGCGCTGGTGTGCCCGCCGTCTTGGCCGGTTCACCATCATCTGAATAGCGTTCCCGGTTGCCTTCCCTCAGGCGGTAGGCATACACATTGTGGCGGGCGGTGCGGTTGGCCGCACGCACCTGTTCCAGAAATGCAACGGCAGCTTCCTCGCTGTCCGCAAATGACAGCGCCGCAATGAAGCGGCTCTTCTTTTCTTCGTATTCTCCTGTGGCCGTGCCATGGATGGTGCGGTAATCCTCCACTGTGGTTCCTCCTGCATGTTATTCAAAACAAGTATAACATAAATCGTCCGTTGTGCAACCACTGCCGCATACGTTTTTGTGTCAAGGCCAGCTTCCTGTACTGCTGCCCGCATGTCCTCTGCCAGAAAAAAGCGCAACAAAAAATCGGCTGAGCCCTGCGGCCCAGCCGATTTTTCTGAAGAAAGCATATGATTACGATGATTACTTGGTAAAGAGCTGGATCCACTGATGGCCCCAAGTGCTGGAGCTGTTGTAGTAGTAACCAACACCCATTGCACGGGCTTCCGGGTCCAGAATATTTGCGCGATGGCCTTCGGAGTTCATCCAGGCATTCACGACTTCTTCAGGAGAAACGCTGCCCCATGCGGCATTCTCGCCAGCAGCGGCATCCGTCACGCCGTACTCGCTGAGAACAGTGTACCACTTGGTACCATTGGGACGAACGTGAGAATTGACGGTTGCGATTTCTTCGGCGCGCTGCTGAGCAGCTGCGGTGAGCTTTGCATCGCCCATGACCAGGGGCTGCAGGCCGTACTTTGCACGCTCGGCATTGACCAGATTCAGAACTTCCTGACGGTAGTTGCTGGTGTAAGAGTTTTCGGGGCAAGAGAAGATCAGCACCCAGTAGTTGTTGTAAACGCCGCCTTCGTAGTGGCCCACGCTCATGGTGGTCGCGTCTGCGTTCAGGATGCGCTCACGGGTAAAATCAATGTTCATCCACTGATCCACCGCTGCATCGGGGGTAGAAACGCCAGCTATGTAGTTTTCGCCAACGGACGCATCGTCGATACCATTCTCGGCGAAGATGGTAAAATCGCGCTGGCCATTGGGACGAACGTAGGAATAAGAAGAGGCCAGTTCCTTAGCGCGCTCCTGAGCGGCACTATTGTGGTTGCTGTCGCCCAGCTGAACGGGCTTCAGGCCAGCCTTTACGCGCTCGTTGTTTACGCGGCGCAGGAACTCGTTCTGATAAGCTTCGTCCTGAAAGCTGATGTAGGAATTTTCTTCTTCGATGGAGGCAGAAACCGAAGCCTCGGCTGCGTTTGCAGTAACGGGCTTGAGAGATGCAGCACCAAAAACCACAGCCAGAGTCATAGCTGCTGCTGCGATATTTTTCAGGGTGCGCATCTCGAGTTTCATAAGACATCCTCCGCAAGCTTTTGTATATAAAAGCTTTTTTGCATTCATGTGAATGCGTACTGCAACACATTTGCAACTCTTTCGTTTCAAATGTGTTACTATTATGCAACAAGAGTATCACAAGAACATCTCATCGTCAAGAGGTTTCTGTCGATTTTTTGAGAGAAAATGCAAAAAAATCAAAATTTCCCGTTCTGAAATCGTTTCACAAGCGCAACAAATTCATCCAAGATACCGTGAATTTGTTACGCCCGTGTTGCGCTTCACCGTTTTCAGGATTGTTTTGTCACACTTAACGTGTTGCATTTTATTTTTTCTACACTTTTTCTGTAATGTTTTTCATGCATTTCTCTGTATGCCTATTCGCTTATATGCATATTTCAAAGTGTAACAGACTTTTGTGTGCGCTTTTCCGTTCCACTTCCCTCCCGCAGCCCTTTTCTGGGCTGGAGCCGGCCTTTGGCTGTACTTTCTGCAACAAAAAACAGCACAGGCAGCCTTTTCAGGGCCATCTGTGCTGTGCCGTATTCCTTATATAAAAAGAAGAGCGGCTCCGAAGAGCCGCCCTCCCACAATTCAGGCTATGCTATAAAAAGATCTCGCGTCAGTCGATCACTGAGCAGCCTTTGCTGCCTCGATCTGCTTGATCAGTTCGGGAACTACCTTGAACAGGTCGCCCACGATGCCGTAGTCGGCAACACCGAAGATGGGTGCGCCCTCATTCTTGTTGACAGCGATGATGCACTCGGAGTCCTGCATACCAGCGGTGTGCTGGATAGCGCCGGAGATGCCCAGAGCAACATAGATCTTGGGGTGCACGGTCTTGCCGGTCTGGCCAACCTGATGGTCAGCAGTCATCCAGCCTGCATCGGTGACGGCACGGGAAGCACCCACAACGCCGCCGCCCAGAGCAGCTGCCAGCTGCTCAGCCAGCTCAATGCCCTTGTTGACATCCTTGCTGATGCCGCGGCCGACAGAGACGATCACGTCTGCGCCGATCAGATCGACCAGCTTCTCAGCTGCCTTCTCAACGCTCAGGACCTCGGTCTTGATGTCCTCAGCAGCCAGAGCGAATGCGGGCTTCACGATCTGGCAGGCATCAGCCTTGGCCTGATCGAAGGGAGCCTTCTTCATAACGCCGGGGCGGACGGTGGACATCTGCGGACGGAAGCGGGGGCAGATGATGGTAGCCATCAGATGGCCGCCGAATGCGGGACGGGTCATCTTCAGGTTGCGGTCTTCCATATCGAACTTCTGCTTGGACAGGTCGATGGTGGAGCTCTCCTTCAGGAAATCGATGTACTTTGCAGTGTCGATGTCCAGATGGGTAGCATCAGCGGTCAGGCCGGTGTGCAGACGAGCTGCGCAGCGGGGACCCAGATCGCGGCCGATGTTGGTTGCACCGATCAGCAGGACTTCGGGCTTGTACTCGTTGACCATGTCGCACACGACCTTAGCGTATGCATCGGTGGTGTAATCCTTCAGCAGGGGGCTGTCGCAGACCATGACCTTATCAGCGCCATAGCCGCCCAGTTCCTTGGCAATGCCTTCCACGTTGTCGCCCAGCAGCAGGCCGGTGACCTCGCAGCCCAGCTCATCAGCCAGCTTGCGAGCCTCGCTCACCAGCTCGAAATCAGTGGACATCAGTGCGCCCTGGCGCTGTTCGCAGAAGACCCAGACGCCCTTGTATTCGTTAAAATCAGCCATTGTAATCCTATGCTCCTTTCATCAGATCAGGTGCTTCTTGGCCAGGATACCAGCCAGCTGTGCGGCAGTATCGTCGCCCTTGAGCATGGTGCCTGCGCCCTTCTGCGGAGGAGTGAAGGACTTAAAGACGTTCGTCGGAGAACCCTTCAGACCGATGGTATCGACCTCGATCAGCGGATCGTCCTTCAGTGCGTTGTAATCGAACACTTCCATCGGCTTGTCGTAGCAGGTGAAGATGCCGTTCACGCTCATGTAACGGGGCTGGTTCAGCTCCTTGATGCAGGTCAGCAGGCAGGGAGTCTGCACCTTGACCATCATGTAGCCGTCCTCCAGCATACGCTTCACGGTCAGGGTGTTGCCATCCTTCTGGATGTCAGCCACATAGGTGACCTGAGGCAGGTGCAGCTTCTCAGCGATCTGAGGACCGACCTGAGCGGTATCACCATCAATTGCCTGACGGCCGCAGAACACAACGTCCTCGGGGCCGACACCGATCTTGTTGACGGCAGCAGCCAGGATCTGGCTGGTTGCGAAGGTATCGGAACCGCCGAACTCACGGCCGGAGACCAGAACAGCCTTATCTGCACCGCGGGCCAGCAGCTCACGCAGCATGCCTTCTGCCGGCGGGGGACCCATGGTAACAACAACGACTTCGCAGCCGGTAGCGTCCTTGAGCTTCAGAGCAGCCTCCAGAGCGTTCAGGTCATCAGGGTTGGTGATGGTAGCCATCGAAGCACGGTCCAGAGTGCCATCGGGCTTGACGGACACCTTGCCGGAGGTATCAGGAACCTGCTTTACACAAACAATTGCTTTCATTGTAACTCTTGCCTCCCTTACTTCAGCAGCGCGCCGGAAATGACCATCATCTGCACTTCGCTGGTGCCCTCGTAGATCTCAGTGATCTTGGCATCACGCATCATGCGCTCGATGGGATAGTCACGGGTGTAGCCGTAACCGCCGAACAGCTGCAGGCAGCGGCGGGTCACATCGCTTGCGGTGCGGGCTGCGATCAGCTTTGCCTGAGCAGCCTCAACGCTGTAACGGACCTTCTTGCCATCCATTGCTTCCTGCTTCTTCAGAGCAGCAGCGTAGACCAGATACTTTGCAGCCTCAACGCGTGCCTTCATCTCAGCCAGCTCGAACTGGGTGTTCTGGAATGCGGAAATGCTGCGGCCGAACTGCTTGCGCTCCTTGACGTAAGCAACGGTCTCTTCCAGAGCGCCCTCGGCGATGCCCAGAGCCTGAGAAGCAATGCCGATACGGCCACCGTCCAGAGTAGCCATAGCCAGCTGGAAGCCGCGGCCACGCACACCCAGCATACGGTCAGCAGGGATGCGGCAGTCCTCAAAGATCAGCTCGCAGGTGGAAGAACCGCGGATGCCCATCTTGTCCTCAGCCTTACCGACAGAGAAGCCCGGGTCGGTGCGCTCCACGATAAAGGCGGAGCACTGCTTGGTGGGACGGCCCTTCTTGTCGGGCACGATATCGGTGACAGCAATAACGATAAAGACGTTTGCGTAGCCGGCGTTGGTGATGAAGATCTTGGAACCGTTCAGGATCCAATCACCGGTCTCGGGGTCCTGCTTTGCAAAGGTCTGCTGACCCTGTGCATCGGTGCCGGCACCCGGCTCAGTCAGGCCGAAAGCACCCAGCCACTCACCGCTGCACAGCTTGGGCAGATACTTTGCCTTCTGCTCGGGAGTACCATTTTCATAAATAGGAGCAGCACACAGGCTGGTGTGAGCAGAGACGATGACACCGGTGGTGCCGCAGACCTTGCTCAGCTCTTCCACTGCCATGACGTAGGACAGCACATCGCCGCCTGCACCGCCGACCTCAGTCGGGAAATAAATGCCCATCATGCCGAGCTTGCCCATCTTTTCGACGGTCTCTTTGGGGAAGTACTCTTCCGCATCAACCTTCTTTGCCAGGGGCTTGACTTCGTTCTCAGCAAACTCGCGGTACATTTTCTGTACCATCTGCTGCTGCTTGGACAGAGTAAAATCCATCGCTATATCCTCCTAACGGGTCTTTTTCATTTACCGGAATTGCCCGGTGCAAACAAATTCCTCCCGGCCGCGTTTCCACGGTCGGGAGAAACGTTTATCAGAATTTACAGCTGGTCAACAGGGGTCTTGGTGCGGTCTGCGTTGTAAACGTAGAAGCCCTTGCCGCTCTTGCAGCCCAGGTTGCCGCCACGGACCATCTTACGGATCAGCGGGCAGGCACGATACTTGCTGTCGCCGGTCTCCTTGTACAGCACATCCATGATGGCCAGGCAGATATCCAGGCCGATGAAGTCGCCCAGCTCCAGGGGACCCATGGGGTGGTTGGCACCCAGCTTCATAGCGGTGTCGATGCCGGCGATATCGGAAACGCCTTCCATCTTGATGAAAGCAGCTTCGTTGATCATGGGGATCAGGATGCGGTTGACGACGAAGCCTGCAGCCTCATTGACCTGAACCGGCTGCTTGCCGATGGCAACAGAGATCTCCTTGATCTTCTCAACGGTCTCAGCGGGAGTGTTGCAGCCTGCGATGACCTCGATCAGCTTCATGCGGTCTGCGGGGTTAAAGAAGTGCATGCCGACCAGCGGACGGCTAACGCCCTTGCCGATCTCGGTGATGGACAGAGAAGAAGTGTTGGAAGCGAAGATGCACTCGGGCTTGCAGATCTTATCCAGCTCGCCGAAGGTGGTCTGCTTGACCTTCATATCCTCAAAAGCAGCCTCAACGACCAGATCGCAGTCAGCGCACAGGTCTTCCTTCAGGCCCGGGGTGATGGCAGCAACGATAGCGTCTGCCTTTTCCTGCGTCATCTTTCCCTTGGCAACCAGCTTCTCGTAGCCCTTCTTGATCTTTGCCAGACCATTCTCGGCCCACTCCTGCTTGATGTCGCACAGAGCAACGGTGTTGCCCTCAACCTGTGCAAATGCCTTTGCGATGCCCTGGCCCATGGTGCCAGCGCCAATAACACCGATCTTCATAGGAAACCTCTCCTTTAATATCAAAAATTATGTAGTAATGGATTAGTTGTTGGTGAACACTGCCTTGGGCTTCGGCTTCTCACGGCTCAGGAAGCAGGCCATGCCTTCCTTCTGGTCGTGGGTCTCGAAGCAGCTGCCGAACAGCTTTTCCTCGACCTCAACAGCCTTCTCGATGGGCAGGCTGATGCCGCCGTTGATTGCCTTCTTGCAGTTGCGTACAGCGATGGGTGCATTCTTTGCGATCTTGCCAGCCAGCTTCAGCACGTTCTCCATCAGTTCAGCCTGAGGATACACAGCGTTCACCAGACCAATGCGCAGAGCCTCGTCCGCCTTGATGTTCAGTGCAGAGTAGACCAGCTGCTTTGCCATACCCATGCCGACCAGACGTGCCAGACGCTGGGTGCCGCCGAAGCCCGGGGTGATACCCAGACCCACTTCCGGCTGGCCGAACACAGCGTTGTCAGAGCAGATGCGGATGTCGCAGCTCATAGCCAGCTCGTTGCCGCCGCCCAGTGCAAAGCCGTTCACGGCTGCAATAACGGGAATGGGGAAGCTCTCGATCATCAGGAACACATCATTGCCCAGCTTGCCGAAGGCCTCGCCCTCTGCCTTGGTCATGGTGCTCATGGAACCGATATCTGCGCCTGCCACGAAGCTCTTGTCGCCTTCGCCGGTCAGAACGATGCAGCGGACAGTCTCCTGATCCACAGCCTCAAAAGCTGCCTTCAGGTCTGCCAGAACTTCGGGGTTCAGGGCATTCAGTGCCTTGGGACGGTCGATGGTGATGATCTCAACTGCACCCTGCACCTCGGTTTTTACAAATGCCATTGTGAAAACCTCCTATTCAAATCTTATCAATTATCACAAACAGCCCCCGGACGGAGGAAAGGCTCTCCGGTTCCCTTCCCCGTCCGGGTCTGTCATTCAGTCAGGATTCCAAGAGGTGGAGCTTAGTCCATCTCAACGATGGTAGCGCAGCCCATGCCGCCGCCGATGCACAGGGTAGCCAGGCCCTTGTGTGCACCGCGATGCTTCATAGCATACAGCAGGGTGACCAGGATACGAGCGCCGGAAGCGCCGACCGGGTGGCCCAGAGCAATTGCGCCGCCGTTGACGTTCACCTTGCTCATATCAAAGTTCAGAGCCTGGCTGACAGCCACAGACTGAGCAGCAAATGCCTCGTTGGCCTCGATCAGATCCATGTCAGCAACAGTCAGGCCGGTCTTAGCCATGACCTTCTTGGTAGCAGCGATGGGGCCCAGGCCCATGACTTCGGGCTCAACGCCTGCCAGAGCACCGGCGACCCAGGTAGCCAGAGGCTTCACGCCCAGCTCCTTAGCCTTCTCCTCGCTCATGATGACCAGAGCAGCAGCGCCGTCGTTGATGGCGGAAGAGTTGCCGGCGGTCACGATGCCGTCCTTGGTGAAAGCGGGCTTCAGCTTTGCCAGCACTTCAGGAGCGCTCAGACGGGGGCCTTCATCAGTATCGAACACGGTGTCGCCCTTCTTGCCCTTGATCACAACGGGAACGATCTCGTCCTTGAAAGCGCCGTCCTTGATGGCCTTGTCAGCCTTCAGCTGGCTGTTGTATGAGAACTCGTCCAGCATCTCACGGGTGATGGGGCTGTAGCCGTACTTCTTCTGATAAGTCTCGTTGGTGCAGACATTCTCAGCGGTCATGCCCATGTGCTTGTTGAAGCCGCAGGCATCCCACAGAGCATCGTTGACCATGGTATCCACGATCTCGCTCTTGCCCATGGGTGCGCCCATGCGGTAGCCGTAACGAGCCTTCTGCAGTGCGAAGGGAGCCATGTCCATGTTCTCCATGCCGCCTGCGACCACGATGTCAGCATCGCCAGCCTCGATCATCTGAGCAGCCATGTTGACGCAGTTCAGACCGGAGCCGCACACCACGTTGACGGTGACAGCCGGGGTCTCGATGGGCAGGCCAGCCTTCAGAGCAGCCTGACGAGCAACGTTCTGGCCCAGACCGGCCTGAATGACGCAGCCCATGTAGACATGATCGACCTGCTCGGGAGCGACGTTTGCACGGTTCAGAGCTTCCTTGATGACGATGGAGCCCAGCTCAACTGCGGGAACGTTTGCCAGAGTGCCGCCGAACTTGCCAATAGCGGTACGGCATGCAGATGCGATAACGATCTTTTTCATGTGAATAGCCTCCTGAATTGTGTATGTGTTACTTTTCGTAAGCCATTTTTATCAAAACGCCCGTAAGCGCTTTTACAAATTAGGTCTCGGGGTCTTTTTTCTGCCGGATCAGCGCATACTTTTCGTTGACCGCCTTTTCCACATTGGGTGTGACGAACTTACCGATGTCGCTGCCGTAGTAAGCTGCCTCTTTTACAATGGTGGAAGAAAGGTAGCTCCACTTGATGCTCGTTGCCAGAAACATGGTCTCGATGCCGGGCATCAGTGCGTGATTGGTCTGCGCAAGCTGGATCTCGTTTTCAAAATCCGTCACCGCCCGCAGGCCCCGCACCATCACCGAAGCGTGCCGTTTCTTGGCGAACTCCACGGTCAGGCCGTCGAAGCTCTCCACCGAAACATTCTGGATGCCCTTGCAGCATTCCTTTAGAAGCTCCACGCGCTCCTCCACGGTGAAGAGCGGATTCTTTGCGCTGTTGATGAGCACCGCCACGATCAGATGATCGTTGATCTTTGCTGCGCGCTTGATGATATCGAGATGCCCTTTTGTGACCGGATCGAACGAACCGGGATAAACTGCTGTTGCCATCGTCTGGTGTCCTCCTTGAGCGCTGTGAAAAGCGCGTTTTGGTTCTGCCATGATAGCACTTTCCAGTCTTAGGTGCAAGATTTTTGTGCAAGCTGTACGTTTTATCGTTAAAATTTAAACAATCAATGCCGTGCTGCATCGCAGCTGCCTGCTACGCTATAAGTAAACCATATCGTCAAAATTTTATCAAGTCCTTTTGCAAAGATTTTGGTTTTTCAGTACCAAACAATCGTTCAAAAACTCCGCGAGTTTTGTCCATATTGCCAGTCGGTCAAAATTTTCTCGATAAACTATTGATTCTGCACATTGTTAATGTTATAACTAAGTTGTGCAGATCTGCTGCCCTGTCCGACAGCTGCCTTCTGCTGGTTATCAGGATATCATCCGCCTGTGTCAGAGCTGTGTTCAAATTGCCAACAGGTGGTAAACATCCTGCAAAGATTTGTCCGTGCAGGAAGAGTAAATGATAAATTTACAATTCCTTTATGTTATTATAGGAGAGGATGGTTTATAATGGATTTTACGGAACTGTATGCTCAGAAGAAAATGACCGCCGCTCAGGCTGCCGCACTGGTCAAAAGCGGTGACTGGGTGGATTACGGCTGGGCTGTGAACACCCCTGTGGCGGTGGATGCCGAGATCGCAAAGCGTCTGCCTGAGCTGGAAGGTGTCAACTTCCGCGGCGGCATCCTAATGTGGGTGCCCGCGATCTTCCAGATCGACGATCCCGCTGCACACATGACATGGAACAGCTGGCATATGGGCGGCATCGAGCGCAAGGCCATTGCACAGGGCTTCTCCTTCTACTCCCCCATCCGTTATTCCGAGCTGCCCCGCTACTACCGTGAAAGCCCGGATCCGCTGGATGTGGCGGTGTTCCAGGTGACCCCCATGGACGAGCACGGCTACTTCAACTTCGGCCCCAGTGCATCTCATCTGGGTGCTGTGTGCGAAAAAGCCAAGAAGATCATCGTTGAGGTCAACAAGAACATGCCCCGCTGCCTTGGCGGCATGGAGAACTGCATCCACATTTCTCAGGTCACCGGCATCGTGGAAGGCGAGAACCCGCCCATCGGCCAGATGGCCGCTCCCGGTGCTGCTACCGAAGTGGATCTGAAGGTTGCCAACCTGATCGTTCCGCAGATCCCCAACGGTGCCTGCCTGCAGCTGGGCATCGGCGGTATGCCCAATGCCATCGGCAGCCTGATCGCACAGAGCGATTTGAAGGATCTGGGCGTGCACACCGAAATGTATGTGGATGCCTTTGTGGATATCGCCAAGGCCGGCAAGATCACCGGTGCACGCAAGCAGCTGGACAAGGGCCGTCAGGTCTACGCCTTCGGTGCCGGCACCCAGAAAATGTACGATTACCTGAACGATAACCCGGAGTGCATGTCTGCACCCGTGGACTACACCAACGATATCCGCAGCATCTCCGCACTGGATAACTTTATTTCCATCAACAACGCTGTGGACATCGACCTGTTCGGTCAGGTGAACGCCGAGACTGCAGGCCTCAAGCACATCTCCGGTGCCGGCGGTCAGCTGGACTTCGTTCTGGGCGCATACCTTTCCAAGGGCGGCAAGAGCTTTATCTGCCTGTCCTCTACCTTCTTTAATAAGAAGACCGGCCAGCTGGAGAGCCGCATCCGTCCCACTCTGGAAAACGGCAGCATCGTCACCGATACCCGTGCCAACATCCACTACCTGTGCACCGAGTACGGCTGCGTGAACCTGAAGGGCCTGACCACCTGGGAAAAGGCCGAAGCTCTGATCAGCGTAGCACATCCCGACTTCCGTGAAGACCTGATCAAGGAAGCCGAAAAAATGCACATCTGGCGCAGGAGCAACAAAATCTGATAAGTGCCGCGGGGATTCCTGCTGTCCGCGGCTGAAATGGAGTCTAACATGATGGACAAAAAGCCGCACGTCAAGCCCTATCTCTACGGAATGTTGGCAGGATTTGGAGCGATCTCCCTGAGCATCATCTTCTTTTTCCTGATCTACCGCTTCGATGGTTTTGGCGATGCCATCTCCACGCTGACCGGCATTCTGATGCCATTCATCTACGGTGCCGTCATCGCCTACCTGCTCAAACCTGTGTGCAACACCATCGAGAGCTTTCTGCGCCGGTTCATCCCGGAAAAGATGCATGGTCTGGTCAATGTGCTGTCCGTTACGCTGACCATCCTGTTCGGCCTGCTCCTCATCTACGCTTTGTGCATGATGATCATTCCGCAGCTCATTACCAGCGTGACCACCCTGTACTACACTGCGCAGCGCAACCTTGCAAAGTTCGTGCAGTGGGCGAATCATGTGGAGTTCATTGAGAACAACCAGCAGATCATGGACATGCTCAACTCTGCTTATGCCACCATCAGCACCAATATCGATGATCTGATCAAGACCCGGCTCCTGCCCTCCATGCAGAACATCGTCAGCGGTGCCGCAGTGGGTGTGCTGAACGTAGTGACCATGGCCAAGAACCTGATCATCGGCATCATCGTGGCCGTGTATATGCTGGCCAGCCGCAAGCGCTTTGTGCAGCAGGCCAAGCTGGTGCTCTACAGCATCTTCAAGCCCCGCTGGGCAGAGCTGATCAAGGAAGAAGTGAAGTACGCCGATAAGATGTTCGGCGGCTTCATCAACGGCAAGATCATGGATTCCGCCATCATCGGCGTGCTGTGCTATATCGGCTGCCTGATCTTCAAGTTCCCCAGTGCCCTTCTGGTTTCCGTGATCATCGGCGTGACCAATGTGATTCCCTTCTTCGGCCCGTTCATCGGTGCCGTGCCCGCCACCCTGCTGATCCTCATTCAGAACCCCATCAAGGCGCTGTGGTTCGTCCTGTTCGTTCTGGTGCTGCAGCAGCTGGACGGAAACGTGATCGGCCCCAAGATCCTGGGCAACACCACCGGTCTTTCCAGTTTCTGGGTACTGTTCGCCATCCTGCTGTTCGGCGGTCTGTGGGGCTTTGTGGGCATGATCGTAGGTGTGCCGCTGTTTGCAGTCATCTATGATGTGATCAAAAAGCTGGTCATCCACGGCCTGAAGCACAACAAGGAGATCGACCTGCTGCAGACTTACCACGACAACTTCGGTGACCCGGAGGACGATGTTCCGGTAGAAACGTCTGCATCGGAAGCACCTCCTGCCGAAACAAATAATCTATAAATCACAATGCCCCGGCATTCCATGTGATACGCTACCCCTAGAGTAAACAGAGACAAAAACTCTGCGTACTCTGGGGGTATTTTCATGTCAAGAAAGAACAATCACTCTTCACGATTGACTGCTGCAACAACCGCCGTTGCCAGCACCGTCTGTTCATCCAAATGCCGATGCAGGCTCATGTCGGTGCCATGAACCGAGCTGCCTGATACCGATTTTGCACAAAAAATTCGCCGTCTCCTTGTGGAAACGGCGAACAAAAACCTTATATTATTTTTTTCTACTTGACAGAATGCACTTCAGTGATTCAGCGCAGGTCCTGTTTTTTTATTTCTGTTTCGTGCAGGGCTTTCTGGCTGCGTTTTATGCCATCACTCCACGGTCACGCTCTTGGCCAGATTACGCGGCTTATCCACGTCACAGCCGCGCAGAACAGCCATATAATAGGCGAACAGCTGCAGCGGCACAATGAGCTGCAGCGGCATCAGGATATCCTCATACTCATCCAGCCGGATCACGGCATCTGCCACGCCTTCCGGCACCACAGCATCCTTTGTGGTAAACAGCAGCACCCTTGCGCCGCGGCTGCGGGTCTCCTTGGCATTGGAAATGGTCTTTTCGTACACCTGTTTCTGGGTGGCCAGTGCGATCACCGGCACGCCATCGGTGATCAGGCTGATGGTACCATGTTTCAGTTCACCGGCTGCATAGGCATCCGAGTGCACATAGCTGATCTCCTTGAGTTTCAGGCTGCCCTCCAGCGAGAGCGCATAGTCGAACCCGCGCCCAATGAAGAAGCAGCTCTGGGTGTTCACATAGCGGCTGGCAAGGTACTTGATCTGCTCACAATCTGCAAGGCGCGGCTTGATGACCTCCGGTGCGCGCAGCAGCTGGGCCGTATAGCGGCGGGTCTCTGCCTCGCTCAGCCGTCCGCGCGCATAGGCCAGCCGCAGTGCAAACAGATACAACACGCACATCTGCACCATATACGCCTTGGTGGATGCTACCGCGATCTCCGGCCCGGCGTAGGTGTACATTACATAATCTGCGGCACGTGCAATGGAGCTGCCCACCACATTCACGATGGCCAGCACCGGCACGCCGCGGCTCTTGGCCAGCTTGAGCGCTGCCAACGTGTCGCTGGTCTCGCCGGACTGGCTGATGATGATGACCAGATCGTTCTTTTCCAGAATGGGGTCCCGGTAACGGAACTCGCTGGCAATGTCCACCTCGGCGGGCACACGGGCCAACGTTTCGATGGCAGATTTGCCCACCATACCGGCATGCATAGCCGTACCGCAGCCCACCAGATGCACCCGGCCAATACCGCGCAGCACTTCATCGGTCAGCTCCGGGATGCGCAGCACCGGCAGTCCGTCCTCTACACGGGGGCTGACCGTGGCCATAATGGCCGCAGGCTGCTCGTTGATCTCCTTGAGCATAAAGTGGGGATAGCCGCCCTTTTCGGCAGCTTCCATATCCCAGTCCGCCGTCAGCTGCTGGCGCTCCACCGGCTCACCAAATTCGTTGTAGAAGCGGATGCCCTCTGTGGTGCAGACGGCCATATCCCCTTCTTCCAGCACGCTGTATTTCCGGGTATACTTGAGCAGTGCCGGAATATCCGAAGCCACAAAGTTTTCGCCCTCGCCCCAGCCGACGATCAGCGGGCTTTCCCGCTTGACTGCAAAAATGGTGTCCGGGTAATCCCGGAACAGCACGGCCAGCGCATAGCTGCCGCGCACCTTGGCAAGCGCCTGCTGCAATGCACGCAGCGGGTCACCGGTATAGCAGCTGTCGATCAACTTTACCAGCACTTCGGTGTCCGTCTCACTCTGGAAGGTATAGCCTTTTGCGGCCAAGCGCTCCTTGAGCAGGCCGTAATTTTCAATGATGCCATTGTGCACAATGCTCACACGCGGGGTCGAATGCGGGTGGCTGTTCACATCGCTGGGCTCGCCATGGGTAGCCCAGCGGGTGTGGCCGATGCCGCAGAAGCTTTGTGCCAGCTGCTGCGCCGCCAGCTTTTCCCGCAGGGCGGTGAGCCGTCCTTTGCTTTTTACCACGCGGATGCCGCCGTCCAGCGCAAGCGCCACACCGGCGGAGTCGTACCCGCGATACTCCAGCTTTTCCAGACCATCCAGCAGCACGTCCTGCGCACTGCGCTTACCGACATAACCAACAATGCCACACATACAAAATACCTCCATACCGACCGTTCCCGCGCAAAAAGGCGCAGTGATATCCAGTCAGCTTCCTAGTACAGTTTATGTTCTTGTATGGCTTTCTTTGAAGGGATCTGTTGCGGTATTGCTGCCGTTTTTTGCCCTTCTCTGCGGCTGGTCTAGCCCTCAGCCGGAGAAACATCCGCCGAATCTTTCGATGATTCCTCTCCTCGTCACCCTCGCGGCTGTCACCCGCGTGGCCCGGCGCTTTGCGTTACCTGTGTGCTGCGCTCTCCCCTTTCTGATGCCCCATTATAGCACAAAGGCTGGCTCAGCGCCAGCCCAAAGTTTTATGAAGTTTCGGCCGCCAGACCAGCCGGTACATCATGAGCATGTTATGCACTGCCCGGTCGTACAGCACAAAGGCAACATTGCCCATGACCAGCGTTGCCAGCGAGACAGCCAGCGCGGTGGTGCGCAGCTCCTGCGAAATGCTGCCTGCCGGCACCAGCAGAAATACCAGCCCGTACATGGCCAGCACTGTGCCGTTGCACAGCAGCAGCTTGCAGACAATGCGCAGAACCGCAGGGCGGATGCGCTCAAACTTCGGCTTTGCCAGCGGGTAATACCCCAGCAAAAACACAAAGATCAGCGCTACTTCCTTATCCGGCACGAACAGCAGTGCCAGCAGGCTGACTGCCGCATAGGCCGTCAAGGCCAGCTGCATCCCGCACTCCACGCACACCGTGGCAACAAGGAAGCCTGCCACTGCAGGCGCAATGAACATGGCAATGGGGATCACAGCTCCCAGCAGCATCAGTGCGACGCACAGCGCCGCCACAATGCCGCAGTAAGCCATGGCCCAGCTTTTTTGATGGTTTTGCTTCATGGGATCTCCCAGTTTTCGCGCTCAGCACCGGCTTCCAGCGGTTCCACCGCATGGTGCAGGCCAAGCAGCATGATGTTATCCAGCAGGCCGCGGTTCAATTTGATGTCCAGCATACTGTACACGCGGATCAGATCGTTGGCGGCAGCCAGTGCCTGACGGCGGGCATTCTCCACCGCCGCAGCCTGTCCCCGCAGGTCGTTGACTACGAACACGTTGTAGCGGCCGCTGCTCTTGTCCATCTCAAAGCGCTCAGCCTTATCCAGCAGGTAAAAAATGCGGCCGATGCTGCTGCCGATGTAGCGCATGCTCTTGCGCTGGCTGGGGTCGTCGGTGGCAAGGGTGGAATACAGTGCACCGTAAATGTTGCTCATGGGTTCAGCGGCAAGAGAGTAGTTCTTGGCGCTCAGGTTCATCTGCACCACGGCCTGATCCCGCTCCTGCACGAACAGCCGTTCCAGCGCCGGGTTCTCCTGCACGGCACGCTCATAGGCGCGGCGCAGCAGCAGACGGTCCACCGCACGGCGCAGGCGCTTGAGCGGCCGCAGCTCGCTGTATTTGCGGTCCTGCAGGTTGTGCCAGCCCAGCAGCACCTCCACCTGTGCGGCCAACCGGATGCCCTGGGTCTGGCACATGAGCCTGCGCCAGGCCAGTGTGCCCGGGACCCGCTTGCGCTGGCAAGTGGCCTGCCGCCCGGCCAGACTGTCCGAAAGGATGGCAAACAGCACGCCGTTGCTCCGCAGCAGATGGCAGGAATATAATCCGTACGCCTCGTACAGCTGACGTCGCACCCCGCGCAGATAGCGCAGGTAGATATTGTAATCCCGGATGGTGAGCTCCGGCAGATATGGCCGCATCCTACCCTTCATACGCACCTTTTCCTCCTCGGAAGAACCGCAGAATAATAAGGTAAGTATAATCCATTTTCAGCCCGGGTTCAACCATCCTTTGTAAAAAGAGCATGAATTTGTCTCATCTTTGCCGCACATGGCACGGAACACAGCGTAAAACTTCCTGTATTTGCGTCCATTTCCATCTCCTGCCAATTCAGGCCCCGCTTTGTTTTTTTCCGGTAATTACCGGCTGCAATGTAAAAAGCCGCACTGGACAGCTCCGGTGCGGCAGGTAACATTTTTCAATTACTTCTTGTTAAAGCGGTTCGGTGCAGTGCGCTTGCCGTCAAAGCCGGACTTCGGCATCGGCTTTGCAGTGTGCTCAAACTTGGGCGCGCTGTAGTACATATACAGCTGGCAGGGGATCATGCCGTTGTACATCTTGCGGCGCTTGTTGGCACGCTTGCCGTAGTGGGTCTCAAAATCCATATCGGCAGTGATCGCATACACGCCTGCACAGGGGTGTGCTTCCATCTGCCGGCCCAGCGTGCGGGCCAGCTTTGCAGCACCTTCAATGGTGCTCATGCGCTCGCCATACGGGGGATTCGTCAGCACGATGGCCTCCTGCTTTGCGGCAAAGTCGGCCACATCAGCCACTTCAAAGTGGCAGCGCTTTTCCACACCGGCCAGCTTTGCGTTGGCGTTGGCCAAAGCCACAGCGGCAGGGTCGATATCATAGCCAAAGGCTTCAAAGCCCACATCCAGCTTGGCCTCGGCCAGTGCCTTCTGACGCTGCTCGGCCCAGATGGCTGCCGGCACAAAGCCATAGCGCTCGGCGGCAAAGCGGCGCTTCAGACCGGGGGCAATGTTCATGGCTTTCTGAGCAGCTTCGATCAGCAGCGTGCCGCTGCCGCAGAAGGGGTCCTCCACCAGACTGTCGCGGCGCACACGGCCAAGGTCTGCAATGGTAGCCGCCAAAGTCTCGCGGATGGGTGCCTCCATGGCGTTGCGGCGGTAGCCGCGCTTGTGCAGGCCGTCGCCGGTGGTGTCCAGCATGATCTCACACTGATCCTTGCGCAGCATGAAGCGGATCTTGTACTCCGCGCCGGTCTCCGGCAGCACAGAGGTGTGGTGCTTTGCCATCAGGCGCTTGACCACAGCTTTTTTGATGATGCTTTGGCAGGCAGGCACACTGGACAGCTGGCTGTTCAGCGAAGAGCCGGTGACCGGAAAGGCTGCGTCTGCGGGCAGCAGCTCCTCCCACGGGATATCGTACACGCCGTCGAACAGGTCATCAAAGGTGGCGGCCCTGTAGCGGGCCAGCAGCAGCATCACGCGCTCCACCGTGCGCAGATTGAGGTTTGCAGCAGCAATCATCTCTGCGCCGCCGGCAAAGCTCAGACGGCCATCGTCCACGCGGATATTCTCTGCGCCGATGCGGGTCAGCTCAAATTTTGCAGTGGATTCACACCCAAAAAAGCAGGGCGCGATCAGTTCAAATTTTGCAGGCATTGTGGTTCCTTTCTTTTATTACGGAAAAAACAGACCTGCCCGATCAAATGAGACAGGTCTGTTTCCGTTATTTTGATCAGGCTTGAAAAGCGCAGGCCTTTCCGCTCAGCGGCGGCCACCGCGGCCGCGAGGCGCGTAACCACCGCCGCGGCGGTTATTGGTCTCGTGATCAAGATCGGCCATCTTCTCTTCGCTCTGGCTCTTGAAGCGGCTCATCATGTCCTCAAAACTCATGTTATCGGAACGGACGGGAGCCTTGGGCTGCCATACACGGGGTGCGCTGTCGCGGGCAGGGCCTCTGCCGCCCTCACGCGGGGGGCGGCCAGCGCCGCCGCGGCCTGCACCAAAATGACCACCCTCGCGGG
>ENA-OQDM01000487-OQDM01000487.1-human-gut-metagenome-genome-assembly--contig:-NODE-487-length-23043-cov-2.228530_pt1 | contig 23043 bp, 26 predicted proteins | sample MGYA00242772_ERZ504605 | MGnify/ENA primary metagenome ERZ504605 (study PRJEB26092, sample SAMD00036348) | human gut metagenome | host: Homo sapiens | study: EMG produced TPA metagenomics assembly of... | reverse complement strand
CGACTATTCAGACGACTCTGAATACTAACACCTACCTTCTTCCGGTCCAGGCTCACCACCTGTTCCGGAAGCGTGAGAAAAAATTACAATGTTGTAAAATAAAACTCCTGCTATGTATCGGGCAAATAGACGCCTGAAGAAATTTGCAGAAGTACTTAAAGACAAAATATTATGTTGTATCAAAATGATGCTGTCTGAGCGTAGCGAGTTCATCATTTTTTGATACGCTTTTAATAATATTTTTTCTTGCTAGTACTTCTGAATTTCTGAATTGTCTATTGCTGAATACATAGCAGGAGTTTTAATTATATTTTTTAGTTCTTTCTCACTTCCGGAACAAAAGCCGCTTTGCATTCTCCTCTGTCACAGCGATCACTTCTTCGCCGCTGATTCCTTTCAGCTCCGCGATCATCGCTGCCACATACGGAAGATTCAGCGAACTGTTTCTTTTACCACGATTCGGCTCCGGACTTAAGTACGGACTGTCCGTCTCCAACACAAGCTGCTCAAGCGGCGCATACTCCACCACTTCCTTCAGCTTCTTCGCATTCTTAAACGTCACAACTCCGCCAATTCCAAGATAAAGTCCCATATTCAGGTATTCCCTTGCCATTTCCTTTCCATAAGAAAAACAATGGATAATCCCTCCATGCATTCCCTCTTTCATGCATTCCTTCACCAGCTCCAGCGTATCCCTGGCTGCATCCCTGCTGTGGATCATAAACGGCATTTTTCCTCTCTGGCAATCTCCATCTGTGCGCGAAACATCTTCTTCTGAATCTCATGTTCCCGTTCTTCTTTATGCCAGTAATAATCCAATCCAATCTCTCCGATCGCAACTGCCTTTGGCAGATGGCACAGATGACGGATCTCATTCAATGTATCCTCTGTCATCTTTTCTGCATCATCCGGGTGAATTCCAAAGGCGCCATAGACAAAGGGATATTTTTCCATCAGTTCTTCTGTCGCTTTCAGACTCTCGATCGATGCACATGCATTTACAATATGTCCAATTCCATGTGCTTCCATAGAATTCAATAATGCCTCTCTGTCCTGTTCAAAAGCCTCATCATCATAATGTGCATGTGTCTCAAAAATCATATGTGTTTCCATCCGTCTTTTCGCTCCTCAATCATAAACTCTCATCTCTGTTTACTCCGTCAATCTGTTCAAACTCCATTCCCGCACGGATGCTTCCTCCATGCAGAACTCTTGTAAAAACACCCTCTCGCGGCATAATACAATCCCCCATCTTCTGAAAGATTGCACATCCATGATGGCATTCCTTACCAATCTGCGTCATTTCCAGAACAACTTCTCCACAACGAAATCTGGTTCCAACCGGAAGTGATGAAAAATCAAACCCCTGCACTACAAGATTTTCTCCAAACGCTCCATCCTCTACTTCGGCACCTCTCGCACGAAAAGCTTCTATTTTGTCATAAGACAGAAGGCTGACCTGTCGATGCCATTTGCCTGCATGTGCATCATTTTTAATTCCCCAGTCCTCTACAAATTCTGCTTCCTCTACCGGATGTTTCTGCGTCCCCTTTTTTTCACTGATACAGACTGCGATCACTTTACCCATAATCAAATTCTCCTATATTACAATTGACCAGTCCTGGACTGGTCATCTGTATTTTTCTATATTATTATTTTCGTGCACAATTACCGGCTTCGCCCGTAAGGATCTCTATTCCATGGCCCAGTGCATCAATGATATATTCCAGACTTTCCCGCACTGCCTTTGGACTTCCCGGCAGATTGATGATCAGTGTCTTTCCTCGAATTCCTGCAGTTGCACGGCTCAACATTGCACGCTTTGTGATCGTCATACTATAAGCACGAATCGCTTCCGGAATTCCCGGAACCTTACGTTCAATGACTTCCTCTGTTGCTTCCGGCGTTACATCTCTCTCAGAAAAACCAGTTCCACCTGTCGTCAAAATCAATGCTGCTTTTTCTGAATCTGCTATTTCCTGCAATTTACCTGCAAGCATTACCTGATCATCCGGAAGGATATCCATGGAAATCACTTCATATCCTTCTCTTTCCAGAATCTCCCTGATCGCGGGCCCGCTTAAATCTTCCCGTTCTCCCCTGTATCCGGAATCACTTGCTGTTATAATTGCTGCGCGTTTCATATTATCCTCCTATCTGTGACATGCACAAACTCTCTGTATCGTCTTCTTTTGCTTTTTCTCTGAAATGATGGCCATCCGGTTTTTCTGCCAGTGCGGCTCTGATCCTGTCCTTCAGCTCCTCATCTGTTCCTCCGTTTCTGAGAACGGCACGCAGATCACGTCCCGCCGTATATTGCAGACAGGTTTTCAGATATCCCTGTGACGTAAGCCGTATACGATTACACTGGCTGCAGAATTTATGGCTGATTGCGCTGATAAACCCAATTTTTCCCTCAAATCCATCAACAGTATAATACGTACATGGCCCATTTCCAAGAGGTTTTCCATTATATGGAATCATTTTTCCAAATTTCTGTTCCACCAAATTCATAATCTTTTCCTGTGGCATTCCTGCAAAAGAACTTCCATATCCAATCGGCATCATTTCAATAAAGCGTACATGAACCGGATTTTTACGTGCAAACTCTGCTATCCCACAAAGATCCTGTTCTTCCAATCCCAGTGGAACACAATTGATCTTTAACTGTACTTCCGGATATTTCATTGCCTCTTTGATTCCATCGAGTGTTCCATCCAAAAGATCCCTTCGGGTAATTTTGCAGAAACATTCTCTGTCCAGAGTATCAAGGCTGATGTTCAGACTGTCCAGCCCGGATTCTGCGAGTGCCTTCATCTGTCCTTTCAGAAGGATTCCATTTGTCGTCAGTGTGACCTTCTCAATCCCTGAGATTTCCTTTATCTGGTAAATCAGTTCCGGAATCCGCGAACGCACTAATGGTTCCCCTCCGGTAATCTTAATTTTTGTGATTCCAAGTTCCGCCATCACTTTGCATACGCGAATGATCTCCGGCTCCTGCAAGATTTTTTCTCGCTCTGTCAGCCGGATTCCCTCCTCCGGCATACAATAAATACACCGGAGATTACAACGGTCTGTCACGGAAATCCGGAGATAATCTATATTTCTCCCACAACGGTCAATCATTGTTCTTCCTCAAAACGAAAATCTCCGCTCTTTCCTCCTGTTTTTTCTATCAGATGAATCTCTGACATAACCATGTGTTTGTCGATGGCCTTGCACATGTCATAAATTGTCAGAAGCGTTACCTGAACACCAGTCAGGGCCTCCATTTCCACACCTGTCTTTCCCTCCGTTTACGGTACATAAAACATGTATCCGGTTCTTTTCCTGATCCAGTTCATAATCGATCGCACATTTCTGAATCGGAAGCAGATGACACATGGGAATCAGTTCAGATGTTTTTTTCACGCCCATGATTCCAGCCACCCTCGCCACGCCAAGGACATCGCCTTTTTTGACATTTCCCTCCGTAACGCATGCCATGATCTCCGGACCTACCGCAATATATCCGGTTGCCAGTGCAGTCCGATAAGTAACATTCTTTCCGGAAACATCCACCATCACTGCATTTCCTTCTTTATCAAAATGTGTAAGTCCATTTTCCATGGCTTTTTCCTCCCTGAAATCTTACGCCGATTATTTTGGTCGCATGTCTGATCTTACGTCTGACTGTTATCTGCAATATCAATTATCTACAGTATACCCATAAACCATATTGCTTCGCAAGTATAATACAAAAACAAATCCCCCGTGTTCGCTTTCACGATACACAGGGGATCAGACTTTCAGTTACTATAATTTTATTTACACTAACTATTCAAATGCTATCTCACATTTAGCAGATTTCTGCTCCTGCCGGCATTTCTTTTTCCGGTACCATCAGGGACAGGTTTCCGTCTGCATCTTCTGCACAGAGGATCATTCCTTCACTGAGGATTCCGGCAAGTTTGGCTGGTTTCAGGTTCGTAACGACCATGACTTTCTTTCCAACCATCTCTTCTGCACTGTAGTGAGATTTGATTCCGGATACGATCTGGCGTACCTGGCTTCCGATTTTAACCTGAGAGCAGAGAAGTTTACGGGATTTCTTTACTTCTTCGCAGGCGATAATCTCACCAACCTGGAACTGAAGTTTTCCGAAATCATCAAATGTGATCTCCGGTTTTGCTTCAATGTCGATCACGTTTTCTTCTTTTTTCTCCTCAACCGGTTCCTCTTTCTTCGGATGAAGTTCTTCTACTTTTGCAAGTACTTCTTTAAGGTCAAGACGTGCAAACAGAATCTCCGGTTTTTCGGTTACTTTGTTTCCTGACGGATACAGACCAAAAGTCTTGAGGTCTTCAAGTGTACGTTTCTGCGCATTTAACTGAGCAAGGATGCGTTCTGTTGTCTCTGGCATGAATGATTCCAGAAGAGTTGCTCCCATTGTGATTCCCTCAACCAGATTATAAAGAACAGTTGCAAGACGGTCTTTCTTTGCTTCGTCTTTTGCAAGTGCCCACGGCATTGTCTCGTCGATGTATTTGTTCAGACGTTTAAACAGCGTAAATACTTCTGTCATTGCATCTGCAACACGCAGTTTGTCCATCTTCTCAGCAACTTTGCCCGGAACAGCCAGTGCAAATGCTTTGAGATCTTCATCAACCGGTTCAACGACACCTTTGTTTTCTACCACGCCGCCAAAGTATTTATTTGACATGGAGATGGTACGGTTTACAAGGTTTCCGAGAGTGTTTGCAAGCTCGGAATTCAGTCTTTCTACCATCAGTTCCCATGTGATCACACCATCATTTTCAAACGGCATTTCATGAAGTACGAAATAACGGACAGCATCTACACCAAAGAAATCTACAAGTTCATCTGCATAAATAACATTTCCTTTGGATTTACTCATCTTGCCATCGCCCTGAAGCAGCCACGGATGCCCAAATACCTGTTTCGGAAGCGGCAGGTCAAGTGACATCAGGAAGATCGGCCAGTAAATAGTATGGAAACGGATGATATCTTTACCGATCAGATGAAGGTCTGCCGGCCACAGTTTGTTGAACTGTTCGGAGCTTTCGCCATCGCAGTCATATCCGATTCCTGTGATATAGTTTGTCAGAGCATCCAGCCATACATAAACAACGTGTTTTGGATCGAAGTCTACCGGAATACCCCATTTGAAGGAAGTTCTGGATACGCAGAGATCCTGAAGTCCCGGAAGAAGGAAGTTGTTCATCATCTCGTTTTTACGTGATTCTGGCTGGATGAAATCCGGATGTGTATTAATGTAATCGATCAGACGGTCTGCATATTTGCTCATTTTGAAGAAGTATGCTTCTTCTTTTGCAGGAACGCATGGACGTCCACAGTCCGGACATTTACCGTCTACAAGCTGTGATTCTGTAAAGAAAGATTCACAAGGCGTACAGTACATTCCTTCGTAATGTCCCTTATAGATATCTCCTTTTGCATACATTTTCTTAAAGATCTTCTGAACCTGTTTTTCGTGGTCAGCATCTGTGGTACGGATGAATTTGTCATAAGATGTATTCATCAGATCCCAGATTCTCTTGATCTCACCGGATACGTTATCTACGAATTCCTTTGGTGTGATTCCTGCTTCTTCTGCTTTGAGCTCGATCTTCTGACCATGCTCGTCAGTTCCTGTCTGGAAAAATACATCGTATCCTTCCTGTCTCTTGTAACGTGCGATCGCATCTGCCAATACGACCTCATAGGTATTGCCGATATGCGGTTTACCGGATGTATAGGCAATCGCGGTTGTGATATAGTATTTCTGCTTATCCATTTTATTTCCTCCTCGTTCATATATTTTATAGTAATACCCTACGGATTATCGTGCAAGCACGAACAGCATTTTAACCTTTGAAACCCAGGGTATAAAAAAACGCCCTCCCTATTTATATAGAGAAGACGAGTCCTGCCCGTGTTACCACTTCTGTTTGTTCCTGCCTCGCGGTCAGAAACCTTATCGGGTACGATTCCATACAAATACTCCGACCACTATTGTAATGATCTGATAATCTGCCATTGTCCTGATACCCTTCCGCTATAACAGGCGGTCCTGTTGCAGTCTGAATGTGAATCTCATCTCGACTGCACCTCTCCCAAGCCATCTTCCATCTGCACCGGCACTTCCCTCTCAGCCATAGAAAGTGAACAATCCTTTTTCGTTCTGCTCCTATTCTTTTGCTTGTAGAATAGCAGCTCTTCCTTTGGGGAATTCTCTGTAATGTGGTCAGCAAATGTACTCTCTTGTTCGTTGAGTTTGCTTATATTCTGCGGAAATTCATGTTTCCGCTTCTTTAGAAATAGTAGCATATTTACCCATATTTGTAAACTGCGAATTTCGGCAGCAAATCCTCGTAATCCCCTCTTTCCGAAACAATCTCGCCCCAATTTTCCAGGACAATAAACTCTTTATGGATAATCGCAATAAATATGCATAATTCTGCATATTTAGTACACACTATCTATCGTCAGTATATGCTATCCAACATCAGAATTGACTACCTGATGTTCCAATTGACGAACATACATTCTGAGTTGTATTATAAATTCAAGAAGTAGCTCTTAAATTATCTGACACTAACTATTTCTATTTTTCCCCAAAGGAGGGATTTTTATGCAAGCTTTATCACAGACAAACACAGGCGATACCTGCACCATAAAATGGATGTTCGGTGTTCCGGAAATCCTTGAAACTATGAGAAACATGGACATCAAAGAAGGCAGCACCATCCAGGTTATTCAGAAATGCCGCGACTGGCTGATCATCGGAAGCAATAATCGCCGGCTGGCGGTTGGAAATGAAGTGGCGGACCGGATACAGGTGTAATAAGAAAAATACAGCTCTACTGATAAATATTCTATCAGTAAAGCTGTATTTATATTACGCCAACTATTTCATTTTAAATTCAATCGTCACCTTAAACAGATCTCCATCAAGATACAGTTTAAATTCTCCACCCTGAAGCTGTACAAGGTCTTTCGCGATTGACAGGCCCAGGCCGCTGCCTTCCGTATTTCGTGAAACATCCCCCCGGATAAATCGCTCTGTTAATTCCTCTGCGGAGATATTCAGTGGCTGTGCGGAAATGTTTTTGAGGGAAAGCTGCACATTCGGTCGATCAACTTTTACATCCACATAGACTCTCGTATTTTCCATTGCATATTTCGATACGTTTCCAAAAACATTCTCCAGTACTCGCCAGAGTCTGCGTCCGTCTGCACAGATGATTGCTTCTTCTTCATCGAAATGGACCACCATCTTCAGGTTTCTTTCTTCAAATTTCTCTTCGAATTCACCGATCACTTGATGTACCAGTTCAATAAAATTCAGATCTGTCATTTCCAGTGCAATATTGCCGGTGCTGGCTTTAGATGCTTCTACAACATCCTCAGTCAGTACTTTAAGTCTCTGTGCCTTGTTTTCCAGCACTTCCAGATATCCCCTGATCTTCGGATCTTCCGGATTTTCACGCTTCAAAAGATCTACATAATTGATGATTGAAGTAAGCGGAGTCTTGATATCATGAGAAACATTGGTGATCAGTTCCGTTTTCATACGCTCATTTTTAAGGCTGTTCTCTACCGCTGCGTCCAGGCCTTCACCGATATGGTTGATATAATCTGCTACCATCTCCTGTTCTCCAGAAAGCTTCTCTGTTGGAATCTTGTATTGAAGGTCACCATCCGTGATTTTTTTCAGACCAGCTATGATCTGCTCTCTTCCCCAGGCTTTTTTGATCAGATAATAAAGAACTGCACAGTCCATTACGATCATCAAAAGCAACGAAAGCGCTGAACCACCCTCAACTGTCATTCCGGTAAACATAAACTGTAAAAATATAAATATTCCAAATAACAGAATTATTTTTACTCTGCTGATCATATTGCCACCAAGAAAGACAAGCAGATCACTGCATTTCGAAAAGCATTTTCTTACCAATAGCAGGATATGCCTCAACAGGCTGTCTCTCCAGAGCGATCTCGCCTTGATCCTTCGTACCAGACTGAGCCATCCGGCCAGGAACCATATTCCAAACCAGAGTCCTAAAGTGCCAAATCCAATCGCCTTCCAGACCATTCGCATTTCTTCGTCATCCATTGCCTGAACAATTACAGAAGTACCCATCAGCCATATCATAAATACCACTACTGCTACGATTTCCGTGTAGCATCTGTCAAAAAAGTTCAGATGTACTTTTTTATCCTCGTTATTCCGTCCGGCTCCTATCGTCATGAGCACAACTCCTGCAAGTGCCAGAATCAATGCCAGCACAGAACCTGCCATAACCGGCACCAGCCACGGCTCAAATTTATCATAGACGAGTTTTTCCTGCTTGATCCTGTCTAACACAGGAAAATCTTTATCCACAGAAACAAAATAGAGATAATTTTCTCCGGCAAGTCCTGTATTTTCGAGCATATTCTGCCAGTAAGATACTGTCCAGTCCGAAATATTGGAAAAGCCAATACACAATCCTGTATATCAGGAGCGATCAGCATAAACGGACCGGCTCCGGAAGTCAGTTTATCCAGCGTTTTCAGATAATTCGATGATGTAACATCTTTTATATTTGTGTATACTTTACCGGACTTTGTGTCTACGTACATATAGTTGACATTCGTTGCTCCCGATGCATATGTTTTCAGGATTTTTTCACCATAGGAAGCATCACTGTACTGTACCAGTGCTTCATACAAATACTGATATGCCTTGTTGAGATTTCCTTTCCATTCTTTATTATTATTTACAACATCCAGGATGCTGTCAGCTCCGTCCGGCTTGTATACCTCTTTCAGAGGTGCATCATTATTTCCACTGGATTCATAATTGTACACATCTGTATAGACAACATTTCCATCCGCATCTGTAACGTACTCCACACCGTTATTGCGAATTCCTATATTATCACTTTCATAACCATAATACGTATACTCTCTACCTGAGAGCATGGAAAGTATATCCTTTGTATTCTCTGTCCCCTCATCTTCATCACTGCCAAAGACAAATTTCAGTTCCCCGGTAGCAATCTTATCTGCAAAATCTCTATAATACATATAATAATCGCTGCCATCCGGCTGACGGCAGATCAGAACGTTTGTGCTTGTATCCCAAGATGAACTTTTTGCCCAGTCATACAGGTCACCTGCCCTGTACGCAAGTCCCGATGTGCTTTTGTGTGTCAGTGTATCTCCCCGGTTCAGCTCCTTAAGATCAATCAATTCCTCATCATCCGCCTGATCCAAAATATGCCGCTCATTAATCGCATCAACGATCGTATGAGAAAGATTATACACATTATCTGTAAAGCTCTGGGAATCCACATAATCCTTGCTGTCCAAAGGCTGGACACCCGTATTCATGATCATCACGGATACCCCGGCCCCCGCACAGGCTGCTACCATAAAAAATACCGTCAGCAGCACCAGAAGTCCCTTGATACCACTCTTTCTATACCACCTTGTCTTCATTTATACCTCTTTCCTTTCCCGGATGAATCCATCTGATTTCTCCGATTGCAAACACAGGAGTTTTCTACAGATTCCTGCAAAAGATTAAATTTTATCCACTTTATACCCAAGTCCCCACACGACTTTGAGATAGCGTGGTTCCTTCGGATTGATTTCTATCTTCTCCCTGATGTGACGGATATGGACAGCAACCGTATTGTCCGCAGCAATCGCTTCTTCTTCCCAGATACTCTCATATATCTGATTGATAGAAAAAACTCTGCCCTGATTCTGTACCAGAAAAAGAAGAATCCTGTATTCGATCGGTGTGAGTTTGACAACATCGCCATCAACCGTAACTTCTTTACGGTCATCATCAATCTCAAGCCCGCCGGTCCTGTAAACATTTGCCTTTTTTTCTGCCATCGCACCCAACTGCGTATATCTTCGGAGCTGTGATTTAACTCTCGCCACCAGCTCAAGCGGATTAAAAGGTTTCGTCACATAATCATCTGCTCCGACATTCAGTCCGAGGATCTTGTCTGCATCCTCTGACTTTGCAGATAAGATGATAATAGGAAGCACATTTTTTTCACGAATCTTTAACGTTGCCCGGATTCCGTCCAGTTTCGGCATCATCACATCAATGATCAGAAGATCTACCTTATTATTCTGCAATACCTGTATTGCCTGTTCGCCGTCATATGCCTTCAGAATGTGATACCCCTCCTGTGTCAGATAGATTTCTATTGCCTCTACGATATCCTTATCATCATCGCATACCAGTATCTCAGCCATTTTCTTTCCCCTGCCTCCTGTGTTTTATGAATTTACTATAACTGTTAAGAATTAATATCTATGGGGTAAAATATTAAGACTTTCTTAGGATTTCTCTTTCTCTCTATCATACCAGAAAATCTGTATAAAAAAAATCCAATTTCTTTGTTGACAAAAGTGAACCATTATGGTACAGTATAGTCACAGCAAAGAAATAATAACAATTACTATTATCAAATAAACAAAAATTCAATTATGTAAAGGAGATTAAGATTATGGCTAAATGGGTATGTAATGTATGTGGTTATGTTTATGAAGGTGACGCTGCTCCGGAAGTCTGTCCGGTTTGTAAAGCTCCTGCTTCCAAATTCACCAAACAGGATGACAACCTGACATGGGCTGCTGAACATGTTGTTGGTGTAGCTCAGGGTGTCAGCGAAGACATTCTTGAAGATCTGAGAGCAAACTTCCAGGGTGAATGCTCCGAAGTTGGTATGTACCTTGCAATGGCAAGAGTTGCTCACAGAGAAGGTTATCCGGAAATCGGTCTTTACTGGGAAAAAGCTGCTTACGAAGAAGCAGAACATGCTGCTAAATTCGCAGAACTTCTCGGCGAAGTTGTTACTGACAGCACAAAGAAAAACCTCGAAATGCGTGTAGAAGCTGAGAACGGCGCTACAGCTGGTAAATTCGATCTTGCTAAACGTGCAAAAGCTGCTAACCTCGATGCAATCCATGACACAGTTCATGAAATGGCAAGAGACGAAGCAAGACACGGAAAAGCATTCGCTGGTCTGCTTAAGAGATATTTCGGAGAATAAAATTTTAAATTTTATATGAAACAGCTGATCCCCAGGCATATGCCCCGGGGATCTTTTTTAATCAGATTTTTTTATACTCTCCGCAATCTTTTTCTTACTGTCATTCCGCACTTCATCACGGAGACATGTCAGATACTCCGAAAACTGCACTTTATCATTTCCGTAAGTCATCTGCAGATCATATTCCAGCGGAATCCATGTACTGATATCCGACTCATTATGCTGGATCAGAGCTTCCAGATTATCCAGTGCCTTATAGATTCTGGCTTCCAGCGTCTTCCGCTCTTCCATTTCTCTGTAAAGCTCCTGCATTTCACTGACAAAAGGTTCCGGCAGCTGCATCATCCATTCGTTTAAAAGTGATGCTTCTTTTTCTTCATCTTTTTCTGACTTTTCAAAGGTTGGTATGTCCCCGGTAAATGCCTCTCCAAGGTCATGGATCAAGCACATTTTCATTAATTTTTCCAGATTTGCTTCCGGAAACTCATCACTGACAAGATATGCCATCAACGTAATTCTCCAGGAATGCTCCGCCACACTTTCCCTGCGGCCTCTGGATGTATAACAGTGCCTGGTGGCATCTTTCAGACGCTCCGCCACAGCTAATGTTTCTATCAGTTTCTCAGGTTCCATCTATCTGCTCAGTCCCCTTTTTGTATTTTAAGTTGTTTTATTATAACACTTTTTAAGCAGTATCGTCTATAAATAATCTTTTTCATACTCAGGCAAAAGCCTCTGGTACCTGGCAGAAATCTCGAATTTCAAACAAAAACGATCTCCGCAATTGCTCACGGAGATCGCCTCTTACACTTTATTTGTTGCTGCGAACAGTAACCTTCATTTTATTATTTCACAGTCACTTTGCATGTCATTTTCTTAGAACCACTCTGAACTGTGATCGTTGCTGTTCCCTTTTTCAGACCTTTGACTACACCCTTAGATGTTACAGTTGCAACTTTTTTGTTAGATGATTTAAAAGTAATTTTTTCATCTGTGTTCTTTGGTGTTGCTATGGCTTTAATCTTGAAAGATTTTCCCTTGGAAACACTTTTTGCTGCCGGAACACCGGAAAGATTTGTTGTTTTTACACCTGTGACCTTTACAGTCACAACTATTTTCTTCTTACCGGATTTAACAGTAATTTTAGTGGTACCGGCTTTTTTCGCTTTGATCACACCTTTAGAGCTGACTGTAGCTACTTTCTTATTTGAAGAAGAATATGAAACTTTCTCTTTGCTTGTTACCGGAGTAACTGTAATAGAAGAAGCCAGTTTCTTGTAGGTAGCGCCCTTTGCAAGTGTCAGTGATTTCGTCGTTGTTGTAATCTTAGTAGTTTTTACTGCTGCCTTCTGAACAGTTACCTTGAAGCTTGCTGTCTTTTTACTTGCCATAGTAACAGTGACTACAGCGCTTCCCTTCTTCTTGCCGGCAGTCAGCTTGAATGTTCCATTTTTGTTTACATTTGTTACTTTTACAGTTCCCGGTTTATTTGAAGTAACTGCTGTAACATAGTCTCCTTCTGAAAATCCCGTTGCTTTGAATGCAGTTGTGGACTGACCTGTTTTCATTTTCAGAGAAGAAGCTGTCAGATAAATGGTAGCTGGAACTTTTGCTATCGTATTCTGTTTCTCAATTACTGTACCACATACAGAACAATGACTTCCTTCTGTCTTTCCGTCTGCAAATACAGTCGGAGCTACTGCTGCATCTTTCATTACAGTATGGCCTTTTACAGGGATTGACACAGTCTGCACTGCATCACAGGAAGCGCAATTCTCAACCTTGCTTCCCGCTGCTGTACATGTAGCTTTTTTTATAACATTCTTGGTAATCCAGCTGTGACTATGTACTTTATCTGTGGCATCAAAGTCATATCTTTTTTCATCGAACTGCACCCAATTCTCTGAACCCGGATTTTTACCCAAAGCCTTAAAAACAATCCATGTGGAATTTTTAGTCTTTCGGGTCATGGTCGGAACATCCCAGCCTTCCGTATACTGTACGCTCCAGTCATTTTCATCATACACCGTTTCATTTTTAATGTCTCTGGATCTCCAACACCTGTTAAATTTCCATTTACATAATGATACAGAGCAACGCCCTTCTTCGCATAATCAATTACTTCTCCAACCTGCGGATTCAGTTTATTTCCATTTGCATCTGTAAGAACATCCGGTCCCAGCATCGGTGTATTATTACCATGGTCTCCGTTATCTCCATCATCCCCGTCATCTCCATCATCATGTAAAGAATCTACCTGATAATCACGTCTTGCGATATAATTCCATCTTCCGTCTTCATCTTTCTCCAGAGCTGTCAGAGCAAAGCTGGTACCGTTTTCCGTTATTCTCTCCAATATCGGAAGTTCCTGCCCGGAAACTTCAATCCATTTCCATCCTTCTGTATCGTAGTCATTATCAGGTTCACCTGTTTCCTCATCTGTCCCTCTATAAATAATAATCTTATAATTATCTCCTGTTACAGGACTAAGCTTCTTCGTATCTTTTTCATAACGAAAAAGCTGTGGTTGCATATCTTTGGCAATATCAATCTGTTCTCCCACCTTAGGATTAAGTACATTTCCATCTGCATCCGTGGCATTTTCCGGCATGATCACATATTCACTGATTTCAAAATAAACTTTACTGGTAAATGTTTTAAAAGCATCTGAGCTGACTGTCACATAAATACCAAAAGCTCCTGTTACCCCATGAGAATTTATAACAATATTATTATCATCTACAGAGACATCTACCTTTCCGGTATAGTCCCAATCATCTTCCATTGGTTTAAGTTCTAATTTGTATGCTTCTGAAATTGTCTCATCGCCATCTTCATCAGAATGATACACGCTGGTTGAAATCGTCATCTGGCTGTTTGGAAGCATAGTACCATTTCCTGTATGCCCGTCCATAAAATCATACATCAGACTATATTTGGATTCTTCTTCCCCTACAGCCTCTGTGCTTTCATCTCCGGCTGTAAAATCCACATTCTGCGTTTCTTCCGCTTCTTCCTGGATTTCTGCATCCTCACCGTCTCCTACGGAAAACTCATCCTCCTGAATATTTACTTCTGCATCCTCTGAAGCAGCCCCTTCTGATTCTACTGCTGCTTCTGCATCAGCATCATCCTGGCTCATTTCCACTTCCTGACCGGCATCTGCTGTCAGTTCCTCTGCTGCTACCGGTACGGCTACACTCTGTGTAACAGTAAGTGCCATTGCCAGAAGCATTGCGATTTTGTTTCTTTTCATATAAACCCCATTCCCTTCTTTTTTATTGTCTGTAAACAGACTGATAAATCATTATAAAATGAAAAAGAAACAAAACCCATTACCTCGCAGCATAGTTTATGTTTTTATTTACAAAAAAGCTCCTGCAAATTATATCGCAGAAGCTTTCAGACTGTTCTTTATTCAAATGTCGCTTTCGCTGTATCTACTGCATGATCTGCTTTATTGTCAATATCTGTATCATTTCCTGAGAACACACTTCCAGCAAAATCAATAACCTCATTTCCCGGCAGGCTGTCAATACAGACAGCAGTTCCATTATCCGCAAATGTATTATTCACATAATTTGGCGCAGTTCCATAAGCCATAGTGGTACTAAATTTCAAACCAACCGTATTATTTGCAAAAGTACATTCCATTGCATTGACCCATGCACCGTTCTGTGAAACAGCAGCCGTATCCCAGCCTGTGAAGTTGCAATCGGTAAGAAGCACCAGACAATACGCATCCAGTCCGATTCCACCCTCACCTTCAAAATTAATCCCCGACAGATCTGCATAGTTGCCATCATGTCCCTTTATACTGACAGTTCCGGTAAAAGTAGTCACCGCATCACCGTCTTTGCTTCCTGAAATGCCCCAGACATGATCGCCAAAAGTGATATCTCCGTCATAGGTCACTGCCGGAAGATGCAGATATACCGGAGTATCTGAGGATACCTCTTCTTCAATGGAAGCAAGCAGGGCATTCAACTCTTCGGTGGTCTCCATCGGTGTATCTTCCGGATAATAGCTGACTGCCGGCTGTTTTTCAATCGTAAGTCTTGTACTGAGAAAAATTGTATCTCCATTCTTCATGGTAAGTGTCCACTGGATATCATTCGTTCCACTGTCAGATACATAATTGATATCAGAAACATACGCTGCATTTGGGAAGCTTTCATTGTACACCGGTTCTACATATTCCATTTTCTGCGATCCCTCTGATGGCTTTGTATCTACTTTACAGGACTCTACCTCTTTGGAAAAATCTTCTCCAGCCAGTTCTCCTGTATCTTTGTTTAATACATACAACTGGCATGGAAGTGCACTGTTCATGCCTTCCGACAGCGTATCTGTGCGCTCACCCTGGGCATGTCCAGTCATACCGCCTTCCTCAGAAAAACTCAGCAGAACTTTGTATGATTTTCCCTTATCCGTATAAGTGATCTGAGCACCGCCTTCATATGTTTTTGGTCTGTGATAGATAGAAAAAGCTATTCCGATAACCGCAGCTACGGCCAGAACTGCCACTCCTATCACTGCTTTCTTTCTCCACTTTCTTGGCGTCTTTATCTCTTTCTTTTCTGTCTGAACTGTTGTACAGTGCGGGCAGAAAGACGCGTCATCCGGCAGTATCTCCCCACATTTTATACACTTTTTACTCATTGACTTTCCCCTTTATCTCTTTTTATTTTCTTCTCTATTTTTATAGAAAATTTGCTACAGAACCTCCATCAGATGAAGAATATTCTTATATCTCTTTGCTGGATTTACCATCGTACAGCGTTGAACAATTCTTCCCATTCTGCCACCTGCAAGTTTCCTGGAAGGATGCTCGCCGGTCAGCATAATATTAAGCAACACACCAAGCGCATAGATATCTGCCCGTCCATCTGACTGCGAAAGGCCATACTGCTCCGGTGCTGCAAATCCGGTCGTTCCCAGAATCTGTGTATCTTCCTGAATTGTGCTCTTATATATTCTGGATGCATCAAAATCGATCAGAACAGCTTCTTTTCCACGTATAATAACATTATCTGGCTTCACATCTCTGTGCACCACACCCATAGAATGAAATACCCACAATGCAGAACAAAGCTGTCTTACAATCTGTTTCGACTCCGCAGTTGTCAGAAGACCGCCTTCTAGGATCTCGCTAAGCGTATCGCCCTGCACATATTCTTCCAGCAGAGCTGTCTTTCCATCTTTTTCTCCGACTTCCATTATTTGCGGCAGATTTGGACAGGAAACATTCAGAAGTTTCTGATAAACTTCACTGTTTCCATAAAAATGCCGGAAAATATAACGGGTGCCGCTGTCTCTGTGACGTACAAGTGAGACCTCGCCCCGTTCACTTTTTTTGATCAGCATGAGCACATCATATTCGCTATGAACTGCACCCAAAAGACTGTCGTAAATATTCATATTTCTCATCCTTACTCGTTACTGTTGTAACTGATATTCCTTTTTACTATGCGGTCTGCATATTGTTTTTCAGAACTGTTTATAGTATATTTTAATTTATGTATACTATTTAAAATATTATAACTTATTAGTAATTATTCAGCAAGTAATATGATAAATAGAATATTTGTATTACTATTAATACTATTCGTAAAGCAGCACGAATAGCAATATATTGTTCAAAAATAACGATGAGTAAAGGCGCGGATTATGAAAAAGAAAAATACAGATGGTCTACTGCAGGAACTTATGGATTCACCAGATCTGACTCAGTTTCTGTCACAAAACCAGGAACAGTTTGTAAATAAAAATGTAGCAGAATTATTAAACCATCTGTTTGAAAAGAAAAATATCTCAAAAGCAGCTCTCGCCAAACAGGCAGGCATGAGCGAAATCTATCTGCACCAGATTTTTGCCGGTCGCCGGAATCCTTCCCGAAACCGTCTGCTGTGTCTGTGTTACGGTCTGGATGCAAGCGTAGAAGAAACCCAGGAATTATTGAGACGTTGTGGAAAAGCCCAATTATATCCCAAGCTGAAACGTGATTCAATTATATATTACGGACTTCTGCATAAACTTGATCTTTTTGAGATCAACGACAAACTGTTTGATGAAAACGAAGAAACTTTATTCTGAAACTGCATCTTTTCATTTATCATTTGGCAAATAACAAATGAACATCAAAAATCCCCTTTGAAACATGATATGCTGTCCGTACCCTGGAGATATCAATGTTTCAAGGGGATTTTTCTGTCTGTCACTAACAAATGATTGAAAGTCTGTTGCAATACCAAACATTTTCCCAAATACTCTTTCATATTATAGAAAAAATACGTATACTAAAATTATATATATCTGAAACAGTCTCTCAAACAATAAAAAGGAAGTGTCATTTATGAGCGTAATGAATACATACAGTGGACGAAAATTTGATCCAATGAAGATCGCCTCAGAAGATGTTTATCTAGAAGATATTGCACATGCTTTAAGTCTTGTCTGCCGCGGTGGCGGGCAGATCCGGTGGTTTTATTCTGTAGGCCAGCATTCCATTAACTGTGCTCATGAAGCTCTGGCACGTGGATGGTCTGACCGAATGGCTCTTGCCTGTCTTCTGCACGATGCAAGTGAATGTTACATTTCCGATGTCATCCGCCCGGTTAAAGTCCATCTGCAGAACTACCTGGAAATCGAATCTATGATCATGGATGCGATCTGGGAAAAATTTCATCTTGATGACCTAACTGATGAAGAGAATCAAAAATGGAAACAGATTGATAATGAAATCCTGGAACTGGAATTAAAAACTCTTATGAAAGGTGAAAAAGACAGGGAGATCATCCCCCTGTCTTCTACTCCCGACCTGTCTGAGCGCACTTTCAGTTCTGTAGAAAAAGAATTCAAAGAACTTGCACTTGAACTGTTTCAGAAACTTTCTTAATTTCGTCCAAAACTTCGTATCTCCTGCCGCACATTATCTTCCATACAATACAGAGGATGACTCACCCAGCCGGTTATACAATTTTACTGCATCATCAATATGCGGATTACCTGTGCCCGGTGCACCAGCTGTTACAAGAATGTATTCTACTCCATCAATTTCTGCAAAACTTGCGAGGCAATGACCTGCCTGACTCGTGTATCCGGTCTTGCCTCCTTTGATCTCTCCATCGATCACAGAAGTATCCGACAAATTCTTAAACATCGTACTGTAAAATGTGATTCCATCCGGATGAATATTTGTTCCTGATGTAGAATGATATGGACTTTCAATGATCTCACGGAAAGTGTCATCTTTTATCGCATAACGAAGCAACAGCGCAATGTCTTTTGCTGTGCTGTAATGATCTTCCCTGTGCAGTCCTGAAATGGAACTGAAATGAGTACCTGTCATTCCAAGCTTCTCTGCTTTTTCATTCATAAGAGTTACAAAATCACTCACCGAACCCGCAACGGTGTCTGCCAATGCTACGCAGCACTCTGCACCGGACGGAAGCATGACTCCGTAGAGAAGATCAATTGCCTTCACTGTCTCATTCGGCTGAAATCCAGCCTGCATTGCATCCTGCACATAAAGATCCGCTACCATATCGTTTGTAATCGTAATCTCCTGATTCAAATCCTTGAGATTTTCAATCGCAAGGATTGTAGTCATGATCTTTGTCATAGAAGCCGGATACATCTGTTCTTCACCATTGATATCACCGATGACTTTACCACTCTTTGCATTCATGAGCACCGCATAAGGGCTGTTGATTCCCGTAATATCCAGTTCCTCGACTGCAGGTTTACGGATACTGTTTACGAAGTTGGTGATTCCTGTTCCCAGTCCCAGATTATGCCCCACGATCATTACAAGAACGACAACTACGATCAGTTCTGCAGCAATCAGACCCTTGAGCCTGCCCTTCTTTTTTCTTCGACCGTTATTTCTTTTATTTCCTGTATTTGGAGTATTTCTACGTTTCTTATCAGCCATACCGCCCCTTCTTTTCTATTGAAGTTTCTTATTATTGTATCATATTACCACAAAATCCTGTAAAAAACTTTAATGTTTTATTAAGAAAGGAAGGGAACCCTGTGATGGGTATGATTGGAGATGCAAGGGCGGGGGAGGGTGTATCCGGAGTGGGAAAATTCATCGGTTCTAAAGTACTAAGACTCTGATATTTTGCTAAAAGCGATCATAAAAATGTCAAACTCGCTTCGCTCAAACAGTGCCATTTTTATGCTCAACACAAAATCCCAGAGCCTAAGTACTTTCACGAACCTCTTCAGGCTTCCCCCTCCCGGATACACCCTCCCCGCCTCCAACATACTCCACAAACTCACTCACCAACCCTTGTGGAAACACGCCTCCGGCCTACCTCCCCCCTACACAAACTCAACCTTAAATTTCATATGATCATCACCACGACTCTCTCACATGTTTTCAGCGTGGCCGACAAGGGGGAGTCCGAGGGGGAACAGCGGCCTTCGCAACTGTGAGCGAGTTCCCCCTCGGATTTTTTTCCCATTTGCCAAATAGCGGGACCCCGGGCAGTACCCGGCAAAATTAGGGAAATAAAAAAGACACCCTTTTAAAGGATGTCCTTTTGTCATTTATTTAGGCGAATTTAGCCGGGTTAACTTTCACACCAGGTCCCATAGTAGGTGTAAGAACGATACTCTTCATGTACTGTCCTTTCAGTGTGCTTGGTCTAGCTTTAACGATCGCCTCAATCAGCGTCTGGAAGTTGTCGCTTAACTGTTCCTCAGTAAAGGAAGCTTTACCGATCGGAACATGGATGATATTGGTTTTGTCAAGACAGTATTCAATCTTACCTGCTTTGATATCATTGATCGCTTTTGTAACGTCCATAGTTACTGTTCCAGCTTTCGGGTTTGGCATAAGACCTTTTGGTCCAAGTACACGACCAAGACGTCCTACAACACCCATCATGTCTGGTGTAGCAACAACAACGTCGAAATCCAGCCATCCTTCGTTCTGAATTCTCGGGATGAGATCTTCTGCTCCTACGTAATCAGCTCCAGCTGCTTTAGCTTCTTCAGCTTTAGCGTCTTTTGCGAATACAAGAACACGAACTTTTTTACCAGTTCCATGAGGCAGAACTACTGCACCACGGATCTGCTGATCTGCATGACGTCCATCGCAGCCTGTACGGATGTGAACTTCGATAGTTTCGTCAAATTTAGCAACTGCGGATTTCTTTACAAGGCTGATAGCCTCAGCGGTATCATATAATGTTGCGCGGTCTACTGCTTTAGCAGCTTCCACGTATTTCTTTCCTCGTTTCATTTCTATAACCTCCTGTGGTAATTGCGGGAATTTCCCTCCCACTCACTTCAATTAATTTTTTCTCAGTCTACGACTTCGATTCCCATACTTCTAGCAGTACCAGAGATCATGCTCATAGCTGCTTCAAGGGATGCTGCATTCAGGTCTTTCATTTTCAGTTCAGCGATTTCCTGAATCTGAGCTTTTGTTACTTTTGCAACCTTTGTTTTGTTCGGTACGCCGGAACCTGATTTGATATTAGCTGCTTTCTTAAGAAGAACAGCTGCCGGCGGAGTTTTGGTTATGAAGCTGAAACTTCTGTCTGCATAAACAGTGATAACTACAGGAATGATAAGATCTCCCTGATCTGCTGTTCTTGCATTAAACTCTTTTGTGAACTGTACAATGTTTACACCGTGCTGTCCAAGAGCCGGACCAACCGGTGGTGCTGGAGTTGCTTTACCAGCAGGAATCTGTAATTTAATATAACCTGTTACTTTTTTTGCCATTTTTCGGCACCTCCTATGTGGTATTGGCGGGGGTTCTTCCCTCCCACTTGAATGTGTTACGCCTTCTTAATATCTGCGAAACTTATTTCTACCGGCGTTTCGCGGCCAAACAATTCAACATTGATAGTAACCGTCTGCTTCTGAGTGCTGATTGCAGTAATAACACCTGCAGTATCTTTCCATGCTCCAGCTGTTACAACAACCATATCACCCTCTGCAAAGTCTACCTGAATGTCATCATTCTTGATTCCTAACGGGAGCATTTCTTCTTCCGTAAGCGGAACCGGTTTGGATCCCGGTCCTACGAATCCGGTAACACCTCTGGTGTTGCGGACAACATACCAGGTATCATCATTCATGACCATGTTGAGAAGCACATAACCAGGAAACATCTTTTTCTGGACCTGCTTGGCAGCACCGTTACGCATTTCCACAACTTCCTGCAGCGGAACGCGAACCTCCAGAATCTGGTCTTCCAGGTGTCTGTTTTCGATTGTTTTTTCAATGTTGGCTTTTACTTTGTTTTCATACCCTGAATAAGTATGAACAACATACCATTTCGCTTCTGACATACAATCACCGTTATCCTTATTTCACTAAAAGATTTATTCCTTCCAGAATAGCTGAGTCAAATACACTGATGATCACAGCAAGTACAACTGTAATAATTGTAACTGCTATAGTCTGTTTTACAAGTGTAGCCTTGTCAACCCAGACAATCTTTTTGAATTCCGATTGAAGTCCCTGAAACCAATTTCTCTTCTGACCTTTGCCAGCAGATTTTTCTTTCTCTTGCATAGTCTAACCTCACAATCGTTTGTGATTATTTTGTTTCCTTGTGCAGAGTATGGGTACGGCAGAACTTACAATATTTCTTTGTTTCAAGACGCTCAGGATGATTCTTTTTCTCCTTGGTCATATTGTAGTTACGCTGCTTGCACTCCGTACATGCCAATGTAATCTTAACGCGCACAACTTCCACCTCCAGTGTTTTCATTTGCGTGGGCCTTTTTGCCTTTTTCGGGCATAAAAAAAAGACCTAACTTCCATGTCGCTCGTCTAGTTTAGCACAACCATACTATATAAGTCAAGCTTTTTCCTGCAAAATACAAGCTTTCTTGCAAAATAATAAAGAAAGAACAATAGATTTCTCTTGTCAACAAACCTTTGGTAGTGTATGATAAGTAAGGTCACAGCCCTCAGATTACTGGGGGTTCTATAATTTAATAAAGAAAATATAGGAGCGGATTTTATGTTTAAACGATTTAGGGATGACATGAAGAAGTACTGGAAGTATGCCATTTACTCTTCTAAAGCCCAGTTGAAAGCTGAAGTAGCCAATTCCTATCTGAACTGGCTCTGGTGGGTACTGGATCCTCTGTGCTTCATGTTGATCTATGTATTCATGTTCGGATATGTATTTAAGTCTAAAGAACAGTACTTTGCGATCTTCGTTTTTGTCGGCATCACTCTCTGGGACTTTTTTAACAAGTGTCTGTTGCAGAGTGTCAAGATCATCAAGAACAACAAACCAATCGTATCCAAAGTATATATACCAAAATTCATCCTTCTGGTTATCAGAATATGTGTCAACGGCTTCAAGATGTGCATTTCTCTGCTGATCATCGTTGCTATGCTTGCTATATGGCGCGTTCCGCTGACTCTGAATATCCTGTATGTGATTCCAATTCTGATCACACTGGTTACTGTAGTTTTTGGTATCAGTTGTTTTCTGCTTCATTATGGTGTATTTGTAGAAGACCTTGGCAATGTTCTGCGTATCGCACTTCGCCTTGTATTCTACCTGACCGGTGTATTCTGGAACATCATGAGTCGTCTGCCGGCACCATACAACAACTACATCGGCAAGGGAAACCCGATCGCATTTCTGATCACATCCATGCGTCAGTGCGTAATCTACGGACAGGCACCTCATCGTAAGCTTCTGCTTCTGTGGTTCCTGATCGGGCTGGTACTCTGTGCCCTTGGTATCCGCAAAATCTATAAGAGCGAAAACAGCTATGTAAAGGTGATTTAATATGGAAGAAAAGCATGCAATCGAAGTCAAAGATCTGGTTATCAGCTACCAGAATCTGAAAAAAACTTCTATTAAGAAAACTCTGCTTCATCTGAAACGTCAGAAACCTGACCGTTTTGTTGCAGTAAAAGGAATTTCCTTCTACGTTCGCGAAGGCGAGATCCTTGGTATCATCGGTAAGAACGGAAGTGGAAA
>ENA-OQDM01000484-OQDM01000484.1-human-gut-metagenome-genome-assembly--contig:-NODE-484-length-23118-cov-1.132226_pt1 | contig 23118 bp, 19 predicted proteins | sample MGYA00242772_ERZ504605 | MGnify/ENA primary metagenome ERZ504605 (study PRJEB26092, sample SAMD00036348) | human gut metagenome | host: Homo sapiens | study: EMG produced TPA metagenomics assembly of... | reverse complement strand
CACGAAAGACCTGTAACTCCCGCCACGCCATTTTCCGTCCCGGCTTCCCTGACGTACACCTTGTAACGGCCGTCGTCCACAACGGCCTTGTCTTCTATCCTCGGATACACGAGTATTTTCGCTTGCATGGGAAAAGAAATGAAGAAGGCTCCCAGCGCGCCATACAATATTTTATTCATACTATCAACTTAACGTGAATATAATATATATACGAACGAACCTTATAAAATACTTGCCGGAAGACGTTATATTATACTTAAAAAATATTAAAGCCCAATCCGGCATGCTATTGACACTTTGACACGATGTCATTTTCGCATCCCTGAGAATCGCGTATTTGCACATAGATAACGCTTCGGGCAAGAATAACGCAACCATACACCCCGTCAGGAATAACAAAATGACAACTCATGCGCAAGAATATTTATCCTCTGTCACCCGTTCATGCCTTTCCTGCCGCATGAAGTGGCTCGGTACGTAAGCTTAAAGACACATCCGGCTTGCACGATGTTACCGGATTTTGGAACGGAAAAAGCAGCCAAATAAATCCGGCACGTGGTTTGCAAGCCGGAAATTTGCCGGAAAAAAAATATTTTTCCGGCATTTGAAAGAGAAACACGAACCGACATGCAGAGAATGATTTTCCGCTTTCAGCCGAATGATTTGTCATTCTCTTGAGATTGAATTGCATATATGCAGAAAATATGCAAAACAGCAACGCATATACCGTATAAATATACAAGAAGATGCACTGTATGCTACGGTTCACCCGTTTTTGGCCTGTCAGATTAAAACGAAAACGCTGTCTTTTTGAACCGAAATCCTCCCATACAGTAACAAAAGACATTCTCCACAAATCCGCCCGACATCTTCCGTCCTACGGAGAATTAATTTCTTTTGAAACCATTAGGCTGTAATGGAAAAAAGACGTACCTTTGCACAAGAATCGGTTCTGTGCGCAAGTCCTTGCGTACGGATTAAAAGGGAATCGGGTGCAAATCCCGGACAGTCCCGCTGCTGTGATGCTCCGTGAACTTTCTGAAAAAGCACCATCACCACTGGCCACTTGTTTGTCATGGCCGGGAAGGTTTCAGAAAGGGGGCGAGTCAGAAGACCTGCCGTTCGTTAAAGAACTGTTCTTGCTCGTGGGTTAGGAGAACATGTAGGATAAATGAAATAAAGATGATTAAAAAAGTTTTGATCGCCAATCGTGGCGAAATCGCTGTACGGGTCATGCGCTCGTGCCGCGAAATGGGTCTGCGTACCGTGGCCGTATTTTCTGAGGCCGACCGTACGTCAAGGCACGTGATGTATGCCGACGAAGCTACTGCATCGGCGCGGCCGAGTCGCACGAAAGTTATCTGAACATCGACCGTATCATCGACGTGGCCGTAAATGCAAAGCCGATGCCGTCCATCCCGGCTACGGCTTTCTGTCCGAGAATGCGGAGTTTGTCCGCCGTTGCGATGCCGCAGGCATCATCTTCATCGGCCCGACAGCCGATACGATGGAAGCCATGGGAGACAAGATTGCAGCCCGACAACGCATGATGGCGGCCGGAGTACCGGTGGTTCCGGGCACTGCCGAACCGCTGAAAGACGCTGATGAAGCCTTACGCATCTGCAAGGAAATAGGTTTTCCCGTCATGCTGAAAGCCTCCATGGGTGGCGGCGGAAAAGGCATGCGCCTCATCCATAGCGAAGACGAAGTGAAAGAGGCTTACGACTCGGCCCGCTCGGAGTCCATGTCTTCTTTCGGAGACGACACGGTGTATCTGGAGAAATTCGTGGAAGAGCCGCACCATATCGAGTTCCAAATACTTGGGGATGCCCATGGCAACGTGGTGCATCTCTTCGACCGGGAGTGCTCCGTGCAACGCCGCAACCAGAAAATCGTGGAAGAAAGCCCTTCGCCTTTCCTCACGCCGGAACTCCGCCGGGAGATGGGCGAGAAAGCCGTAGCCGCCGCCCGGGCGGTGAACTACCGTGGTGCCGGTACCATAGAATTTCTGGTGGACAAATACCGCCACTTTTATTTCCTGGAGATGAACACCCGTCTGCAAGTGGAACACCCCATCACGGAAGAAGTGGTGGGCGTAGACCTCGTCAAAGAACAACTCCATGTGGCAGGTGGTGAAGCACTGCGCTTCAAACAAGAGGATCTCTTCCAACGCGGACACGCCATCGAGTGCCGTATCTGCGCCGAAGACACGGAAAACGGGTTTATCCCCTGCCCCGGCATCATCCGCCAACTCACGGAGCCGAACGGCATCGGTGTGCGTATCGACAGCTACGTGTACGAAGGTTACGAAATCCCCCTCTACTACGACCCGATGATCGGCAAGCTCATCGTATGGGCCACAAACCGCCAGTTTGCCATCGAACGTATGCGGCGTGTGTTGTATGAGTTCAAAATCACGGGACTGAAAACCAACATCAGCTACCTGCGCCGCATCATGTACGCCCCGGCTTTTGTGAAAGGCGAATACGACACTTCATTCCTGTCAAAATATTCCCGTTCGCTGCAACGCAGCAACGGAGAGAACGAAGAGATAGAAAACATGGCCATGATAGCCGCCTACGTGGACTACCTGTTCAATCTGGAAGAGAACAGCCCCGTGCGCACGACAGACTCCCGCCCCATCAGCCGTTGGCGCGAGTTCGGCCTGCAAAAGGGAGTATTACGTATATAATAAGGAAAGGGATATTTTATGGAAATACACATAGGAGACCGTGTCGCGGACGTGACATTGGTAAACAAAGAGGGAAACCGCGTGGAACTCACCATCGACGGCAAACCGTGCGTGGTGGACATCGTCATGGCCGAAAACGGCAGTTGCTCCATCCTGCACGACGGTAATTCCTATAATGCGGAACTGATTCGCGGCGAAGGCGGAAAGAGCTATGACGTGAACATGTTCTACCGCTCCTACCACGTGGACGTGGTGGACACACAGGCCAAATACCTCCGCATGAAAAAGCATGCGGACGAACGCCAGTCGGATAAAATCGTGGCTCCCATGCCGGGCAAGGTGGTCAGCATCCCCGTACAGCCGGGCGACGAGCTGAAGGCAGGTGACATCGCCATCGTACTCGAAGCCATGAAGATGCAAAGCAATTATAAGGTCAGTTCGGACTGTAGGGTGAAAAACATTCTCGTGACAGAGGGAGAGGCCGTACAAGACAATCAAACGTTGATAGAATTAGAACTCATACAAGAAGCATGAAAAGAGAAGAACTATATGCCCGGTTTGAGGAATTGGACAAACGGGCTTCGCAGGGTGGCGGACCGGACAAGATAGAAAAGCAACACGCCTCGGGCCGCATGACGGCACGCGAACGCATCGACATGTTGCTTGACAAAGACACGTTCTGCGAAATAGACAAATTCGTGAACCACCGTTGCACCCGCTTCGGAATGGACAAGAAACAGATTCCGGGAGACGGCGTGGTGTGCGGTCACGGCAAGATAGACGGACGGCAGGTGTTCGTTTACGCTTACGACTTCACCGTACACGGCGGTTCGTTGAGCGAGACCAACGCAGCCAAAATCGTAAAAGTGCAGACTTTGGCCTTGAAGAGCGGCGCACCCATCATCGGGCTGAACGATTCGGGAGGCGCCCGCATACAGGAAGGCATCACCAGTCTGGCGGGATACGCTTCCATATTCTACCAGAATACGATGGCCTCCGGCGTGATTCCCCAGCTCACGGCCATCCTCGGCCCGTGTGCCGGAGGTGCCTGCTACTCTCCCGCCCTCACCGACTTTATTTTCATGGTCAACGAAAACAGCCACATGTTCATCACCGGACCGGATGTGGTAAAGGCCGTGACCAATGAAGTGGTGGACAAGGAAGAGTTGGGAGGAGCTTACACGCACAGCAGCAAGAGCGGCGTGGCTCATTTTGTCTATCCGACGGAAGAAGAAACACTGATGCAACTCCGCGAACTGCTCAGTTTCCTGCCGTCCAACAACATGGAGGACGCGCCGATCGTGCCTTACAGCGACGACGCGAACCGCCGTGTGGAAAGTTTGCAGACGGTGATTCCGGAAGATCCGAACCAACCATACGACATCAAAGACGTTATCGAACCCGTCGTTGACAACCAATATTTCTTTGAAGTGATGCCGCATTTTGCCAAGAACATCGTCATCGGTTTCGCCCGCCTCGGAGGACAAACCGTCGGCATCATCGCCAACCAACCGGCATTCCTGGCCGGCGTGCTCGACATCGACGCTTCGGACAAAGCCGCCCGCTTCATCCGTTTCTGCGACTGTTTCAACATCCCTTTGGTGACGTTCGAAGACGTACCGGGCTTCTTGCCGGGTACGGCACAAGAACATGACGGTATCATCCGTCACGGTGCCAAAATCGTGTATGCCTACGCCGAGGCCACCGTTCCCAAAATCACGTTGATTACGCGTAAAGCCTATGGCGGAGCCTATATCGTCATGGCCAGCAAGATGATCGGTGCTGACGTGAACTTTGCCTGGCCGCAAGCCGAAATCGCAGTCATGGGGGCATCCGGTGCCATCAACATCCTCTACCGTAAAGCATCGGAGGAGGAGAAAAAGACGGCTGTGGAAGCATACGAAGAAGAGTTCTCCAATCCTTACCGCGCAGCCGAGCGCGGACTGGTGGACGAAATCATCATGCCGCGCGACACACGCCGGAAACTCATCCGCGCCTTGGAAATGGCCCGAAACAAAAATCAAAGCAATCCGCCCAAGAAGCACGGCAATATGCCGTTATAACCTCAAAACCTCTGCATCCGCTTCACGGGTGCAGAGGTTTTTAATTCCGTGAATAACGGAACTCACCCGGCGGAACCCCTACCACCCTTTTAAATATCAGACTGAAACATTGTACGTTCGGATACCCCAGCAAACGAGCCACTGCGGCCGGTGTGTGCATGCCTTCCGACAATAAACGCCGGGCCGTATCCAGTCTCCTGAACTCAAAATATTCCTCCAAACTCTTACCGGTCTCGAACTTCAACAAGTCGGAAAAATAAGCCGCAGACAGATTCAGCGTAGCGGTACACTGCGCCAGGACGGGCAAACCTCCTGCCGACAACCGTCCAGAATCAAGATATTCATCGAACATGCGGTCCAGACGAGCCAGCAAAAGCTTGTTTTTGTTTTCACGGGTAATGAATTGGCGTCCGTAGAACCGCGTACAATAATCCAACAAAAGCTCGATGTGGCGCGAAAGGATGGTACCGGTATGCGCATCAATCGGATGGTGCAGTTCTTCTTCTATATGCTCCAACAGGCAAGTCACTGTGGAAGTCTCTCGCCGGGAGAGGTGTAACGCCTCTTCCTTGTGATAAGAAAAGAAAGTATAATTCTTGATGTGGTTCTTGAGCGAGGTGCGGAACAGCAAGTCGGGATGGAATGCCAGGAGCCAGCCCTTGGGGGGCAACGTGTCCTCCTTGCTCATACGGAAGATTTCGCCCGGCGTAAGGAATACCATCGTGGCCACAGAATAATCATAATACTTCCGGCCGCAACAGCAACAACCGTCCGGACAATCCTCTATCAACAAGATGGCATAGAATTCGAACTTCACGGCATCCTCTTCCAGTTCCGGCTTTTCCAGATTGATAAGGCTCACCTGCGGATGCAGCGTCTTGCTGCCCAAACAATGACAACATTCGCACACGGTCCTTATGTCTAATGTCTTATTATCCTTTTTCACTCCTGTCTTTGCCATTTTACCCTATCCATACGAAGCCTCCGGCTCCGTGTATAACCTTTTTCATACTCATGTTTATCTCATAGGTTATTACAAAGGTAGCAGATTATCCTTTCGCTTATATAACCCCAATTACGGATACAACAACCCTAATTACGGATTTCTTTTTTTGCCGGAGCGAGCCATCCCCAAATCTGTAATTAGGGTTGCAGAATCCGTAATCCGTCTACCCGCAGCAAGCACATAAGTCCCTATCTTTGCCTTCATCAAACCAAACCCCTAAACGAAATGAAACAGATTTGGGAAAAAACATTCCTGCGGCAATGGCTATATGCCTTTGCATGTCGGGAAGCCTTATGGCACAAGTAAAACCATTAGAAAAAGATAGCTTTATGGAAAAAAGACTCAATCTGACGGAAGAATGGGACAAGACGTTCCCTAAAAATGAAAAAGTAGACCACACGAAAATTACTTTCCACAACCGCTACGGCATAACGCTCGCCGCCGACCTGTATGTACCCCGGGACGTGGAAGGCAAGTTTCCCGCCATTGCCGTGAGCGGCCCGTTCGGAGCCGTGAAAGAACAGGCCTCCGGATTGTATGCCCAGACATTGGCCGAACGCGGGTTCCTGGTCCTTGCCTTCGACCCCTCTTACACCGGAGAAAGCGGCGGTGAACCCCGTTACGTGGCTTCACCCGACATCAACACGGAAGACTTTTGCGCAGCGGTAGACTATCTCGCCACACATGACGAAGTTGACGAAAACCGCATCGGCATCCTCGGCATCTGCGGTTTCGGCGGTTTTGCCCTTAATGCGGCAGCCATCGACACCAGAATCAAAGCCACCGTGGCCTCTACCATGTACGACATGAGCCGGGTGACGGCCAAGGGATATTTCGACAAAATGGACACCGACGCGCGCTATGAACTCCGTCGGCAACTCAACGCACAACGCACGGAAGATTACAAAAACGGAACGTATGCCCTCGCCGGCGGAGTCGCCGACCCGTTGCCCGAGGACGCGCCACAGTTTGTGAAGGACTACCATGCCTATTACAAGACACCGCGCGGCTACCACAAACGTTCGCTCAACTCGAACGGAGGTTGGAACAAAACCTCATCCCTCCCGTTCATCAACATGCCGATACTTGCATACAGCAACGAAATACGGAGTGCCGTACTGCTCATCCACGGAGAAAAAGCCCATTCGCGCTATTTCAGCGAGGACGCGTTCAAGACATTGCAAGGCCCAAACAAGGAGTTATTGATCATCCCCGGAGCCACCCACGTAGACCTTTACGACAATCCGGAAGCCATTCCATTCGACAAGCTCGAACAGTTCTACAAGGAATACCTGAAATAAAAAGCATATCGTCCATTCCGCAGGTGCAATCGCCCAACGGAATGGACGATATATCCATCCTCTCCGCCTCTTATCAAACCTGCAAATCCCGATATCCGGTCGGCGTACATCCGACACTCTTCTTGAAAATCCGTGTGAAATGCTGCGGATATTGGAAACCGAGACGGTAAGCTATCTCGCTTACGCTACGGCTCGAACCGAGAATCTCCTGCTTGGCCACTTCTATCAGTTTGCCTTGGATGTACTCTTGCGCCGTACGCCCTGTTTCTTTCTTGACGAGATCTCCGAAATAATTGGGCGACAGGTTCATCCGGTCAGCAAAATATTTCACGGTAGGCAGCCCCTCCGACTGCGGACGCCCTCCTTGGAAATAAGCATCCAACTGTTCTTCAAATCTTACCAGAATGTCTTTGTTCACCTTGCTCCGCGTAACAAATTGCCGTTCATAAAAACGCATGCAATAATCCAACAGAAGTTCGATGTTGCGGACAATGAGGCGGCGGCTATGTTTGTCCACCGGACGGGCCAGCTCCATCTTGATTTTCTCCAGACAGTCTCGGTAAATGCTTTTCTCTTCGTCGGACAGATGAAGAGCCTCATTCGAAGCATACGAAAAGAAGGAATACTGCTTGATGTCTTGCCCTAACGAAGTACCGCGTATTAGATCGGGATGAAACACCAACCCCTGCCATTGTGGACGGACATTCGTGTCACGACGGACTTCCACCACTTGCCCCGGTGCAAAACTCGTCACCGTACCTTCTTGGTAATCATATAACTGCCGACCGTAGCGCAGGTCCCCGCACTTGGTTTGCTTTAGATAAAGGGCGTAAAGTCCGTAGTTGAGCGTGACGTTCGCCGGAAGGTCCTGTTTGATTTCCGAAGCATCGACGACCGAAACCAACGGATGCAACGTTTCCACACCATAGAGCTTATTGTACAAATCTACCGTGTCGAGCTTGATAATTTCTTCCATATTGAAGCACATTGTTTATGTTCTTGGAAACAAATATAGTGATTTTGCCCTAATCTTAAGCCTGAAATCGTAATATTGGTAAGAATATCCGTAATTCGGGTTATAACAACCGTAATTTGTCTACTCCCCAACCCTGACTTTCTCCCGAACTTTGCATGGTCATAGAAGAGTGCAAGCTAAAACCATCCGTCAAACAGACCCAAAACATACATGAAGGAAAAGAAGAAGAAAACAGACCACCTGCTCGCCCTAATCCGCGAGGCCGGCCGATGACATCCGGCGAACAGCTCCGCCTTACGGTGGCATTGAGCGTACCCGCCATCGTAACCCAGCTCTCGGCCATCGTCATGCAATACATCGATGCCGCGATGGTGGGAAGCCTCGGTGCGAACGCCTCAGCCTCTATCGGATTGGTATCCACCACCACATGGCTTTTCTGGGGACTTTGTGCTGCGGCATCCACAGGCTTCTCCGTACAAGTAGCCCATCGAATCGGAGCCGGCGACTGGGACTGTGCACGTTCCATATTGCGCCGTTCCGTGCCTTCGACATTTGCATTCAGCGCACTGCTGGCCACAATCGGAGTGTCCGTCAACGGAGCCTTGCCTCAATGGTTGGGAGGCGACAGTGTCATTCGTAGCGATGCCTCGCTTTATTTCCTGATTTTCTCGCTCTTTCTCCCCATCCTGCAAATGAACTTTCTGGCCGCCGGCATGTTACGTTGCAGCGGCAACATGCGCATTCCCAGTATCGCCGGTGTACTGATGTGCATTCTCGATGTCGTTTTCAATTTCTTCCTCATCTTCCCGTCGCGTGAGTTTTCCGCAGGAGGGCTGACCTTGTCCATACCCGGTGCGGGATTAGGCGTACAGGGTGCCGCCTTGGGCACGGGACTTGCCGAAAGCGTAGCTGCCGCCATAACCTTATGGTATCTCTTCACCCGTTCGTCCGGCTTAAAGATAAAAGCATGGCGCAAAAGCCCGTCTCTTCCCGCGCCACCGATAATCCGGAACTCCATCCGTATCAGCCTGCCGATGGGTCTGGAGCACGTCGTCATTTGCGGAGCACAAATCATGACCACCGTCATCGTGGCCCCTCTCGGCATTCCGGCCATAGCGGCCAACTCATTTGCCATCACCGCCGAAAGCCTTTGTTACATGCCCGGATACGGGATAGCCGACGCCGCAACCACGTTGGTAGGACAAAGCCTCGGTGCCGGACGGCGTCGGCTCACTCGCCGCTTTGCTTACATCACCGTATTCATGGGCATGGCGGTCATGGGAATAATGGGTGTCGTGATGTACATCTTTGCCCCGCAGATTATCGGTACGATGACTCCCGTGGAAGAAATCCGCAGATTGGGCGTAATGGCACTCCGCATCGAAGCTTTTGCCGAGCCGATGTTTGCGGCAGCCATCATATCATACGGCGTATTCGTCGGGGCAGCCAATACCCTCGTCCCGTCATTGATGAACTTTTTCAGCATCTGGGCCGTGCGAATCTCGCTGGCAGCGTGGCTCGCCCCCACCATGGGCCTGAAAGGCGTATGGGTGGCCATGTGTGCGGAATTGTGCTTCCGTGGAAGCATATTCCTGATCCGGCTGAGAGGAAAACGGTGGATGAAAATCTGACCGGAAGCCTTGCACGACAAAAATCTCACGGTTTCTGTAATTTGGGTTGTAACATCTGTAATCCGTCTACCCTCCAATCCATGATATTGGTGTAACTTTGCACATATATAATAGGTATAGAAACATAAGAAAGCCATATACGACTTCTAAAGTAACAAACTTTAAAAACAATCATACAATGCAACTGATAAAAGACATGGAATTCGGCGGCGAACGCCCCTTGTTCGGCTCGCACGACTTGCATCTGGACACGTGACCGTCCGTGCCGGTGAATCGGCCATCAAAGAATGCAGCAACATCATCGCCACCAACTGCCGTTTCGAAGGCAATTACCCCTTTTGGCACGTGCACGGTTTCGTCATCGACCGCTGTTTCTTCGACGTGGGAGGACGCTCCGCCCTGTGGTATTCCGACCATTTGAAGATGACCGACACACGCATCGACGCTCCCAAAATGTTCCGCGAAATGACGGACATAGAAATCGAGAATGTGGAAATCAACGATGCCGACGAAGTTTTCTGGAGATGCAACCGGTTGGACATAAAGAACCTGAAGCTGCACGACGGGCGATACCCGTTCATGTTCAGCCGCAACATCCGCATAGACGGGTTGGAAAGTGATAGCAAATACGTCTTCCAGTACGTGAAAGACGTTGAAATCCACCATGCCAGGATTACCACGAAAGGATGCGTTTTGGGAAGTGGAAAACGTCACCGTGTACGACTCCGAACTGAACGGCGAATACTTGGGATGGCACTCGCGCAACCTGCGTCTGGTGAACTGCCACATCACGGGAGAACAACCGCTCTGTTATGCCCACGATTTGGTGCTTGAGAATTGTACTTTCGGCCCGGAATGCGACCGCGCTTTCGAGTACAGCAGCGTACGGGCCACCATCAACGGACCGATAAGCGGCGTGAAAAATCCCTCTTCCGGATGTATCATCGCCGAAAGCTACGGCGACATCATCCTCGACGAAAACATCAAGGCACCTGCCGACTGTGAACTTAAACTTTGGGACGAACAAACTTGTTTCAGCGACTGCGTATGAAATACAATTTTGATGAGATAATTCCCCGCCGCCATACGAATTCCTACAAATGGGACAGCGCGACGGACAGCGACGTACTTCCTTTATGGGTGGCGGACATGGACTTCCGCACGGCTCCCGCCATCACGGAAGCCTTGGCAGACCGCATGGGACACGGCATCTTCGGTTACACACGGGTGCCCGATGAGTATTACGAAGCCGTCTGCACGTGGTTCAAACGCAGGCACGGATGGGCCATTGAAAAGGAGTGGATGATTTATACCTCCGGCGTAGTGCCTGCCGTGTCCGCCATCATCAAGGCCCTGACCGTGCCGGGCGACAAAGTACTAGTGCAGACACCCGTCTACAACTGCTTTTTCTCCTCCATCCGCAACAACGGCTGCGAAGTGACAAACAATCCGCTCGTTTACGAAAACCATACCTACCGCATCGATTTCGAAGACTTGGAACGGAAAGCCTCCGACGAACGGGTAAAAGTGATGCTACTCTGCAATCCCCACAATCCCGCCGGACGGGTGTGGACAAGGGAGGAACTGATGCAAATCGGCGAAATCTGCCTCCGCCACAACGTGACGGTGGTGTCCGACGAAATACATTGCGAACTGACCTACCCGGGACATGCCTACATTCCTTTTGCCTCCTTGCCGGAAACATTCACGGGACATGCCGTCACCTGCATATCCCCCCAGCAAAGCATTCAACATCGCAGGACTGCAAATCGCCAACATCGTGGCTCCGGACGAAGAAATACGCTGCCGAATCGACAAAGCCATCAACATCAACGAGGTGTGCGACGTCAATCCTTTCGGAGTAATCGCCACCATAGCCGCATACCGCAAGGGGGAGGACTGGCTCGACCAACTGTTGGCATACCTGCAAGGGAATTACAGGTACATGAAAGAATTCTGCACGGAACACCTTCCGGACTTTCCGATTTGCAAACTGGAGGGTACTTATTTGGTGTGGATGGACTGCCGTACACTGGCTACGCCTTCTGCCGAACTGGAACACCGCCTGACCCGGGAAGCCCGGCTTTGGCTCAATGCCGGAGCCATGTACGGCAAGGAAGGCGAAGGCTTCATGCGTTGGAACATCGCCTGCCCTCGTGCCATACTGGCAGAAGGTTTGGAACGTTTCAAAGATTTTATCGTCCATAAAACATAATAACTTCTAAAAAGCTATAGCCCTTTCGTTTTATTCCCTATCTTTGTGGACATGAAGGCAAGGCCCCGACTGAGGCAGAAAAGCCGGACAAATAAGGTGTTTAACTAAAAAGAAAAACGGATGAAAAAGTTCTTATTGAGTTGCGCGGTGCTTCTAAGCGCAGTGTCCTTTACCGTTTATGCCGCACAGGAAAACAGTAAGGACAAAAAAGACAAAAGGGATAAAATAGAATGCTGTTGCAAAGATTGCACATGCAAGGATTGTACGTGCAAGACGGACTGCTCGGAATGTGCCGGATGCCGTAAAAACGAAGAATGCAGCGAGTGCCGGGATTGCAGGCACGAAGGACATTGCTGTGACTACGACCATCACCGCAAGGACAGAAGGCATCACCACCGCAGAGGAGGCTGTTGCGGAGGCGGGTGCTAATCCCTTTCCGGTATGATCGCCCATCGCAGAAAATCCGTTTGCATGTTGAAGATGATAAGACATAAGAACAAAAGAACATATCTTTCTCGTGAAAGTTATCTTGCTTTTTTGTTCGTGTGTTCTTCTGCCTTATAGGTTTCAAGATGTTTAAAAGCAGGAAACAGGCTGTTTTCAGGTGTTTCTGCGAGAAAAGCATATACAAAAACGAATCTGCGCCAAACGAAAAATCAATCACAGGAGAACAATTTTTCGTTTGGCGCAGATTCGTTTATCATTCTCCTGTAATCAATTTCAAGAGCTTAACTCTCTGAAAACCAAGCATAGGCAGAAGACGAAAGAAATTAACAGCTACAACATCCGGCTTCCCAGTCCATGCTATATCTATTCTGTAAGTTGACCACCACCATGCGCCGGAAACAGGGTAAACAAAATACTATGAGACAAATTCAAACTACTCTCGCGGACGGGCACACAGTTCGGCCCAATCCGGATATTTCGGCAAATCTTCCTTTCTGATTCTTATCATTTCCCGACCGTCCTTATCCGTAAAAGAATAAATTTCGACATTATACCTTTGTTTCTCAACCTTGAACTTTAGTTCCCGTAACGGGCATCTCTTCGGAGCGGCGTACCCAAATCCGTTGTAGGACACGATGTCATGTTCCAAAATAAAAGCATAAGAAACATTTTTATAAAACCTCTTAAAAAGAAGTACCATAACGGCCAACATGAGAAAAGCTATAAAGATCAACGCATAAGAGAACATCGAAAGTTCTTCATCTTCCAATGTTCCTTCCATGCCTCCGACAAAAGCCCAAGCAAAACAATACGCCCCAGGCATCACCAAACTCGCCAACACACAAACCGGCAAGTCCAATGTACTCCCTCCCCCGTTCAATGTCATGCACACCTTTTCTCCGGAACCCTCCAACAAATTCCGGACTTCCTTACGTTTGTTTTTCCACATAAAATAACTCACCACTGCCATGCCGCATGAAAATACCATCCAAATTATCAGGTATTCCACCATCATTAGTTCATTTTCCATATACCTTTAAAAAACATTCAAGTATAAAATTCCCACTTTTATGCAGCAGCCATTAAACTCTAAACCATTCGGAAAACAACTGCTACCGGCATCTACAAAAATAACACTTTGACTGGTAATACGCAAGAAAAACGAATCAAATAGAACAGGGTAATAAGAAAAAACAGAATGCGGTTCTTGCATAGGCTTACATTAAAGCACAACCCGATAGCAAATCAGTTGCCATCGGGTTTCTGCATCTCCACAAAGGGGCTTTCGTCCCAGTGGAACGCATCCGGACTATCCGGCACGGAAGGCCGGAAAGGCTGCACGTCTTCGCGAAGGTGGTCTACAAAAGGCAGACGAGCTTGTTTCATTCCTTCGATGACACACCGCGCTATCTGGTATGCCCCGTAAGGACTTGAAATGGGTGTTGTCGGCCAAAGCCTTGTCCTGCCCCGGATAAGTACCGGCCGGATAATGCACGAAAGCTCTTTTACTTCCTTCCTCGCCCAAAGCCTCAAACAGGACGCGCGTCATTTCCTGCAAATCTATCAAAGGCACCTGCTCCCGTTCGGCCACCCAATGCACGGCATCGGGATAGTCGGCGTGTGTGGGCTGTATCTTCCCGTCCTTGAAAGCCCGGCGGCAGGTCGGGGTCACCAAAACAGGATGTCCGCCACGCTGCCGGACTTCGTCAATGAACGTTTTCAGGCTTGTGGCGAAGGAATAATAAGCTCCCCTGCCGGTCCTTTTTGTTTCTGGTCGTTGTGCCCGAACTCCATGAACATGTAGTCACCCGGTTTCATTTGCGACAAGGCTTTCTTCAACCGTCCGGCACGGATGAAAGTGTCGGCACATTCGCCGCTCTCCGCATAATTGGCAAAGCAGACCTCCGCATCGAAGAAACGGGGAATCATCTGTCCCCAACTGGCCCACGGCTCTTCGTCCTGGTCCACCACGGTAGAGTTTCCGGTCAGGAACAGGGTCGGGACACGGTGGTCCGGTTCAATCCGGATGGCCGCACACTGCGGACGTTCGCCGTTGATTTCAATCGTCAGCTTGTCATCCCAGTTCAGTTTGGAGCGTTCGCGCGGTTTGATGCGCACCGCCTCGGAGTCGGAGATTTTCGGTGTACGTTTGTTGACTGTGAAAGTAAACGTGCGGAACTCCCCTTTCTTCGTCGGCACGCTTTCCAAAAACAAGCGGCGCGACTCCGCCCGCACCGTGGTAACGCCCGCTTCCTTGCAGTTGCCCAAGAGCACCGTGACGCGATAGTTCCCGTCGGGTACCTGCACGGAGACATAATAAGGGCGATCGCCGCCTTCGTCCGGCGAGGCGAGCAGGTCATAGCCGTACCCTTTCTCCGGCGTATAACGGTCTTCGGGAGACAGCCGGTGTTCGGCCAACGGTGCAGCAGACGACGTATCGCCCTCCTCCAACAGACGTTGCACCGGTACACGTTTGTCCGAAGTCAGTTGCAGCAGGTAACCGCCATCGGAGGCATGCAACACGGAAAATCCCGTGCCGCATGCCCATAGTCCTATTATAATAAGGTGGCGTCGCATCATTTCTTGGCATTAAGTTTCGGTTTCAACTCATCGGGCGAATCATTGGTGTACATGTTCACCTTGGGAGCTTCTTTGGTGAAAAGGTCTTTGACGCGCTGCAAATCCACCGTGTATTGCGGGCGGAAATCATCCGACTGCATGTAAGCGATGACGGCCTTGCGCATTTGAGCGATAACAGGCACCTCGCTGTCCGCATCCAACGGCATGGTGGTCATCATCAGCCGTCCGCCCTCCACGTTGGCTTCGAACAGCATACCAATCTTGCGGCTCAGGAACCATGTGTCGATGCTCTGTACGATCGGTTGGAAATCAGCCGGAAATTCCGTAAACTGCATGACCTGTTTGCGGTTCACCAAGTCCCACCACTGCATGTCGCTGTGGTAATCCGTGGGGAAGTTCCGGAAGAGCGGATGGTTACTTTCGATGTAAAGCCCTGTGGTGTGGGGCGGACGCATCTTGAACCAACTCGTGTTCCAGAACACGGGCGTGAACTGTTGCACGATGTCCTTTCCATAAGTAATCTTTCCGGCTGCCGTCACCAAAACCTTGCCTCCTGCTTTCAACATTTGTTCGGCTTTCTCGTCCAAGATGTCCGTGATGTACACGTCGCCGGTGTCCATACGGGCCAAATCATCCAACGTCGTCTGAGGATACACCCCAAAAGTCCCAATGGTTCCTGCTTCGCACTTCTTCCTTGCGGCCATCGAGGTCATACGTTCCCTTCAGCATCACCTCGAATACCATTTGCCGAGGTGCACCAATCTTGTCCAAAGCAACCGTCACGCTGCCCAAACCGATGTTGTTGCCCAAAGCCACATCACCGTTGTACAGAGTCCCTTCCGTATACGTTTTCCCGTACTTGTCGCAGATACGGTAGGACACTTCTGCATCACGAATCGCCGCTTTGCCATAATGAGCCACCTCGACCGCCGCCGTAAAAGCGTCCCGGTTCCAATAGGTGAACTTGGGAATGCGCGCCAACAGCACCGTCGGCGAACAGAACTCCCGGAAGTCTTCCGGTGAACAGTATTCCTTTTCGTCAAAAAAGACATCCGTCAATCCCACCAAGGCCGTGCCCTGCCCGGAGTAGTCGTTCAGGGCCAACAACTGGAATCCCGCATAATCCGGTGTACGCAACGTCCGTTCAATCTCATGTTTGTAGCACAGGGTTTGCAGCTTGCCGGAGGCCATCATGAACTTGTGCGCCATTCCGCCCATGTGATTGTCGTTCAGTATATCGCGGAATATCTCGAAGTTTTTGGCTTTGTTCACCCCCGTGTACTTACTGATTTCATCGAAATTAGGGAATACGCACCATTGTCCGGTCTCGTGGGAGACGAAAGGCACACTCACCGTGTCATTTTCGCTCGGAAGTCGGACATACTCTCGGGTGCACGGCGGCGCCATTCGTCCAACCCGCGCACACCGGCTTTCACATGGTACATGCTCTTAGGCTGCCAAGCCCAACCGCCTCCGACCGACGCGCCGGTGTACACATGACGGCTGTCCGTCTTCTTCCAATAGTCCACGAAATCGCTCACCCAAGCCACCCAGTTACCCGCCGGTTCGTTGCCGCAGGCCATCATGCAAAACGAAGCATAATTGCCATACGCCTTGTTCATGCGCTGTGTTTCTTCCATCAAATAACGGTCGATGTACATTCCGTTCCCCAGCTTCACCCCGTGGTTCGGCCAACTCGGTCCTTCGGGCTGCAAATAGAATCCCACACGGTCGGCCGCCGCAAAGGCGGCTTCGGGCGGACAGAAAGAATGGAAACGCATGTGGTTCAGCCCATAGCTCCGACAAATGCGGAACACCCGTTCCCATGACTCCTCGTCCATCGGGGCATATCCTGTCAATGGGAAATCGCAGTTCTCCACCGTACCGCGCAACTGGGTGAGCCGGCCGTTCACATAAAACATCTTTCCGTCTATCTTGAACTCACGCATCCCGAAAGTACGGGTCTGTTTGTCCGTCACGTGTTCGAAAGAGACTTCCGCCGTCAATTCATACAATGCCGGATTGAATTCATCCCACAACTGCATTTTCTCGCCCATGTCCAACACGACCTCTACTTCCGCCTGTCCTTTTTTCAGCTTCACCCGACGGGACACAACCGGTATCTCGTGCACCACATCGGTATTAAAACTCTTGGCCGACAACTTGACCTCGGCATCGGGACGTCCTTTGCCGCGATGTTGCTTCAAACGTATCCACACGGTGGCCGTACGGTCGTGTATGTTCGGATAAACCTGTATGTCTTCGGCATACAGAAGAGGCGTGCTCCGCAATTCCATACGTCCCACCACACCGTTCCAGTTTCCTTGTGTCTGGTCGGTCACGCTGTGCGAGTCCGCTCCCACACAAACGCCATCGATACGGTTGCTGACGCGCAACGCCAAGGCGTTTTCCCCGCTTTCGACATAGTCCGTCACGTCATAGCAATGAGGCACGCACAAGCTGTTGTCGCCCCCGACTTTCTTTCCGTTGACCCACAATTCCGTCTCGATATGCGGACGCTCAAGATACAATACGACGCGACGGTTCTTCCAATCAGCCGGAACTTCCACCGTCCTTCGGTACCAGGCCGTCCCCACATAGTGGCGGTCGGGCGTCAGGAAAAACGGCAACTTGAAGTTCTCTTCCCGACGGTATTTCTCCATGTAAGGGTTATAAAAATAGGAACTATCGTAGAGCGACCCTGTCCACTGCGTTTCCACCGACGGCCTGTCGCCCTTCAAACGTTGCGGCATACTGCCGGGTAACAAGATACGGTCTTCCAAAGGCCGGTCGTACCACTTATCGGCTGTTCCCTTATCAGCCCTGTCGATTTGAAACTCCCACTGTCCCGACAAGTCCAAACGACCTTGTGCGGACAGCTTCCCACCGTAAGTCAAAGCGAGCATGGCAAAAGCCGATGCCCAAATGTGATGTTTGTTCATGAAAATTAGGTTAATAAAACGATTATATTATTGAGTTAAAAACTTTATCATCTCGCACCGGCCAATAAATAACAACCGATGGCAAAATCCTCGAAATCCGGCTTGCTGTCATATCCTACCGGCTGACCGTCTTTCGGTTCTTTACCAGTCCCTTGCACGTATCCCAGAAATCCGTCCGGATGAACCGCGTCGTGCATCAACGCATTCCATGCCTTTAATACAGGCTCTCCAAAAACTTTGTCCGACAAGACCCCGTTGCGCATTCCCCATGCCATGCCATACAGGAACAGCGCGGTGCCGGTTGTTTCCGGACCTCCGTAATGAAATTCATCGGTCAGGCTGCAATTCCAGAAACCATCGCTCCGTTGGCATTTCTTCACTGAGAAAGCCATGGCAAGGAAATCATCCGTCATCAATTTCTTGATGTCCGCAATCTCCTGCTTCTCGTCTCCGACAAACAAATCCTCCGCCCGTTCCATCTCGTCTATCGTACGTGCCAACGCCGCCATAACCCAGCCATTCCCACGGCTCCAGTAGCAATTCTTCCCGTTCGGCTCCTTATAAGGCGGAATAAAATCGGCATCACGCCACCACAAACCGTCTATCGTATTAAACAGTCCGACCTGTCCGGCACAGTCGCGCGTATAGCCATACAGTTCCCTCATCGTACGGAAATAGCGAATGTCCTGCTTGACTACGCCCATTTTTGCATAGACGGGCATGGCCATTTGCAAGGCATCTATCCACGACCAATCCCCTCGTTCCGTACTGTTCACCACGTTATTGAGCATACGTTCCGTATTCCCCAAAACCTGGGCATCTTCATGCAGGCGATACAAATCAATATACACCTGCGCGCAACATTGGTTGTCGGCATTACGTGTATGCGAACCTCCACGGAATCCCCACAAATTCGCCACAGCCCAATCCATGGCATATTCCACATACCGAGGCTGTGGAGCAACTTCGTTCAAAGCCAACAGTCCCTCCATATACACACTGCGCGTCCAAATATTAGAGGGACGAACACCGTTTATCCGTATGGAATCCCCCGCCACAGGGTGCTGAGCCATGAAACGTTCGTTCACCAAAACCATCTGTTCTATCATAAGCTTTCTATCCGGCCGCCGGCCGGCCATAAGCCCGGTAACACAAGCTATAGAAAGGATTAACCACAGCGCTTTCTTCATTTAATATAGGTATTAATAAAAGCAAAGATAGTTTTTTTTCATCTTACCCTGAAAAAAATCCGGTTTTATTTTTGTATTTAAAAAATATGTCCTACCTTTGCACGCGAAATCAAAAGCCGACATGGCTCAGTTGGTAGAGCATTTCATTCGTAATGAAAGGGTCCGGGGTTCGAGTCCCCGTGTCGGCTCAAAGGAAAAAGGAAGGAAATAACTTATATTTTCTTCCTTTTTTGTTATCAGATTCTAAACGGTCGCTATAAAACAAAAAAGCAACCAATCGTCTCAATTACAATAAAAAGATGGTTGCCTTTCCACTCGACAATCCGACTGTGTTTCTTTAATCTTTCTATTCCTTGGCTCTACCCTTAAAGCTGTTGGTCACCCAAAATATGGCAGTCTTCCTCAGAAAGCTGTTTCAGGCACTCGGACAGATTGCTCGGCCGGATAACGATATTCGCCCGGCCTCCCTGGGCAAAGGCATACATATATTCGATAAAAATCTGATGCTCGGCCAACTTCTCCAAAATCTTAGACAGCGCACCGGCCACGTTCGGGCAACTGATGCAAACCACATCGGTCAGAATCACTGCGAAATCTTTCGCACGCAATACTTCTACCGCCTTGTCTACGTCGGACACAATCAAACGAAGGATACCGAAATCCGTAGTCTCCGCCATACTGAAAGCGTGCATGTTGATACCTTGTTCGCCCAAAGCTTTGGTCACTTCGTTGATTCTCCCGCTTTTGTTTTCCAAGAAAACGGATAATTGTTTGATAGTCATACTCTTTCGTTTTTGAATTAAGCCAACACACGTTTATCTATCACTCGCGTACTTTTCCCTTCGCTCCTCGGCAGACTGTTGGGTTCCACCAATTTCACTTCCGCACTGATGGAAAGCACGCTTTTCAGACGTTCGGCCAAACGTTTCTTTAAAGCCAGCATACCGCCTAAATCGTCTGAGAAATTATCCGGACGCAACTCTACCTGTACCTCCAACATATCCATGTTGTTTTTGCGGTCTACCACCAACATGTAACGGGGCGCAAATTCCGGCATCTCCAGAATCACGTTTTCCACCTGTGAGGGGAACACGTTGATGCCGCGTATGATCAGCATATCGTCGCTCCGTCCGAGGATACGCGTAAAGCGCACACTGGTACGTCCGCATTCGCACGTGCCGGGCATCAATGTCGTCAGGTCTTTCGTACGGTAGCGCAACAGTGGCATTCCGGTCTTCGTCAGCGTAGTCAGCACTAACTCCCCTTCTTGCCCGAGCGGCAGTACCTCACCGGTTTCCGGATGGATGATTTCCGGATAGAAATGGTCTTCCGCGATATGCGAACCGTTCTTGCAGCCGCACTCGTAAGCTACGCCCGGCCCCATGATTTCACTCAATCCGTAAATGTTGTAGGCCTGAATGCCCAGACGTTCTTCTATCTCGCGGCGCATGTTCTCCGTCCACGGCTCCGCCCCGAACGCCCCGATGCGCAACTTCAAATCGTCGGCCGAAAGCCCTTGCTTATGCAACGCCTCAGCCAGATACAGGGCATAGGAAGGCGTACAGGCAATACCCGTCACTCCAAGGTCTCTCAACAGACGGATATGTTCTCCGTATTCCCAGTAGAAGTAGGCAATACGGTAGCCCCCAGATGCTCCACACCGTAATGGGCACCCAGTCCGCCCGTAAACAACCCGTAGCCATATCCCACGGAAACGATGTCTCCACGCGTCACGCCATAGGCCGTCAACGCCCGTGCTATCACTTCTTTCCAAATCTCCAGGTCACGATAAGTATAACCTACGATAGTGGGATTGCCCGTCGTGCCGGAAGAGGCATGGATACGGACTATCTCGGACATGGGCGTAGCCAACAGACCCACCGGATAATTATCACGCAAATCCGCCTTGGTCGTAAAAGGCAATTTCACAATGTCGTCTATCGTACGGATATCATCCGGAAGCAAATCCATTTCCTGCATCTTAGCCCGGTAGAAAGGCGTGTTATGATATACCAAATCCACCAGCTTGTGCAGCCGTTTTCCCTGTAAGTCGCGCAATTCCTCACGACTCATACACTCTTTATTCTTGTTCCAAATCATGTTTTCCATTTTGTCTGTAACCGTCCGTGCGGCCTTATATCCATTCAGATTTATTCGCTCAACTTAAAGGATGATCCAACCGGAAAGCCTTCATCCGCTCCTCCATGAGCGGATAAAGTTCCTCACGCATACGGGAAGTACATGCCCTCACACCGGACTGCCCACTGCCGGTTGTCTCCAACGAGATACTGCTCACTCCATAATATAACAACTCGCACAACAATTCGCCCCCGCTCATCCGGCCATAGCCCACGGTAAAGAAAAAACCGTCTCCCACCGGCCGCGTCACATCGTAGTCATACACGATGTGGAATCCGTTGTCGGTGAATATCTTCTTCATCCGTTCAGCCCGTCGGGCATATTCACGCACGTCGGCTGCAAAATCCAATTCGCCGTCCGTAGCCGCCCGCAGCATTTCGGCATAGCCATACTGCGTGGAGGCCGTACAACCGGAAGTTATCATATACAGCACCGAAGCCACGAAAGTCTGCCCGAACACGCCGGAGTCGCCGTAACGTTCGGCCAACGCCGGATAATGCGTGTCGAACAATTTGTCGGACACACAAGCCACGGCCATCCGCTGCCCGGCATAGCTGAAGATTTTGGAGGAAGACAGCATAAGGATGTAATTGTCCGTATAGCGGGCCACCGTAGGCGGATAAGGCGCCTTCCAAGGTTGACCCAAGTCCTGACGGAAGTCCATACAGAAATAAGCCATGTCTTCCAATACGATAACCCCGTAACGGGTGGACAATTCACCGATAATCGCCAGTTCGCTGTCCTCCAGACAAATCCACGCCGGATTGTTCGGATTGGAGTAAACGATAGCCGCGATGTCGCCCTGTTTCAGATAACTCTCCAGCTTCTCCCTCAACGCCTCTCCCCGATAATGGTAGATGTCGAACTGTTCCCACTTCGCCCCGATGATGCGCAACTGGGATTTCTGGATGGGGAACCCCGGATCGATAAACAGGACCTTATCTTTTCCCGGCACGCATTGTGTGGTAATGACGAACGCCCCGAACGAGGCAGCCACCGAACCGGTCGTAGGTATGCAAGCCCGTGGCCGAGATGTCTATATCGACAAAAGCCTTCACGAAGCGCGAAGCCTCGCGCTTCAGTTCGGGAATCCCGTCGGCTGCGGGATACTGCGCCCCCACTCCACGGTCTAAAGCGGCCTTCTCCGCTTCTATGCCGACACGATTGGCAGGCAGCCCCGGCGAACCTTGATCCATTCGGATGAATGGAATCCCCGTCTGTTGTTCCAGCCGGGAAGCCACCAACAGCACCTCGCCGATGGTGGCATGGGCGAGGTCGGCAATCTGCAACTCCTTTACTACAGATGCCACCAACTCTTCACTAAACACCTGATGTCCCATATCCGCTTACTTTAAGTCCGAAGCCACATGCCCCAAATCGAAAGCCCGGCGATTCATTTCCACTACGGCCTCCCCTTTTGTCCCGAACACACGGGCGATACTTTCACGCAACTCCTCCACCGACAGGATGTTCAGGTAACGGGCCGCGGCCCCCAACAGCATCACATTGGCACACTTCGGCATGGAATGTTCCTTGGCCAATGCGTCCACATCCACCATGACGACATGGGGCAATGCCCTCAATTCGGCCATCAAAGCTTCGTCCTCGGGATAATTGGGAATGTTTTTGAACGGGGAAGAAGAGGTAATCACCCAACCCTCCTTATTTAAATAAGGTATATACCGCAAAGCCTCCATCGGCTCCAACGAGAGAATCATGTCGGCAGTTCCTACCGCAATCAAATCGGAAGCAATCTCCCCGTCAGACAAACGCAAGTTGGACTGCACGTCACCTCCACGCTGGCTCATGCCGTGCACCTCAGCCTGTTTCAAGGTCAACCCTGCCTGCGTGGCAGCCTCACCGATGATGGTGGCAATGGAAAGGATGCCTTGTCCTCCCACGCCCAAAGAATTATATCTTGTTTCATGCCTTTTTT
>ENA-OQDM01000483-OQDM01000483.1-human-gut-metagenome-genome-assembly--contig:-NODE-483-length-23177-cov-1.082256_pt1 | contig 23177 bp, 25 predicted proteins | sample MGYA00242772_ERZ504605 | MGnify/ENA primary metagenome ERZ504605 (study PRJEB26092, sample SAMD00036348) | human gut metagenome | host: Homo sapiens | study: EMG produced TPA metagenomics assembly of... | reverse complement strand
ATAAAAGGAAGAAAATGATTTAACGGTTTCATAAATATACTGAAAGAGTTGACACCCGATACATTGGCGATTTTTACGGTAGACGGCGCTTTAGATAAAAGAACGAGGCCTCTAAAACGTTACTTTCTGTCTGCGGGAGTGAAGAATGCAGTCTTTTAGCGCCGCGGGAGGGCGCGTCCGTCATAGCGCGGATGCTCATGGACTGCGGGAAGCGGGTGGAGCCGGAAGCACGGGCGTATATGGAAGAAGTTATCGGTTCCTGGGAGACGATTTCTCGACCTTTTCTTCAAACAGAATGTGATAAAATCGTATTAATGGCAGGAAACAGGACCGGTATTTCAAAAAAGCTTCTGGAATACGCTTTGCCTGAGTATATGGATCAGGGGATTTTTAAGTTTACTGATGCCCTGATTGCCAAAAATGCGTCTGCCGTTATGGAGAATACCGATCATGTGTTTACGGACGTGTCGGAAACAATTAAAAATCTGGGGTTTATTTCCGCTAAATTCAGAAAAATAAAAATACTGAAAGAAATGCAGCGGAACCATGTACCCTTGCCGCAGATACAGAAAGCGGCAGGGGTGACGAACCAATGGGCGTGGAAAAATCTGGAGAAGGATGCCCGCTTTGTTTCTGAAGAAGATGCGGAATGGCTGCTGCTGAATATATTTGAGTATCATTGGGGAATTCGCGAAGGAAGTGCTCAAACGGTAAAAGAGCTGCTGCTGCGTTATTGTATGCGTAAATGAGAGAGGCGGATATGTATAAAACTGTAAAAGTTTTCGGGGGTATTTTTGTGGCGGCTGCTGTCCTTGCCGGAGCAGCTCCTTTTGTCTGGGCGGGGAAAGACACGGTCATCCCCGGCGTCCGACTGAACGATACCGCGGTAGGCGGCATGGGGAAAGTCCGGCTGGAGGAGTTTTTCGGGAAAGAATGAAGAGCTTGCCGCAAAAAACTGGCACTTAACCATGGCGCGGTTCATGAAGAGTGGTCATATAAGGATTTAAACGTGCATTTTGATAAAAGCAGGGCAGATGAGCTTTTGCGGTTGGGGAAAACGGGAAATCTGCTTTCTGACTGGATCACCCGCTGGAAAGCAGTCATTTGCGGTGATGTAGTAGGGGTGGTTCCGCTTTATGACAGGGAAGCGCTTTTGCACGAAAGTGGATGAACTTGCCGTGAAGTATGGGCAGACGCCGAAAGAGGCTATGCCTGTCATCAAAGATGACGGGACAGTGGAATTTACTGAGGGCGTACCTTATCTTGTTTTTGATCGGCCGAAGCTTGTGGAAATCGTAGGAAATGCCCTTGTCAGTGAAGATACGGATGCTGTGGAAATTCCCGTGACGGAAGAAAAGATGCCGATGCTGACAAAGGAGCGGTTGAAAAATTTTAATACGGTTCTCGGTGTTTATACGACGAATTTTGGGGAAAGTCCCAACAGAAACAGAAATATCGAATTAGCGGCGGAAGCATCAGAGGGTCTGTGGTGGATCCGGGTACCGTATTTTCCTATAACGATGCTACAGGAGAACGGTCTCCGGACAAGGGATACTTGGAAGCGCCTGTCATTGTGAATGGAAAGCCGCAGCCCGGTTATGGCGGCGGCGTGTGCCAGGTGAGCACAACACTTTTTAATGCGGTGCTTCTTTCGGGAATGGAAGTGACGGAACGGAGTCCTCATTTTTCACCGGCATCGTATGTGCCCATAGGACAGGATGCTACTGTTTCTTATGGGGACCTGGATTTTCAATTTATAAATAATTTTAAAAATCCGGTTTACGTATATACGAAGTATGAACCGGGCGCGGTGACATGCTGGATCATCGGCGCCAGGGAGGATAAACCGGAGGAATCCCGCGTTCTGCTTGAGTATTCGGGCGCGATAGGATTCAATACGCAGGAAAAGGTGGATCCCGTGCAGACGGAAGAAAAGACGGTAGAATACGGACATGAAGGATATAATGCGGAAATCCTCCAGTATGCCCGCTGGGCGGACGGACGTGTTTACGAGAGAAGTTTCCCGTCATACTATGATCCCGTAGATACTGTGATTACATACAATAAAGATCCGAAAAAAGCAGAAGCCGAAAAGAAGGCTGCCGCTGAAAAGAAAGCGAAGGAAGTAAAGGAACGGCAGGATGCCGGCAGGAAAACAACGGAAAAGAACAAAAGAGATAAAGAGAATAAAGAAGAGCAGAAAGCCGTCATAATCCCTTTGGGGCACTGAGGCGTTCTGCTGCATATTGGAGGGATTACAATGGGAAAGTATCGGCTGAAATCAAAGCAGAAAGGTTCAGTCATTACTTTAATGGAAGTGGATACAGAATGCCAGGCTTGGTACATTCAGGCCGATGACAGAAACGCGGCTCTTCAGGTATTGAAAGCCATGAGCGATGAAATCCGCTGTTTGAGGAATATTTATTTGAATGGGGATGATGTGACGGAAGAAGTCTGTCCCCTTTTAATGACTATAGGTGATGCGTCTCTTCCGGAAGAAGAATTCAGTGAGATGTATGGTGCTGGAAATCCGGATGGCGGTATGGATATGCATAGGACAGAATATTCGCCGGAAGGGGAGGCCGATTCTGAACCTGTTTTCAAGCTGCCTTCTATCCGTGATGTGCAGGCGGCTATGGCTGCAGGGGGGGGGCTCCGCCGGTGGAAGACAGGCCTGCACTTTCTCAAACGGCAGGCATTTCTTTTTCGAGCGAATTGCCGTCTTTAGAGAGCGTGCTTCCTGCTTCCGCTTTCCAATTATCCGCTTCCGGAGAGAAGAGAACGGACGGCATCCTTTTAGGCAGATCACATATTAAAGGGAAAATATCGGATATCAGTACGATCCGGGAAGAACAGGGCGGTATCGTCGTACAGGGAACTGTCATTGACTGTGAGTGCCGAGATCTCCGTGAAAACAGGTGTCTGTTTACCATGAAGCTGGCTGATGAGACAGACGGAATCCTTTGCAAAAAGTTTTTTGAAAAGAAGGAAGACGCACAAAAGCTGACCGGTGTAAAAAAGAATATGACCGTAAAAGTCAGGGGGAATGTGCAGCTTGATAAATTTACCGGCGGCCTTGTGCTGAATATTTCCCAGATGGAACAGGGGAAAGAGAAAGAAATCAACCATGAGGATATGGCTGAAATACCGCGTGTAGAACTCCATCTCCATACGAAAATGAGTTTGGACGGACTCATCGATAATGAAGAGATCATCAGGACGGCGGCAAAGTGGAAGCATCCTGCCGTGGCGATTACGGATCACGGCGTCATTCAGGCATTTCCTCAAATACAAACATTGGCGGCAAAATACGGGCAAAAAGTCATCTACGGCATGGAAGGTTATCTGATCGATGAAGTGCCTGAAGATATTGACAGTGACCGGCAGCAGTACAGCCATATTATCCTGCTGGCAAAAAATATCACGGGGCTCCGCAATTTGTACCGTCTTGTGACGCTGTCCCATCTGAAATACTACCGCAAGCGTCCTCTTCTGCCACGTCCGCTCCTTGAGGAATTCAGGGACGGACTGATGTATGGTTCCGCCTGTGTCATGGGTGAATTTTTCCGTGCCGTTTTGAACGGAGACAGCGATGAAGAACTGATCCGTCTGGCGAAATTCTATGATTATCTGGAAGTGCAGCCGCTGGGAAACAATGAATTCCTGCTGTATGAAGATAAGTATGCTGCCGTCACGACGAAAAAAGATTTGCAGGAGCTGAACAAGAAAGTTATTGAAATAGGAGAAAAAGCGGGGATTCCCGTATGCGCCACATCTGATGCCCACTACCTTTTTGCCGAATACGCACGGGACAGGGATATCCTTTTGTCCAACTGGGAGAAGCCGGGGAAAATAGAATCCCATCCGCCGGTATATCTTCGGACGACAGAGGAAATGCTGGAGGAATTCAGCTATCTGCCGAAAGAAAAAGCGGAGGAAATCGTTATCACGAATACCCGCCGGGTGGCGGAGCAGTGCGAGGTCATCGAACCGCTGGCAGAAGAATGGAAATCATATAATCCGAAAATTGCCGGTGCTGATGATAAGCTGAAAGCCATGTGCTATGAGAAAGCAGTGGAGCTTTATGGAGAACCGCTGCCGGAAATTGTCCAGGACAGGCTTGATCTGGAGCTGACACCGATCATCAATCACGGCTATGGCGTCCTATACTACATCGCCCATAAACTCGTCAAGCATTCCAACGACCGCGGCTACCTGGTGGGATCCCGGGGGTCTGTCGGATCTTCTTTTGTGGCGACACTGGCAGGCATTACGGAAGTGAATCCGCTTCCGCCCCACTATGTGTGCCCCCATTGCCACTGGAACCAATTCTTTACTGACGGTTCCGTCGGGCGGCGGTTTTGATCTGGCAGATAAGAAATGCCCCAACTGCGGCACGGAATTAAATAAGGATGGGCACAATATCCCGTTTGCCGTTTTCCTGGGATTTGACGGAGACAAAGTACCTGATATTGATTTGAATTTTTCCTCCGGCGACGACCAGGCGGTGGCCCATAAGTACACCGAAGAACTCTTCGGGCGGGATAATGTATTCCGCGCAGGAACGATTGCGGGGATCCAGGATAAGACGGCTTTCGGATTCGTCAAGCGGTACGCGGAAAACCGCGGGCTGACATTCAATGATATTTTTATAGAAAAATTATCCGCCGGCGTGGCAGGGGTAAAACGGACCACAGGGCAGCATCCCGCCGGTATTATGGTTTGTCCCCGCGATATGGATATCCATAATTTCACGCCACTCCAATATGCTGCCAATAAAAGATGGCTGAAAGATGAAACGGGAGAAAAAAATTCCGGGTACCATCACCACCCATTTTGATTACCATTCCATTTCAGGGCGTATGCTGAAACTGGATATTCTGGGCCACGATGATCCGAAAGTCATTCGTATGCTTCAGGATATCACGGGCATCGATCCGCTTCACATTCCTTTCAATGATGAAAAAACGCTGTCCCTTTTCAGCTCGTCTGACGCTCTCGGCATTACGTCGGAACAGTTGAAAGCGGCGGCGGGGGACAAGGGGATTACCGTGGGGGCGATTGGTCTTCCGGAGTTCGGCACACCTTTTGTCCGCGGTATGCTGGAGGATACACGGCCCAAAAATTTCTCCGAGCTTGTCCGCATTTCCGGTTTTTCTCACGGGACGAACGTGTGGCTGAATAATGCGCGGGATTTGATTACGTCAGGCAAGGTCAAACTGGAAGAAGCGATTTCCACGCGCGATGATATCATGAACTATCTGATTGAACATCATGTAAAACCGCTGACCGCTTTCAAAGTCATGGAAAACGTGCGTAAGGGCAACGGGCTGGAAAAAGGAAATTCCAACAACCGGAAAGAATTGGAAGATGCCCGGGTACCGCAGTGGTTCATTGACTCATGCCTGAAAATTTCCTACCTTTTCCCAAGGGCCCATGCGGTGGCTTACGTTATGATGGCGTTCCGCATCGCCTGGTTCAAGGTGTATGAACCTCTTGCTTACTATGCGGCTTATTTCACCATCCGGGCGGAAGGCGCGTTCAATGCGGCGGTTATTTTAAGAGGACTGGCGTCCCAGTCGGCGGAGCTGGCGCGGATTAATTCGCTGCCCCACCCAACGGCGGTGGAAAAGGGGAGTGCCACAGTTATTGAGGCAGCGGCGGAAATGTATCTTCGCGGTTTGAAATTCCTGCCTATCGACTTGAATAAATCATCCGCTTCCGAATTTCTCATGGAAGACGGCGCACTCCGCCCTCCGTTCAACTGCATTCCCGCTTTGGGAAATACGGTAGCAAAGGAAATTGTTGAAGCCCGCAGGGAACATTCCTTTACGTCGAAAGAAGATTTGAAAAAGCGAGGCAAGGTAAGCCAGAGCATTATCGATACCATGGATGAAATGGGAATCCTCCACGGTATGCCGGAAGAAGAACAGATTAATCTGTTTTCTTTCTGAAATATATAAAACGCAATAAAAAATAAATCACCTGATCACGATACAGTGAAGAAGGTGATTTATTTTTTTTCGATGATATCCATATTTCGGAGTAAGACGGGCCTGCCCCGCCAGGAAAAAGCATATTCTCCATATTCTTTTGTAAATCGGCGGTTTGAAATCTGTTCCAGTGTTTCTCTTTCCAGACGGGGGATCCGGTCTGCACCCGTTTCCGGAAGGGGAGAGTATGCTGCATTTTCATTAAGGGGACAGCATTTCTGGCACTCATCACATCCGAAGATAAGCGGCGTCTTACGAAGAATATTTTTTTCTTCTTCATTTAAGACTTCTTTCTTTTGCGTGAGGTACGATTTGCATCGCCACGGATTGAACCGTTCGTGGGAAAGCGCTTTTCCGGGGCATGCCGCGAAACAGCGGGTGCAGCTGCCGCAGTTCATCGCAAGCGGGGTGTCCGGAGGAAGTGCCAAAGTGGTCAGTATGGCTCCGATGGTAAAGTAAGAACCGTACTTCGGATGGATGAGGCAGTGGTTCCTGCCGAAAAAACCGAGTCCTGCCTGGTAAGCGAGCCAGCGGTCTGCCATGGGGGATGTATCGGTAATCGCATGGAATTTTTCATCGGGATACTGCTCTTCCATATATCCGATAATTTTTGCAAGATACGTGCGGACAACGTGGTGATAATCTTTGGCTCGTGCATAAAGGGCGATATTTGCATTCTTCTCCTCGGGATACCGGTAAGGGAAGAGAATAACAGCGATGGACTTCGTATCCGCGAGAATTTCTTCAGGCGCCAGCCGCTTTTCTATCTCCGCCGGCGCGAAAGGGACGGGACCCGCTTTTTCCAGTTTTTCGGAAAGCTGGGGGGCGATAGGGCAGGACATGCATCCTACGGCGTCCAGCAGGAGGGAGCGTGCTTTTTCCAATAATAGATTTTTAGCGGAAGAATTCATACATTCCTTTCATAAAAAAGAGCAGGTTTCCCCGCTCCCATTTTACTTGCCGATACGTTTGGACAGGACGTCGCTTACCCGCTCTGTCGGCATATCATCGCTGTCATACAGAAGGCCTTTCGGACTTTTGATAATGAGCCGGTCCATGAGGTTTTGGTTAATCAAATCATTGGTGGCTGACAGGAAAGAGAGACAGGCCTTATCATGCTGTTCTTTTGAAATGAGTCTGGACAGGCCCGGCGCTTTTAACCGCTGCTGCAGGTAAAGCTGGTGGATGGCTTTCCAGCTGTCTTTCTTCGGGCAGGCACGGAGAAGTACGCAGATAGTATATCCTTTTTCTTTCAGGTAACTGATGAGCGCCATGGTGTGGGCGGAGTCATCAAGAGAACCTTCCTGCAGGATGTGATACTTCTCTTCTGCTGCTTTCCGCATGGCTAAATCAGAAAGATATTTCCCTTCCTTTGTGGAAAAATAGGTACAATAGCGTCCGTATTTCTGAAAAACTTCTTTTGCCCGGGGATGAAACCCGCGGAAGTTGTCACTCATGGACTGGATAATGTCGCCGTCGTAGTCATCGATGATCACGGAGGACATCCGTGTCTTTCCGGAACCTGGCTGGCCTGCGATAATGAAGGCTGTCGGATTCTCCTGCGCCCCTGTTTTGCCCTTTATCATGGCAGGCCAGATAACCGAGTTGAAAAGGGTATTCATCTCTTCGGCGGAAAAACGTCGGACTTCTTCCAACTCTTCTTTTGTCAGTTTGGAGGAGCTCACGGAAGAAAAAAGCTGGTCTGCCGTGTACTTCGTTTCGATGGCATATGCCTCTTTGAGCATTTCAATCTGTTTTTCCATAGAAATCCCATGACCTTTGCGGAGTTCCACCTTGGCCATGGCGCGAATCGTTTTCCGCCATAAATGGAGAAGGCGTTTTTCATCCTCCTGTTGGATTCCTTCTTCACTTCTCATATTGGAAAGCAGATTGTAAATCGTGGTGAATATTTCCGCGTTCACTTCCAACTGGATTCCCATGGGGGTAATTTCCGCGGATTCATACAGTTCATTGATCGATCGCTCGTCATATGGCATAGCCTTAACCAACTCCTTTTATCATCAAATATATGTCCCATCATAACAAAAGGGGAAATATTTGTCTAATGACCGCATTCTTTATTCCTTAAGCGGGACAAATCGACGGCGGGCGGCGTAGCGAGAGAATCATCCCGGTTCCATGGCTTGTCATAGAGCTCCAGACATTCGCGGACTGTTTCATACGCTGCGGAAGCGAGAAGCGAACCGAGGACGGAGAAAGTGCCTGCGTCCGTATAACGCGGGGCATCCGGATTGGTGATGAGCGTGATGCCGTCCGTTCCCGTTCCAGTAGCAGGCAGGCCGTTATTCACATCGGCGATACCCAGATCCTGCAGGGCTGCCGTCTTCCCTTCAGTGATCGTGATGATGGCCCGCGTCATGATGGCGGAAGGAAGGGAAATATTCAGACTGATCATGATATTGATCGTACCTACAGGAAAGAAGTGACCGTCTTTTTCTGTATAGAGTGGCGGAGAACCTGCGCGGGCCGCCGTTTTTTCCGCACCGCCCGTAGTAACTGCGTCAAGAAGAAGCTCCTTATGGGAAAATGTTTTCACGGAACGCCATTCCATCTTTGCCGCTGTAAGAAGGGCGCAGGCCTTTGCCGGATCATATCCGTTTTCCAAAATGGAAAGACGTAAAAATTCAGGGACAGACCCTCCGGGAAATCGATCTTCCGATGGATAAAAGGTTTCCAGTTTCTGGTTGACTGCATAATTGATTTCTTTAAAACCGCCGCCGTAAATGGCAGTGGAAAGGGAAAAACGTGTTTTTTCAAAAGCCAGACAAAGGTGGGAACGTGATGCATGCAGTTTCCCTCCCGCCGGCAGTATAATCGTTGTGTCCATGGTGTCTCCTTTATTCTTATTATAACAGGCGGTGCTTGTCATATCATTGAACGGCCTATAGAAATATGATAAAATTTAAGCGTATTTTATAATGTGTAAGGAGTACTCATGTTTATTGTGCCTTATATGGTGGTAGCTGCAGTTGCTATCCTGTTTTTTATTGTATGCCGGTTTATGGTGTACGGCATTGGTGGTAAATCGCGGCATGCCGGGGTGAAAGCGGAAGTGACCGCGAAAATTCCTGTGCGTCCCCGTTGTAAAAAGGTGCCGGTCCGGCAGGCAGTGCCTGAGACGACCGCAGAATTTCCTTTGAGGGGAAAATCGGCTGGTGCCGGAAAATCCGCCGGTGAGACTACACAGATTTTGCCTGTAAAGGAAATTATAAAAAAGGCTGATGCCGCTATGGGTGCTGATGGCGCTACCCGTATTTTCGACCGGGGTGAACTGGAAAAGACGCTGCCGCCTGCTAAAATGGCTTCAGGGAAGGTATCTGCCTTTACTGCGGAAAAAGCTCCTGAGATTTTGGAAGGCACACCGACACTCCAATCTCTGGAAGAACGGTTTGTCCGGCATTTCCTGAATCGGTACGGCGCGGTTTCTTCTGTCGTGGAACAGGATACAAGGATGGTAACGGGCCACTTAATCCGTAATATGGATATGGATCCTAAAGATATGGCAGACAGTCTGACACATATCATGGTACAGGAAGCGTTACAGAACGCCCAGCGTACGTATGTGCTGATGCCGAACGATACGGTTCTTTCCATGGTGACTGATGCGTTTGCGGATGTGGCCAGGGGCCGCCGTTCCGAAACGAGGACAACCCTTGCCTATGATGCGCTGAAAGCGATGCCCCGCATGGAAGAAACACAATTCAATGCGCTGTCGCTCCTTCTTCTTTTTCATTATTCAAGGAATACGGATAATGTGGATATGGAGGCCTTCCGTAAGTACACGAGAAAGTATATTACTCCGTTTCTTAAGGAGCTGCCTGATGAATACAGCGGTTATCAGCAGATGGAATATATTCGCTGTGTCTCTTTGGAAAACAGGGAAATCTCTTTTGGCAGGGTGCTTCATGATTCATACCCTCTTATTTTTGCTTACCGCGGCGCCATGAAGAGCGAACTTTCTTCCGTGAAATCCGACTGGCCTGAAGATGCCCTTGTCCCCAGTCTGTACAATTCATACTATAAACCGGCGGTGGTGGATGATTCCCTCTTTGCGGATTTTTGTGCTGATATGGGGATTACCAAAGAGGAAGACAAGACTTACCTTCTGAAAGTTCTCCATTCCCGTCCGGTGGATTATGACAGAAAGGAATTATCATACATCCTGGAAAAGATTTCTCCCGACCTGGCAAGTATGCAGGAAGTATGGGACACCAGTCTGCTCCGCAGATCTTCGCTGACCCTTATGGGGATGTACATCGCCCGTGCCTGCATCAAGGCAACCATCGGCGAGGAGTTTGACTTGTCCCATTGGATGTAAGAATATAAGAAATTATATGCATGGAAAAGCATTTTGGTTATCCTTGTTGAATACGGATGATTAAAATGCTTTAATGACGTATAGAATAATAAGATTTTAAAACGACAGGTGGAAGATGGGGATATTTGATATTATAGGACCGATCATGATCGGCCCTTCCAGCTCACATACGGCAGGCGCCGCGCGTATCGGAAAAATAGCACGGGAAATATTAAATGACGAACCGGTTTCAGCGGAGATTACGCTGTACGGTTCTTTTGCAACCACAGGAAAGGGGCACGGTACGGATAAGGCGCTCGTGGCAGGTCTTATGGGCTATGCCCCCGACAGCGGCACGATCCGTGATGCGATTACTACCGCGGAGGAACGGGGGCTTTCTGTTTCCTTTCAGGCATCTTCCCTGGATATGGGACATCCCAATGTGGCGGAAATCAAAATGAAGGGGAAAAGTGGAAGAATGGCGACAGTGGTAGGGCGGTCCTTAGGCGGCGGCCGTGTCATGATTACGGAAATTGACGGGTTCCCTGTGGAAATCACGGGTGAGGAGTATACACTCCTCACCAATCATAATGACGTGCCCGGTATTGTTGCCGATGTAGGGAAGATTCTTGCAGAAGAACATGTGAATATTTCCAATATGCGCGTATTCCGCAAAGGGAAAGGAACGGAAGCGGTGATGATCATCCATTCCGACCAAAAGGTTCCCGAATCTGTTATTTGCAGGATCAAAGAAGGAAATAAAAATATCAACAGTGTTATGACACTGGATATTATTTAAGGCAGGGTATTATGAAAACATATCATTCCGTAAAGGAACTTTTTGCGTTGGCAGAAGAAAACCATTGCTCTCCCGGTGTTATTGCATGCCGGCTGGAGTCGGAAGAAAGCGGAAAAGACTTTGATGAAGTATGGGAAAAGATGAAAAAGACCATTCCCGTTTTCCGTCAGTCTATCCAGCGCGGACTGGCGGATACGAAAAAATCTGCCAGCGGACTTGTGGGTGGTGATGCCAATGCCATTTTCATGCGGGAAAGCCGTTTTTTGAGTCCTGTATGCCGCCGTGCCTGTGCTTATGCTATAGCAACAGCGGAAGCAAATGCTAAAATGTTCCGTATCGTGGCGTGTCCGACAGCAGGATCCTGCGGGATTGTACCGGCTGTTTTGGCGGCAGTGGCGGAAGAAGAAAATTCTACTCTCAATGATGTGACCCGCGCGTTATTTACAGCGGGAGCCATCGGACGGATTACTGCGGAGAATGCTCGATTCGGGGGCGGAGTTGGTCGGCGTGCCAGGCGGAATGCGGCACAGCGGCGGCGATGGCTGCGGCTGCGGCAGTGGATTTACTCCATGGTACGACAGAGGAAATGGGGAACGCTATGGCGCTGGCGATGAAAAATATTTTGGGGCTTGCCTGTGATCCTGTGGCGGGTCTTGTGGAGGTTCCCTGCGTGAAAAGAAACGGATTCCATGCGGTACATGCCCTTGTGGCGGTGGAAATGGCAATGATGGGGATCCGTTCCGTCATCCCTCCTGATGATGTGATTGACGCTATGGGAAGAATCGGGCGCCTTATGCCTGTGTCCCTTCGTGAAACCAGCCTTGCAGGTCTTGCCATGACGGAAGAAGGAAAGCATATTTCCGAAAGGCTGATGAAACAAAATGCTATGCCGGCAGAATAGCATAAATGAAAAGGATAAAAAGACTGCGGCAATCAGAGGAAGCACTTTGGCGGATTTCTTTCCGAAGCGCATTGACAGGAAAGAAAAATATGGCTATAATAAACTACGTTGCCGGGGCATAGCGCAGTTTGGTAGCGCACTTGGTTCGGGACCAAGGGGTCGCAGGTTCAAATCCTGCTGCTCCGACCACATGCGGGTGTAGCTCAATGGTAGAGCGCCAGCCTTCCAAGCTGGTTACGAGGGTTCGATTCCCTTCACCCGCTCCATTTTTTGAGGGACTTTCCGAAGCGGGGAGTCTTTTTCTTTTGCGGTATTTCGGGGGAATCCTTTATAATAAAAAATAATTCAAATGAGGAGCTGACCATGGGCTTTTTTGACAGAAGTAATGAATCCGCCAGTCCGATCGGCCTTTTGCGGGCGCATATCGGTACGTTTATGTACTGCGTGAAAATGGGAAAAAGGAAATTTCAAAATAAAGAAGACATAGGAGATATCTTTTTTGATATGGACCAGACGAAGTTTCTTTTGGATCAGGCGACACGGGGCTCACTTTACGATTTTCGACAGCGTATCGATTCCGCTCTTTGGGATGCGGCTGTCCATAAATATTCGGAAGATTTGGACAAGCTGAAAAAAGCGCTCCTGAAAGCTGTGGATCAAGGGGCAGCGAAAGCAGCGGATATTGCGGAGGAAGAGCCGGAGGAAATTGTTCCCGAAAAGGAAGAAGAAAAATCAGGAGACTGGCGGGATCATATTCTTGATGAAATGAAGGAAGCGGAAGAAGCGGCGAAGAAAAACGTGCCGTCGAAAGAAGAAAGAGGTGTAAAGACGGATGACTCTAAGGAGATGTCCGAAGCCGATTGCCGGGAGCTGTGGAAACTTATTAAGGAAATGGACAAAGAATTCCGCGAAATGAAACAAATTGCTGATGAATGGCTCATGGTGAACGGGAGAAAAGACGGATGCTTAGGAGCAGTATTTGCAGCAATGCTCCTGCCTGCAGGTGCCATCTACGGAATCTGGTCGCTTTTTTAAGGGAAATCGAAGTTATATATTGTGCTTTCTGCATTTTCTGTGCTATTATAATCAAAGTAAAGGTTGTTTCGGGAGGTGAAATCATGTCTAAACACATCGTTACGATTAACAGCTCTTCTCTGCAAGACTCCATCAAATTTGAAGGCTGCAGCGAATGCCAGACTTCCTGTCAGTCTGCATGCAAGACCAGCTGCACCATCGGCAACCTGCTCTGTACGGAACAGGAAGAAGCTGAAGAAGCGTAAGGAACGGCCATGCTCCCGATCTTATGGTCGGGAGTTTTTCAATTGTTGTAGGGAAATATTTCTTTTGGGGGCTCAGAAAAATTCATGGATTATAATGTAAAGCCCATGATTCATCGTTTCCGTCAAAATGATATGAATATCGTCATGGATGTGAACAGCGGCATTGTCCATGTCGTTGATGATGTGACATACAGGGTTCTGGAGTTTTATAAAGGAGAGGGCAGAGAAGAAACTTTGTCCGCTCTTGAAAAAGAATACGGCGCTGAAGAGCTGAATGAAGTCATGGATGATTTGGATGAACTCATCAGGGCTCAGTCTCTTTATGCGCCCATGGATAAGAATTATGAAATGGCGATCGAAGATAAACCGATTGTCAAGGCGCTGTGTATCAATATCGCCCACGACTGCAATCTCCGCTGCAAGTACTGCTTTGCCGGACAGGGAGGATATGGACAGTGGCGTATGCTCATGAGCTTCGATGTGGCGCGCCGGGCTGTTGATTTCCTCATCGCCCACAGCGGACACCGTGAACATTGCGAGCTGGACTTTTTCGGCGGTGAACCGCTCATGAACTGGCATGTGGTGCAGCAGACGGTGACCTATGTTCGCCAACAGGAGAAGAAACACGATAAAAAAATCAAGATGTCTCTTACGACGAACGGAATGCTTCTGGATAAGGAGAAGGTGAAGTATCTGACGGATAACCATATCAGCCTGATCCTGTCACTGGACGGCCGTAAGGAAATGCATGACTCCATGCGTCCCGGTGTGAATAATGAAGGCACTTATGACCGCATTATGAAAAATCTCCAGTACTGCATCAAGCATCGCAATGGAGAAGAATACTATGTCCGCGGTACTTTCACCAGGCAGAATCTGGATTTCACTACTGATGTGGAAGATATGCTCAATCATGGATTTCCCGCGGTTTCTATGGAACCAGTTGTCGGTGATGACACGGCGGATTATTCCATCAAAGAGTCGGATCTGCCTCGGGTGAAGGACGAATATGATAAATTGGCGAAGTTTTTCATCAAGCGTGAAGAGGAAGGAAATCCCTTTTTTTTCTTCCATTTCAATATGGATCTTTGGAGAGGCCCCTGCCTGCCGAAGCGTCTTCGCGGATGTGGAGCGGGGCATGAATATCTGGCGGTCGTGCCCAATGGAGATATTTACCCTTGCCACCAGTTTGTCGGTCGTGAAGGATATGTGATCGGCAATGTCTTTGAAGGACTCAAAAATATGAAGATGATGCGCGATTTTCGTGTGAACCATGTGTTCAGCAAGCCTGAATGTGTGGACTGCTGGGCAAAATTCTTCTGCTCCGGCGGCTGCCATGCAAATAATGAAGCTTATGCCGGGGATATCCATAAGCCTTACGGGATTACCTGTGAAATTCAAAAGAAGCGTGTGGAATGTGCGATGATGATTCAGGCGTATAATAAGTTGAAAGCTCCGAAAGTCATGCACCAGCCGGGAACAAAAGCGGCAAGGAAAGCGGAAGGCTTATTCGCTACCTGATAAGATGAAATAAAGAAAGAAGAGGATGACAAGAGGTTTCTGTTTGCGCAGAGACTTCTTTTAATTTATAATAAAATAAGTATTATAGGGGTAATGGAATCAAAATACAGGCATCGTTTTTGATGCATTTTGTATGAAGGAGGAATTGATTATGCATATAAAAAGAGTTGGAGTCGCCCTTATGGCGGCTGCCATGATTGGTACAGGTGTGTTTTCCGGGGTTTCTGCATCCGGATTGGGCAGTATTCTCGGCGGTATTGTGAAAGTAGGCGGTATAGGGTTCCTTGTGGATAAGTATGGTGAATCGCTGAACAGTGCCATCAATTCTGTTATGATGAAAGAAGGCGCAGGTACGAACTATGCTACAAAGGTTGTTCCTATCGTCAGTATCGGTAACAGAGGATATATCGGAGCAGCACAGGTTATCGGCGATGCGGACCAGGTGGAAAAGGTGGAAGCGGTAGGCCAGCTTGAAATCAGCTGGAATAACAAGCTTTTCCGCATCAAAGGTCTAATTCCTATGGACAGTAAGAATCCGACCAGTTTCAGCCGTGTGCAGGGTGTAGGTGTTTCCGCCGTTATTGATGTAAGAGTTTAATCGGAGGACTCAGCATGAAAAAATCTATTCTTGCAGCAGGTATTTCTTTGTTGTTTGTATTTCTGGGAGCAGCAGCTGAACCAACGACTCTAAACGGACGTATGGAACGGGTGGAAGATGTCCTTTATGGGGAAACGCGCAGCGGCTCCCTTACCGAACGGATTACTTCCGCTGATAATTTAATTTATGGCACAGGTAGTTCGACAGGTGTGGGTCTTGATGATCAGGTCGGGAATCTTTATGCTGATGTGGTGAACAGCGGTAATGATGCTGCACCGTCCATTTCTTCCCGGACGAATGCCCTGGAGTACTACCTGACTGATGAAATTAAGCGGGAACCGCTTGCCGGCCGTATCGGTGATATGGAAAAAAGCGTTTTCGGCAGCGTGAAATCAGGCGCATTGGATAAGCGTACCGCGGAATTGGAAAAAGCTATTTATGGAGATCAACATTCGGAAATGAAGGATGTTGTTCTTCCTGAAAAGACGGTATTCAAGATTTCTTTAAATGATAATATCAGTAGCAAAACAAACCTTGTGGGTGACCCTGTAGAATTTACCGTGCAGGAAGATGTGAAGGTCGGTGACATTCTTGTGCTGCCCCGCGGTTCCAGAGGAAGCGGCGTGGTGACGAAGGTATCCCGGCCGAAGAGCTTTGGACGCAGCGGTAAACTGGATATTTCATTTGATCAGGTATTTTTCTTTGGATGATGAACCGATTCCGACCGTTCTCGGACCGGAAGCAAAAGATAAGCTGAAGATGGAAGCTGCTGCCGTAGGCGCTTCTACTATCGGCGCATTGGCGCTGGGGCCGGTCGGCTGGTAGGCGGTTTTTTTGTTAAAGGCAAAGATGTGGAACTTCCTGCAGGATCTGAATTGTATATACAAACGCAGAAAGATGTTACCACGAAAGGTCTTGTTACCGCTTCCGGCGCACCGAACATGGTACTTCGCAAGAGAGTGGCCAAGTCGGCTGTTGCCGGAGAGGCAGGGGGTACAATGGCTTCTGATGCTGGTTCTTCTGTGAATACTGTGGAAAATATGCGGAATGAATTGAAGTTCGTCAATGAGGACGGAGATGAAATAGATACCAAGACAAAAACAGTAAAATCTGATGCGGAAGAGACAAAAGCGGATGTTTCCGGGACAGCGGAAAAGGCTGCTGATGAAGGAGAAGAAAATGCATCAGTAGTTATTGTAAGAAATGAATAAATCGAAATTAAAAAGGGCATTGATTTTAGGGTGTGCCCTTTTTCTGGGAACGGGTCCGGAAGGATATGTTTCGGCGGCAGGCGGTATAACTTATGAAGAAGGGTTCGTCGTCGATGAGGATCATAAGGGCGTAGTGCGCCCGATTCGTCCTGCGGAAGTTCTTGTAAATCGGAACAATGCAAAAACAAAGGAGCCGGTAAAATCCGATTCCCCGTCTTCGGCAGCAAAAAAAGGGAAGAAGGCAAAAGATACCGGGATTTCTCCTGAACATCCTTTGACTTTTACTGCGGACTATATCCGTTATAACCATTCTACAGGAGATGTTATGGCGGAGGGGCGTATTGATATGCGCCAGATGATGGATCAGTACACTACAGAATATGTCTATGGAAATACGGTTACCCAGCAGTATGTTATTCCGGGAGAAGTACACTGGAAAAATCCCACTACTGATATGACGGCACAGCGGGCGGAATATGACGGTGCCGCATCCATAGGAAAGTTCTATGACTTTTCAGGCTGGGATTCAGGCCTTTACTATTTTAAAGGGGATAAAGGGACTTATTATCGTAAGGACAATAAAATGGTTGCGGATAGAGGCTACTTCACGACGAAGCATGCTGTCGCCAAAGTACCTGACTATCGGATTGAAGCAGATACCATCGAAATTTATCCGGGAGATCATTACACGGCTTATGATGTGAAATTAAAAGTGAAGAATACAACCCTTATTTCTTTTCCCAAGTACAGGGCTTCTTTGAAAAATGACAATGCGATCAGCCCGTGGTCGCTCCTTCCCCGCCCGAAGTATGACAGCGATAACGGATGGGGATGGCATAATGGGCTTGAATTACCTGTAGCGCATAATGACGATCTGTATTTTTATATCCGCAATGAATGGTACACAAAATCAGGATACAAGCCGGATGTCGGTTTTAGCTACAGCACACCTTTCGGGTGGTTCAATTTCCATTATGCTGAAAAAGAAAGTTCCATCAATGATGAGGGCGGTTTATGGATTAAAAAGCGGCCGGCTCTTGAGTTTAAGTCTAATCGGTATTACCTGTTTAAATCGCCCTTCTATGCAGGTATAAACGGAGAAATCGGTTATTGGGATGAGGAAAGGGCAGGCGGTAACCGTAAGGGCAGTTATAAAGGCTTCGACGTGTATATTTCCGGTGATCCCGTAAAGCTGGGCAAGTTTCTGACTTTTAACTGGAGAACAGGGATTGCCAAAGATTACTACGGATACCAAAATGAGATACGTGAAAATAAATACTATTCCGTGGGGCTTATGGGAGGATACAGAGCGGTTTCCGGATGGATCAATTATACAAATCGTGCGATCACGGGATATACGCCGTATCTTTATGATACGTTCAGTACGACGAAACCGATTGATATAGGATTCAGACTCGAACTTACACCCAAAGATGCTGTAAGCGTTTCCTGGACGATTGATGCGAAAAATGGTAATGTGGATCACCGCTATTATACTTACTACCGGGATATGCATTCATTCTATGGATGGATCCGGTATGACACGGTGGAAAAGAAAACAACATTTATGATCATGCCGAAAGATTTTAGATTCTGATTGGGGTCATCGCTATAGGGGCTGGAATGAAATTTTCTTTAGACAAACATTTAGATGTCGATTTACAATATATTTTTGGCAGTAAATGGAATGTAAATGCGGAAGATCTGCAAAATTATGAAGCAGTTATTTCCAATGCGGCAAAGCGTGTACAGCGGATAAGAGAAACGGGAAAAGGCCCGGGAGGCAAAGCGGTTCTTTTTTCCCGCCTTCCTTATATTTTAGATGAAAACGTTCTCATGGCGGCAGAAGAGCGGCTGCGGCTGGAACGGCTGGACGGGAGTCGGGAAAGAACAGGATGTTCTGATTTCTATCGGGATAGGAGGATCTTATCTGGGAAATCAGGCGATTTTTGATATTTTTTATGGTCCGTACTGGAATATGCGTTCCCGCAGAGAAAGAAACGGGTACCCGCAGGTATTCTTTGCGGGACAGAATGCCGACCCGGCAGCGCTTATGGATCTCGTTCGCCAGCTTCGGAGGGAACGGGACCGCTGCGGCCGTAAATTGAGAGTGCTGCTCCTAATAATTTCCAAGTCGGGGACAACTGTGGAACCGATGGCGGCTTTCCATGTATTGAGACGGGAATTATCCGATTTTTGCGAGCTTTCTTTTATTACAGTCACTGACAGAAATACCGGTAAGCTCCATGAATTGGCCGAACGGGGAAGGATGGGAACAGTTTGCCGTGCCTGAAGGTATCGGCGGCCGTTTCAGCGTCTTTTCCCAAGTCGGTTTGGTCTGGGGGAAGTTGGTCGGTCTGGATATAAGGGCTTTTCTTGACGGTGCGAGATTTGTGGAAGAACATTGCCGGGGGAAAATTTCGGATAACCCGGCACTTATGCTGGCTGCGGTCAAGTTTATCGCCATGAAAGAGTATGGAGTGGCAGCAGAGGTCATTATGCCTTATGGTGCAGGCCTCCGTGCATTAGGCTGGTGGTATGCCCAGTTGCTGGGAGAGTCTTTGGGGAAAAAATTTGATAACCATGGGAATATCATTTACAACGGCCGCATTCCGGTTGCCTGTGTAGGCACGACAGATATGCATTCCCTTACGCAGGAACACCAGCAGGGGAAGAAGAATAAAATTGTACAGTTTATTTCCGTGAGAAATCTTCCCGATAAAGCGGATTTCTTTTGTGATAACGGCCGCGCAGGCGGAATGGTGGATTTGGGGATGCTGCTTAATGCCGCTGCCCGGTCTAATCAGGAGGCTCTGGCACAGGAAGAAAGGATGAGCTGTGTGATAGAAATTGAAAAGCTGACAGAATTCCACATAGGAATGCTGATGTACTTCTTTTCCTTGCTACTGCCTATGAAGGTGCTATGGCGGATATCAATACATACGACCAACCGGGGGTGGAGGATTACAAGAAAATCCTCCGCAAGTATTTACAAAAATATATGAAAGAGGTATGAGGTTATGGCGGGGGCGCGCAGGAGATGGATAGTCCCGGTGACAGGGGCAGTGGCGGCTGTTTTAACGGTGTGGGGCATTCTTGGTGTCGGTAAAGCGTCAACCGTTATCCCTGAAGAGGCAAACAGTACAACTCCTGATGCTGTAAATGAAAGTGAAATGAACTTGGAGAAATATCGGGCGGCGTTAAAAAATATGACGCGGCTCTTTATTTACGGGGGAAACCGTTGAAAGATCCGTTTTATGCGGTGCGGTCTTATGATTCAAAGAGGGAAAATGAAGAAGCACCGCAGATGCCGGTGGCAGAAGGGACAACGGGGGCTATCCATCTCGCCCCGGTTTTACAGGGAGTCATGGAGTATGGAGGGAATCGGCGGGCCATGCTTGCCGTGAATGGAGAATCAGTTACAGTTCGGAAAGGGGATCGGGTGGGTATATGGTCAGTCGTTTCAATCGGAGAAAAAACAGTCCAGTTATCATCGGCAGCAGAGAATCTTTTTTTTGGAACTGCCTTGAGACATACCGCCTTTTTATTCGCAGGCACTCTGTTTTTTCTGTTTCCCTTTTTCTGTCAATGCGGAAAACAGAATGCCGGAGATGAAACTGGAAACGAGTGCTCACGAAACGATGGAAGCGACACTCCGCCAATCCATGGAAGGACGAAAAGGGGAAAAGGCAAAAAGTTATTTAACGAAACATGCTGTTACGGAAGAAAAAGAACCTTCCGATTTCAGTCTTCATGTAAAGAATGCGCCTATCCAGGAGGTCCTCCGGAGTCTGGCGGAACTTACAGGGAAAAATATTGTCTTCGGCGGTACAGTTACAGGAAGTGTGACGGCTGATTTAGATCACGTCACGCCGAAAGAAGCGCTCCATGCCATGCTGGTTTCCCAGGGACTCATAGCACGGGAAGAGGGGGGCATGCTTATTGTTTTTGGGGAATCCGCCATGAAAAATGGGGGGAAGAGCAACGAAATCCTATAAATTGTCTTATGCGGAAGCGAAAGAGGTGGCGGAAGGGATTCGCCAGCTTTCTGACAGCGTCCATGTAGCATATAACCAGACGGCAAACGCGGTCATTCTGAGCGGAACACCTTTGGAAATCATGGAACCGCTGCGGTTCTCCGCTCTCTTGATGTTCCTGAAAAACAGGTAAAAATAGAGGCGGAAGTTATTGCCGTAAACCGATCCCATTCCAAAGAACTTGGGATCGACTGGGATTTTAAAGCTCTTACCGGCAGCGGCGAGTATCACAGGGAAAGCTGGAATGAACAGCGGTATGTCACCGATGGCGCGGGAAATATAAAGTATGATAAAAATGGAAATCCGCGGATGCGGAATATCGAACATAACGGATGGAATGTGAAGATTCCTGAAGGCTACGCAGGTATTTCCTACGGCAGATCCGTGGCAGGGCATCCCTACACCGCTTTTTTCAGGGCTAACCTGAATGCTCTTGTTTCTACAGGCAAAGCGAGAATCCTTGCCCGGCCGAATGTGGTCACCATGAACGGACGGGAGGCGGAAATACTTATAGGAAATAAAATTCCGGTTATCGTGGAGCATGTGGATAACGGCGTTCGGACAACGACCACGGAATACCGCGACGCAGGCATCAAGCTTACCTACACGCCGCGAATCAGTGCGGACGGGGAAATCACCGCAAATGTGAATGCTGAGGTTTCCACGCCGTACCTTGTGCCTGAAATGCGGGCTTACCGTATCATTACCCGCCAGGCAAATACGCTGGTCCGTCTCCGGTCGGGCGATATGCTTACTATCGGGGGCCTGATAGATAAGGAAGAAAATAAAACCTTTAGGAAAGTTCCTATTCTGGGAGATATCCCCTTACTGGGAAAACTTTTCCAGAGCAAGAGCCGATCCGTGGAGGAGTCGGAAATAGTCATCATCATAAAAGCGGAAATACTGGACAGATGAACGCTTTTATAGGAAGATAAGGGAAATATGGCAGTACTTAGAGTCAATGGTTTAACTAAATATTTCGGCATTAACAGCGTTTTTGAAAATGTTTCTTTCGAATTGAAAAGCGGCGAACATATTGGGCTTGTAGGGGCGAACGGCGCAGGGAAAACGACACTCCTGAAATGTATCATGGGAAGGGAAGAGGCTGACCGGGGAACGATAAAAACCAGTGATGGTGCAGTAATCGGCTACCTTCGCCAGGATTTCGATTATGCCGGTGAAACGATACGTGATGAAATGGAAGAAGCGTGGGAAGACGTTCTCTTTTATAAAGACAGAATGGAACGGCTGGCAGCCGAATTGGAATTTCATAAAGATGACGCTGATCTTGTTTTGGAATATGGAAAAACGGAAGCCCGTTTTGAATTTCTCGGCGGTTATGATTATGAATCTGCCACAAAAAAGATTTTAACGGGTCTCGGTTTTACGGAGGAGGATTGGGATCGGGATATTCATTCTTTTTCCGGCGGTCAGAAGGTCAGGATTAATTTGGCGGCTGCTTTCGTGCGTCATCCGGATTTCCTTCTTCTTGACGAACCGACGAACCATTTGGACATGGGCATGCTGGAATGGCTGGAGGATTATCTTCGCTCCTATAAAGGAGGCGTGCTTATGATTTCTCATGACCGTTACTTTCTTGATGCTGCGGCGACAGGCATTATCGATCTGGAGAATCACCGCATTCATTCTTACCGCGGCGGCTATACGCGGTATATGGATACGAAGACACGGGAAACGGCGGCTTATGAAAAAGCATATGAAAAGCAGCAGGAGCATATCCGTGAAACGGAAGAATACATAAGAAGATACAAAGCGGGGATCAAGTCAAAACAGGCACGGGGACGCAGTCGCAGCTGAACCGCTTGGAACGGCTGGAAAAACCGAACCGGCAGGCCACACTGCGTTTTCATTTCACACCGCCTGATGACTGTGCGGATAAGGTTCTTGATATCCTTCATGGTACGGCAGGATATAATGGGACTCCTTTATTTAAAGATATAGAAATGCATATAAAAAAAGGGGAGACGGTAGGACTTATCGGACCGAACGGTGCGGGGAAGACGACCCTCCTGAAAATGATTACAGGGGAACTGGCGGGAGAGAAAACGCTTATCCATATGGGCAGCCATGTACAGGTGGGTTACTACTCCCAGGAACAGGAGTGGCTTTCAACGGATCGAACCGTTATTGATGAGGTGCGGGATCTTTTCAATTATGGCGAAGCGGAAGCAAGAAATGTGCTGGGCATGTTCCTCTTTCGGGGAGAAGATGTTTTCAAAAAAACATCTCTTCTTTCCGGCGGTGAAAAGGCGAGGCTGTCCTTGTTGTGTCTCTTTCTGAAACGGCCGAACTTTCTCATTCTTGATGAACCGACAAACCATCTGGATATTCCTACGAGGGAAATCATGGAAAAAGCCATACAGGCTTTCGGCGGAACCTGTCTGATTGTTTCCCATGACCGGTATTTTCTTGATAAAGTTGTGACGCGCACACTGGAACTGGACAATGGCAGGCTTACTGAGTACCTTGGCAACTACACTTACTATAAAGAAAAGAAA
>ENA-OQDM01000481-OQDM01000481.1-human-gut-metagenome-genome-assembly--contig:-NODE-481-length-23253-cov-1.423895_pt1 | contig 23253 bp, 24 predicted proteins | sample MGYA00242772_ERZ504605 | MGnify/ENA primary metagenome ERZ504605 (study PRJEB26092, sample SAMD00036348) | human gut metagenome | host: Homo sapiens | study: EMG produced TPA metagenomics assembly of... | reverse complement strand
CGTTTAAAAATAGTAATACCCAGATCAGATTCCAGCTCTTTTACAGCAGCAGAAAGTGTAGACTGAGAAACAAAGAGATTTTTTGCTGCTTTAGAAAATGAATGACTGTTGGAAATTTCCAGCATATATTTCAGATTTTGCAATGTCATAGATAAAAACTTCCTTTCTGTGAATTATGCTATCAGAAAAATTGATTGCTGGCAATAGAAATTATATTAAATTAAAGTAAGAAATGTTTCTTGTAATCGATTAATCTGCATGATATAGTAGAACAGACAATTAAAGCAGAATATTTTATGGAATCCGGTCAAATGCCGGAGCGGTGCCGCCACTGTAGGATGGAGCATTCATAAAAATACACTGGGATTTCCGGGAAGTATATGAATGTGAAGAAGTCAAGCCAGGATACTTGGATATTTTGCCGGAACCCCGATTTAACGAGTCATTAAAAAGGGTGAGCTGCAGATAAGTTTTTTGCGCCCTTTTTTGTGATGAAAAGGGTTGTTTTTTTATTTTACAGATAAGGAGATAAGGAATGAAAAAAAGATCAAAGTTTCTTGCCATGTTACTGTCGACAGCAGTAGCTGTTTCCTCGCTTACAGGAATCAGCGTATTTGCAGCTGACAAAACATCTGGAGAGGAGGAAACCAGAACAGTTGTAGACGCCACCGGAGCAGAAGTAGAAGTGCCTGCACATCCGAAGAGAATTGCAGTTCCAGCAATGGTTCTGCCAAATATGGTTTATGCATTACAGGGAAATGCAGAGAATATGGTATCTATTCCACCGGCAGCATATTCAGGATGGGAAATGTCTATTTTGAAAGATCTGGCTCCGGAACTGGAAGATGTAGATACTACAATGGTAAATGATGACTTTTCAGTAAATGTAGAAGCTCTTGCAGATGCAGATGTGGATTTAGTACTGAACTGGGATTCAGAGACTGACCAGGCAGAGCAGTTAAAGGCATTGGGAATTCCATGTGTACTTGTGTCTTCTGCAAAAGATATGGACGGCCTGAAAAATCTGGTTACTATGCTGGGAGATGCATTAAACTGTGAGGATCGTGCAAAACAGGCAACAGACTGGTATGATGAAACTATGGATTATTTCAACAGCAAGGCAGATGAGGTTGCTGCTTTATCAGAGGATGAAATGCCAAGAGTTCTTCATTTCCAGAATGTATATGAGATGACCTGTTATACAGGTGGGATTAATACTTATATTACAACACTTGAAGGTGGACAGAATTTCACACTTCCTGAAGACATTACAGAACCTTCAATGGAAACAATCCTAGAATATGATCCGGAGATTATTTTTATCAGTAATTTCGATGATGTAACTCCGGAAGATTTCTATGAGAACAAACTGGAAGGACAGGATTGGAGTAACGTGAGTGCTGTTAAAAATCATAAGGTTTATAAAGTTCCATGTGGATTATACCGCTGGCTCCGCCAAATGTCATTTGAAAAACCACTTTATATGAAATGGACAGCATCCATTGTACAGCCGGAAATCTTTTCTGATTATGATATCAGAAAAGAAATCAGCGATTTCTATAAAGATTATTATGGATATGAGCTCAGTGATGAGCAGTTGGACAGCCTTTTGAGACTGGATTTAAATAAATAAACAGAAAAGAGACAATTACATTGAAGGATAACAAAAAGCATAAAAAAGCAGAGTATGGAATACTGATTACCGGACTGATCATACTGCTGGCAGCTGCATGTATTATTGCGTTGTGTGCAGGACAGTACAGTGTTTCTGTTCCAGAAGTGATCAAGATACTTGCATCCCGATTTGTAAATGTGACAAAGACATGGAGTAACACGGCAGAAGGCGTAGTATTTACACTACGCCTTCCACGTATTATAGGAGCAGTGTTAGTTGGCAGTGCATTATCCTTATCAGGAGCTGCTTATCAGGGAGTATTTAAGAATCCGCTGGTTGCACCGGATCTCCTGGGTGTTTCTTCTGGCGCATGTGTAGGTGCATCAGTGGCAATTTTGTTACATTTAAATTCATTTGGTGTGCAGGCAATGGCATTTGTGGCGGGGATTTTAGCAGTTGGACTTACTTTATTTATTCCACGCCTGATAAAAAATACAAATATGACAATGTTGGTATTGTCAGGAATTATTGTCAAAGGAATCATGGATTCTGTAATGGGAATCATCAAATATGTTGCAGATCCGGAGACAGAACTGCAGTCTATTACTTACTGGCAGTTGGGCAGCCTGACAAAGGTATTGCCGAAAGATTTGTTTACTGTAGGACCGGTGATTGTTGCAGCATCAGTGATTATTTTTCTCCTCAGATGGAGGATTAATATTCTTTCACTGGGAGACAGAGAAGCAAAGACATTGGGCGTTTCAGTTACAGTTGTTCGAAACTTTATTATAATCTGTGCGACATTATTGACGGCATCTGCAGTATGTATCAGTGGAACGATTGGATGGATCGGACTTGTGATTCCGCATTTTGCACGAATGCTTACGGGTCCGGATAATACGAAAGTGATTCCCGCCAGTATTTTAATGGGAGCTATTTTTATGGTAGTCATTGATACTCTGGCAAGAGCTTTGACAAGTGTAGAACTTCCGCTGAGTATTCTGACAGGAATTATTGGTGCACCATTTTATATTATTATACTTGCCAGACAAAGGATGAAATTATCATGATATTAGATGTACAGGATTTATCATTTCGATATAGTAAAAAATGCAAAACCTATTTTTCATAATGTAAATCTCCAGATGGAAAAGGGAGAAATTCTCACAATTCTTGGCGCCAATGGTGCAGGAAAATCAACGCTTTTAAATTGTCTGGCAAATATTTTGGAACCTTATTCCGGAAAGATTCTGGTAAATGGAGCCTCTATTCATGATATGAGTCTGAAAAAAGCTGCACAGCTGATTGGTTATGTACCGCAGAACCATGCTCCGGTATATGACTATTCAGTGAGAGATTTTATAGTAATGGGAAGGGCTCCGCATCTGGGAATGCTGGAAAAGCCATCGGAAAATGACTATGCGATCGTAGATGAAGTTATACGGGAACTGGGAATTGAAAAGCTTGCTGATAAAGCATATACACAGATCAGCGGCGGAGAACGACAGCAGGCACTGATCGGACGTGCTATTGCACAGCAGCCGGAGATTATTATGTTTGATGAACCGACCAATCATCTTGATTATGGAAATCAGCTCCGTATGGTCCATAAGATAAAAAATCTTTCTAAGAAAGACTATACGGTTATTATGACAACCCACATGCCAGATCATGCAATGATGATAGGCGGAAAAACAGCTATTCTTGGCAGGGATGGAACATTGAAAGTAGGAAAGACAGAAGAAATTATTACAGAAAAGAAACTTGAGGAACTTTATCAGGTAAAAACCCGAATTGTATATATTCCAGAAGTTGGAAGAAAGGTTTGTGTGGTAGCAGAACAATGAAAACCAGAAGAGTTGCTTTTTATGGTAAAGGTGGGATTGGAAAATCAACAATTGCTTCTAATGTATCTGCATTACTGGCTATGCAAGGGAAAAAGGTTCTGCATATAGGATGTGATCCTAAGGCAGATTCTACCAGACTTTTGTGTAAAGAACGGATAAAAACAGTTCTTGAGGTACTTGAAGAAAATGATTGTCCGAAGAGAGCGGATCTGGTGCACAGATCAGAAGCTGGTGTCTGGTGTGTGGAATCCGGAGGTCCGGAAGCGGGAAATGGATGTGCCGGTATGGGAATTATTACTGCTATGAAAGAACTGGAACGCCTGGGAGTATTTGAGGAAGACTGGGATGTAGTTATTTATGATGTTCTGGGAGATGTGGTATGTGGCGGATTTTCCGTGCCAATGAGACAGAGATATGTAGATAGAGTTTATATTGTATCTTCTGCGGATTTTATGTCTTTATATGCTGCGAATAATATATTAAAGGGTGTTGTGAACTATTCAGATGAAAGGAATCTGCTGGGAGGCTTTGTATTTAATCATATTCGCGAGCAGGAAGAAGAATGTATAGCAGAGGAGTTTACAAACCGGGTCAAAGGAAGAATGGCAGCAATTGTCAGAGAAAGTAAAGAACTGAAGCTGGCTGATTTCAGAAAAGAGATTTATACTCAAAATATGTCAGCTCCAGACAGTGAAAATTGGAAAGCGTTTTGCAGACTTTCAGAAGATATTTGCAGGACAGATGAGAGAAGCGTAAGCAGATCACAAAATAAAGCAGAGGAAGTACTTCCCATTCCATTAAATGTAGATGAGATAGAAAAATTTGGTATGGAACTGAGCAGGAAATTGGATAAATTATGAGAGGTTTTGAAATTGAGAGAACATTGGATGAGGATACCTGTTCAATGGAAACGCTACCGGAAAAAATTCTGAAAGTCCCGGGAATCGCACTTGTAGCAGCCGGTACTCCTGCATGTCTGATAGGCCTGTATGATTCAGCGGCAAGAATCAATTCATTGGATCGTTTATTTCTTTGTCAAATATCTTCTGTAGAGTACAGTCTGGGAAAACAGGGAAAGAAAATATGGGAGGCAGTAGAGCTGGCAGCAAATGCAGAAGGAATTAGAGGAGTGATTATATATTCTTCCTGTATGGAAGTTCTGACAATGTGGGATTTTCAAAGAGAAAAAAAGAAAATTCAATGTAAAGTACCAGTGGAAATTCTGTACAGAGGACCACTTGTAAAAAGACTGGCTACACCATTAGAAGAATTGAAAATGATTTTTGACAGATGGAATATTGAAATTGATGAGTTAAATGAAAAGAAGTCTCATAGTTTGGAAAGTATGGAATCAGAGGAATCGTTATGTAAAAAAATAAGTACAAACAGAAATATGCATGCAGTCAAACCATCTGAAATTCAAGAACCCTATTTTATACAGGAAATCAGGAATCTTGCACATAAAGAATGTGATATCTTACTATTTACCCCGGGCGGCTGCACCAGCTCTCTGAAACGTTTGCCAATCAATAACCTGAAAAATGTATGGAACACAAGATTTACTGACTATGTTCTAAGTCAGGGAAACATTATTCAGATTTCAAAGGAAATAGAACAAAAATTTCCACAAAAGAGACCGCTTTACCTGTTGGAAGCAGCAATACCAAGATTTACAGGAATTAATTTGGATAAGATTGCAGATAATCTCAGAAAGGCAGGAAAGGAAGTTTATTATATTCCGGAAGACAAATACAGATAAAATAGAAATCTCTTTGACGGGAGTTAAGAAAGCTGACTTGGTTATGAGCAAGTAGCGAAGCGGATTGCGAATATCCGTTTGACTAGAGGGTGTAGAGGATGATGTGCTGTAGAAGCAGCAGAACTATTGAGGGATAGTTGTCCAATGGTTCTGCTTTTTACTGTCTGTATTGATGAAGTTGCTTAATGTAACTGGAACACAACAGTTTCGTAAGGTTTGAGTACAAGTGTTCCAATTCCGTATTCAACTTCATTTTCTCCGTAATTGGAAATGATTACGGGAGTGTTGCACGGTAATTCAATATCTTCAGCGCCATAATGGAATTTCTGCATGGATGCAGAGAAATTATGCACTGTCAGCCATGTTTCATCCTGATAACTTCTGGTATAGGCAATTACCGGACCATCTTCCGGGCAGCAGAGTTTGAAATCTCCATGAGCCATTACCGGATGTTTCTTACGCAGTGCGATGAGATTCTGGTAGAATCTGAAAACAGAACAGTCATCATTCATCTGGCTTTCTGCGTTAATGAGTTTGTAGTTTGGATTGACACCCAGCCACGGAGTATGCTCAGAAAATCCGCCGTTTGGACTGTCGTTCCACTGCATAGGCGTTCTTGCATTATCACGGCTGATACTTCTGGATTCTGCCAGTGCTTCTTCAGGAGAAGCTCCCTGTTCGATCATGGTTTTATAATAATTGCGGGTATCAATGTCATTGTAATCATCGATAGATGGGAAGGCAACATTGGTCATTCCCAATTCTTCGCCCTGGAAAACAAAGGGGGTACCGGGAAGTGTGTGCAGATAACATGCCAGCATTTTTGCAGATTCTGACCAGAATTCTCTGTCATTTCCGTAAAGGGAAACCTGACGCGGTTTGTCGTGATTACTTAAAAATCTTGCCCACCATCCGTCTTTTTTCAGGATTTCATAATCTTTCTTAAGATCACGTTTCATTTTCTCTGGTGACCATGTCTGGATTTCAACAATCGGAGGGACAAATGGAATAGCCATGTTAAATTCTTTGCTTGCTGCGCTGGAATAGTTGATGGCATCCTGTTCATTGTTGATATTAACTTCTCCTACACTCATCAGATTGTCGGGAGTCATTGTTTCTGCAACCATTTCACGGATGTAGCGGTGGGTTCCCTCCAGATTTACACACGCTACAGTACCAATGGGTTCATTCATATCTGCACGTCCGTCCAGTCCTTTGTCAAGATAACTGATGGCATCAATGCGATATCCGTCAACACCTTTCTCATTCCAGAAACGGATAATATCAAAAATTTTCTCTTTAGTTTCCGGATTATCCCAGTTCAGATCCGGTTGTTCTTTAGCAAAGAAATGGAGATAGTATTGTCCACGTTCAGGAACATATTCCCAGGCACTTCCGCCAAATACGGACATCCAGCAGTTGGGTGCGCCTCCGTCCGGTGCAGGATTACGCCAGATATAGTAATCACTGTAAGGATTATTGCGGGATTTCTTTGATTCCCGAAACCATTTATGTTTATCTGAAGAATGGTTCAGAACCAGATCCATGATAATGGCGATACCTCGTTCATGCGCACCGTTGCGGAAAGCATCCCAGTCTTCCATAGTTCCGAATTCTTCCATGATCGCGAAGTAATCAGAAATATCGTAACCGTTATCCACATTCGGAGAAGCATAGACAGGAGACATCCATACTGCATTGATGCCAAGCTCCTTCAGATAATCCAGCTTCTCAATCATTCCCTTCAGATCACCGATTCCATCATTGTTGCCATCTTTAAAACTTCTTGGGTAAATCTGGTAGATCACCAGATCTTTATACCAGTCTTTTTTGTGTTTCATATGTACATCCTTTCGTCTTTTTGCATAAATAAACTCTGAAATTATTATATTGTATTGTGCAAAAAAACGCAATGAAGAAAACGAGATTATTTTTGAGAATAGTAATAACGAAGTAAACAGTAATACACACTCTGGACATATCAGATTGTACAGAAAAAAGAATTGTGATAGAATAGGCGCGTAAAATATGTTACTGTACATAAGACAATGAAAGACGGAGAACAGAATGAACGCAAATTTTGAATATTATAAAGTTTTTTATTACGTATCAAAATATGAGAATCTGACAAAGGCAGCATCAGTATTAAAGACCAGCCAGCCGGCTGTGACCAGGACGATACATAATCTGGAAAATATATTAGGGTGCAGACTGTTTACCAGAAGCAAAAGTGGCATGAAACTGACTCCTGAGGGAAAGATTTTCTATCAGTATGTAGCAGCAGGCTGTGCTCAGTTTTTCAAAGCCGAGGATAATCTTAATAATCTGATCAGCCTTGAGAACGGGACCATTTATATCAGTGCAACAGAGACAGCATTGCACTGTTATTTGTTCGAGGCAGTCAGAGACTTTAATATTCAATACCCGAATGTGCATTTTAAAATTCTTAATAACAGCACTACAGATTCTGTAAATGCCTTAAAAGAGGGTAAAGTAGATCTTGCAGTTGTATCTGCTTCTTTACAGTTAGCAGAGCCACTGAAAATGAAAGTAGTGCGAAAGTATAGGGAAATTCTGATCGGAGGCAGTCGTTTTGCGGAGCTGAAGGGGAGGAAGACTTCGTTGGAGGAACTTTCAGCCTATCCATGGATCAGCCTGACTTCCGAGGCAATCAGCAGGAGATTTTTGAATGAGTATTTTTCAAAAAATGGACTGCAGTTTTCGCCGGATGTAGAGCTGGCGACTACAGATATGATTCTCCCGGCAGTACGGTATAATATGGGAATCGGATTCCTGCCAGAAGAATTTGCCGGAGATGATCTGGAATCCGGAAAGGTTTTTGAGATAGATGTAAATGAAACACTTCCGGAGAGAAGCATTATTCTGATCCATGATACAGAATATCCTCAAAGTATTGCATCTAAAGCATTCCAGAAGTTTTTGGCAGAACGGAAAGAACAGAACCGCTGAAATAGAAAAGTCATCAGGAAATCCACATGATGTGAATCCTGATGACTTATTATATTTATAAGGAATTTATCATCTGTTAGACGGATTTATTTATGCCACTCCCAGTTTCGAATCTCTTCCAGATCCTGGCCATATTCAGCAATATACTGTTTGTGCTCAACAAGCTTGTCATTCATCTTCTGGATTAAGAAGGAACCTTTGTTTCCAAGCTGTGGAAGATGCATGATGGCATCCTTTACAAGATTGAAACGGTCAATCTGGTTCTGTACACGCATATCGAATGGTGTAGTAATAGTACCTTCTTCCTGATATCCGTGAACAGAGATATTGTGGTTGTGACGCTCATAAGTAAGCTCATGGATCAGTGTTGGATATCCATGGAATGCAAAGATGACAGGTTTATCTTTTGTGAAGATTGCATCATATTCTGCGTCACTTAAGCCGTGTGGATGTTTGTGGTCAGATTCCAGTTTGAACAGGTCGACAACGTTAACAACACGGATCTTAAGTTCTGGCATTTCATCACGAAGGATAGTAACTGCAGCCATGATCTCAAGTGTAGGTGTATCACCGCAGCAGGCCATAACAACGTCTGGTTCTTCACCACAGTCATTGCTTGCCCACTCCCAGATTACCAATACCTTGTGTGCAGTGTTTAACAGCCTGCTCCATGGTCAGCCACTGACAGCTTGGATGTTTGGAAGCTACAATTGCATTGACATAGTTCTTACTCTTGATGCAGTGATCGAAGCAGGAGAGTAAGCAGTTAGCGTCCGGTGGTAAGTACATACGAACTACGTCTGCTTTCTTATTGGCAATGTGATCCAGGAATCCAGGATCCTGATGAGTAAATCCGTTGTGGTCCTGCTGCCATACGTTGGATGTCAGGATGAAGTTCAGGGATGCGATGGGCTGTCTCCAGGAAAGCTGATTGCAAACTTTCAGCCATTTTGCATGCTGGGCTGCCATGGAGTCAACGATACGGATGAAAGCTTCATAGCTTGCGAAGAAGCCATGACGACCTGTTAACAGGTAACCTTCCAGCCATCCTTCACACATATGCTCACTGAGCATACTGTCCATAATACGTCCGTCTCTTGCGAGGCAGTCATCAGTATCAAGCATTTCTGCGTTCCAGTCACGTTTCTGATATTCAAATACTTTGTACAGACGGTTGGACATACTTTCATCTGGTCCAAAGATACGGAAGTTCTTGTTTTCTTCATTCAGTTTGAAGATGTCGCGGATGTATCCGCCAAGTTCGATCATATCCTGAGCTTTTGTTTTGCCAGGCTGTACTTCAATACCGTAATCGCGGAAGTCCGGAAGACGAAGATCTTTCAGAAGAAGTCCGCCATTTGCATGTGGGTTGGCACCGAGACGTGCATTTCCCTTAGGAGCCAGTTCAGCCAGTTCCGGGATCAGGCGTCCGTTTTTTATCAAACAGTTCCTGAGGACGATAGCTTTCCAACCACTCCTTCAGAAGTTCAAGATGTTCCGGCTTTTCCATAGTGATCGGAACCTGATGAGCACGGAAAGAACCTTCAATCTGAAGTCCGTCAACAACCTTAGGACCTGTCCATCCCTTAGGAGTACGAAGGATGATCATTGGCCATACCGGACGTTCCGGATTATTGTTCTCACGGGCGTTCTTCTGGATCGCTTTGATTTCTTCGATTACTGTGTCCATTGTTTCAGCCATCTTCTTGTGCATTGTCATTGGGTCGTCACCTTCAACGAAATATGGTTTCCAGCCACAGCCCTTGAAGAAGCATTCAAGTTCTTCATGAGAAAGACGGGAGAAGATAGTCGGGTTGCTGATCTTATATCCATTTAAGTGAAGAATAGGAAGTACAGCACCGTCTGTGATCGGGTTCAGGAATTTATTGGACTGCCAGGCATGTCGCCAGAGGACCAGTCTCAGCTTCACCATCACCTACAACAGTAGTTGCAATCAGATCCGGGTTGTCAAATACAGCTCCGAAAGCATGAGCGATGGAGTAACCAAGCTCGCCACCTTCATTAATGGAACCAGGTGTTTCCGGTGCGCAGTGGCTTGGGACTCCGCATGGGAAGGAGAACTGTTTGAACATTTTCTTCATACCTTCCTCATCCTGGCTGATGTTAGGATAAACTTCGCTGTAAGAACCTTCCAGATAGGTGTTGGCGATCATGAAGTTTCCGCCATGTCCAGGACCGGAAAGCAGGATCATATCAAGGTCATAACGTTTGATGACACGGTTGCAGTGTGCATAAACGAAGTTCTGTCCCGGTACAGTTCCCCAGTGACCAACAATTTTTTCTTGATCTGATCCATAGTTAATGGCTCTCTCAGAAGCGGATTGTCGAGAAGATAGAGCTGTCCGGCAGACAGATAGTTAGCTGCACGCCAGTAAGCATCGATTTTGTCAAGCATTTCCTGGTTTAAAGGCTGCTTTTCCAGACATAATTTGTTGTCTTCCATTTTCTTACCTCTTTCTTTGTCTTTGATGTGTATAGCTTAAGATGTCGAAGATATCTGTATAAGAAATTTTCTGATGGTAGTTAATGATAAACGTTTCTCAACAGATAAGTTGGAGTGTTACTTTGTTATTTTTTAACCGAACACATCCTATCATATCAGAAATGAAACGTAAAATAGAAATATTGCATTGTAATTATAAGTTTTTGATATGGATAAAAAATAAGCTCCTTCTGATGAAATGCGGAGCAGTTATTCGGTATAGAGCTGCGTAGCGAAGCAGATTGTGAATATCCGCTTGACGACAATTCTCTGAGTGGAAATGAGTGGTGTTTAATATGGAAGATGACGAAAAGAACTAAGCAATGATTAGTAATTTTCACGAAAAAATGGATAACATGAAAGTTGTATTGCAATTTGCACAAAAAATAGATATAATAAAAAAAACAATTGCGCATAAGGTATAGAAAAACTGCTTATATGTACACTAGATAAAGTATAGGCGGTAAAAGTGAAGAATGGCGAAGGAGACAAGAATCATGGGAAAAAGAGCAGCAGGAATATTAATGCCGATCAGCAGTCTTCCATCAGACTATGGTATCGGATGTTTTTCCAAAAGTGCATATGAATTTGTAGACTGGTTAAAGGAAGCCGGACAGACTTACTGGCAGATTCTGCCATTGGGACCGACCAGCTATGGAGATTCTCCATATCAGTCTTTCTCTACATTTGCAGGTAATCCATATTTTATTGATCTGGATACACTTGTGGAAGAAGGAGTTCTTGATAAGAAAGACTGCGAGAAAGTTAACTGGGGAAAGAAGCCTGATGAGGTAGATTATGAAAAATCTACAAAGGCCGTTATCCTCTTCTGAGAAAAGCATACGAGAACAGTGATATCAGCAAGAATCCTGACTATCAGAAATTCGTAGCAGAGAACAGCTGGTGGCTGTCAGATTATGCTCTGTTTATGGCAGTAAAAGACCGTTTCGAAGGTGTAGAATGGACCAAATGGGCTGAGGATATCAGACTCCGCTGGAACAATGCCATGGATTATTATCGTGAAGAACTCTATTTTGATATTGAATTCCAGCAGTATATGCAGTTTAAGTTTTATGAGCAGTGGATGAAACTGAAATCCTATGCAAATTCAAAAGGAATCCAGATCATTGGAGATATTCCGATTTATGTTGCAATGGACAGTGCTGATGCATGGGCGCATCCGGAGCTGTTCCAGCTGGATCAGGATAATGTACCGCTGGCAGTAGCAGGATGCCCTCCGGATGGATTTTCTGCAACCGGTCAGTTATGGGGAAATCCGCTGTATCGCTGGGATTATCACAGAAATACAGGATATCAGTGGTGGATTTCCAGAATGAGTTACTGCTTCAGACTGTATGATGTTGTGCGAATCGATCATTTCCGTGGATTTGATGAATATTTCTCTATTCCATACGGAGATAAAGATGCAAGAGGCGGACACTGGGAAAAAGGTCCCGGAATTGATCTGTTCCGTAAGATCGAACAGGCGCTTGGATGGAAGCAGGTTATCGCAGAGGACTTAGGATATATGACAGATTCTGTACGTCATCTGGTATATGAGAGCGGCTTCCCGGGAATGAAGGTTCTGGAATTTGCGTTTGACTCCAGAGATTCCGGATGTGCCAGTGATTATCTGCCACATAATTATCCGGAGAACTGCGTGGCATATACAGGAACCCATGATAATGAAACTATCGTGGGATGGTGGAAGAGCATCACAGCAGCTGAGAGAAAACTGGCGAGAGATTATCTGTGTGATCATGCAACACCGGAAGAAGAACTGTATAAATGTTTCATCAGTCTGATCATGCGCAGTGCTGCGCGTGTCTGCGTTATCCCAATGCAGGACTATATGGGACTGGACAACAGATTCCGAATGAATAAACCATCTACAGTTTGGTACGAACTGGAAGTGGAGAATCAAGAAGAGAGATCTTACAAAGAAACTCCAGAAGGAATATATGATGTGACACTTCGTTACGGACGTAAGAACTGGGATTAAATACATAATGAAATAATTGGAATAATGACAGCGTTTCGGATATAAATAATATTCGGAACGCTGTTTTTTTAACCGAATCAAGCAGTTATTTGGTTAAAAAAGCAACGAAGTGGTTGGTTTTATCTGTTTTGTTTTATCCAGTCAGAGTTATTTGTCAGAGGGAGAAAAAAAGGACAGTTTCGCAAGCTCTTTATTTTTGTATGAAAAAGAAAACATTGAAATTGTTTTGGCGGGCGTACAATTGAAAAAGAAATGCATTGATTTTCGGGCAATGTCTGATAAAATATTAACCAGAAAAAGCAAAAGGATAGATTTTCAGGAGGGAAAATAAATGAACTATAACAGATTAGAAACCAGTCTGATCGATGTGATCAAAGAGGAACAGGCGAAGCTTGGATATATGAAGGAGAAGATCAGCCTTTATTATCCGCTCAGTTCCCTGAATCATTTCTTTGGCAATGAGACGGATGCTGCAGGCATGATGGAGATTTTAAAAGATTTTCCTTCTTATATAGAAGAGAAATTTGGTGAAGTAGCAGTATCACACAGAGGAGATCGTTTCTGCTTCACTGTTTCGGAAAAAGCTTCCGAATATGTACATAATAATATGAAAGAGAATGAATTTATCAAGGCATTGATCGAACTGGTTGGCAGACATGGATGTACGATAGAGGAAATTAAAGAACTGTTCCATTCTTATTCAGATAAAATCATTACTGAACCAATGGATAACGAGGAGTTTGATGTGATGATCCGCTTTGATGATGGATCAGATCCTTATTATTATTGTTTTAAAGATGAAGGATGCCATATCATTTACCACAGATTTCTGCCGGAAGACTATGCAGATTTTGGATTCTGATAAGAATGAGTGAAAAATTTTCCAACTGTCGGATCAGCAAAAATATATGTGATATTTGCAACAAAAGTATGTTATTTTTTTGTCAAATATCAACAAAAATAAGTCGAAATTCTATATTGACAGATAGTCTCAATAATGGTAATTTTTATTTGATTTAATGTTTTCATTTATAGAAACAGGTAAAATTTTATTACATTATTTTACAGGAATAAAATAGATAAAATTGAGTTGACAGTTTGGAGGGAAAGATTAAATGAGAAAAACCAAAATTATCTGTACAATGGGACCGTCTACTGATAAGGGCGATGTTATGGAGCAGCTTGTGAGAGAGGGAATGGACGTAGCACGTTTCAACTTCTCACATGGACCTCACGATGAGCAGAGAGGCCGTATCCAGAAACTGAGAGAACTTCGCAAGAAATATGACAGACCTGTTGCAGCACTTCTTGATACAAAGGGACCGGAGATCAGACTTGGATGCTTCAAGGATGGCAAGGTTTCTCTGGAAGAAGGACAGATTTTTACATTTACAAATAAAGATATTGAAGGAACTAATGAGTGCGTAAGCATTACTTATAAAGAGCTTTATAAGGATGTGCAGCCGGGCGGACATATTCTGGTTGATGATGGACTTGTAGACCTGGAGGTTCAGGACATCGCAGGAAAGGACATTGTCTGCAAGGTTATTAATGCAGGTGTGATTGGCGACAAGAAGGGTGTCAATGTTCCGGGTGCAAACCTGAAGATGCCATTTATCAGTAAGAAAGATCATGATGATCTTCTCTTCGGTATCCAGGAAGGATTTGATTTCGTTGCAGCATCCTTTACACGTACTGCAAACGATATCCGCGAAGTAAGAAAAATCCTGAAAGAAAACGGCGGTGAAGAGATCCAGATCATTGCAAAGATTGAGAACCAGCAGGGCGTTGACAATATCGACGAGATTATTGAAGCAGCAGATGGCATCATGATCGCCAGAGGTGACATGGGTGTTGAGATTCCGCCGGAATATGTACCTGTTATCCAGCAGAAGATCATCCAGAAAGTTTACACAGCAGGAAAACCGGTTATTACAGCAACACAGATGCTTGACTCCATGATCTCTCATCCGAGACCAACACGTGCAGAGGCTACAGACGTTGCCAATGCGATTTTCCAGGGAACAAGTGCTACCATGCTTTCCGGAGAAACAGCAGCAGGTAAATATCCGGTACAGGCACTTCAGATGATGAGCCGCATTGCAGAACATATGGAACAGAATATTGATTACAATACAATCTTTAAGAAAACAGACAGAAATGAGAATCCGGATATTACAAATGCAATCGCACATGCAACCTGCCTGACAGCAATCGACCTGAAGGCCAGTGCAATCCTTTCAGTGACAAAATCCGGAAGTACAGCTCATATGATGTCCAAACACAGACCAGGATGTCTGATCGGTGCATGCACAAGTTCTGAGAGAGTCCTTCGCCAGCTGAATCTGTCCTGGGGTGTTTACCCGATGCTGATCAAAGAAGAATACAGTTCTGAGATCCTTTGCCTGAGAGCAATCGAGGCAGCACAGAAGCATAAACTTGTAAAAGTTGGTGACACTATTGTATTTGCCGGTGGTGTACCGCTTGGAATTCCGGGAAGAACAAACCTGATCCGCGTCTGCACAGTAGAATAGTGGAGCAGGTTATGAAACGGTTAGTCATAAAAAATAAAAGAAAAATCTGGCTCTGGTTTCTGTTTATCGTGCTTCTGATCCTGGCATGCAGGGCTGCATATGTCACGGGAAATAAGAATATGCAGATAAGAGACGAGGCAGTAGAGGAACAGCAGGTAGAGAATGTAATGGGACAGGATAAAGTGGAGAGATTATGCTGAATCAATTTTCGAGAACTGAGCTTCTTCTTGGAAAAGAAGCGATGGATAAACTGGAGAATGCCCGTGTGGCAGTATTTGGAATCGGAGGAGTTGGAGGTTATGTATGTGAAGCATTGGTCAGAAGCGGCGTAGGGGCCTTTGATCTGATCGATGATGACAAAGTATGCCTGACGAATCTTAACAGACAGATTATTGCCACCAGGAAAACTGTTGGTCAATATAAAACAGAGGTGATGCGGGACAGGATCCTGGACATTAATCCGAAAGCAGATGTGAGAATCCATAACTGTTTTTATCTTCCGGAGAATGCTGCTGACTTCGATTTTAGTGAGTATGATTATGTGGTAGATGCTGTGGACACAGTGACTGCGAAGATTGAACTGATCATGCGTGCAAAAGAGGCAGGGACTCCTGTTATCAGCAGTATGGGTGCCGGAAATAAGCTGGATGCCAGTGCATTTCGGGTGGCAGATATCTATAAGACGAAGGTGTGCCCGCTGGCGAAGGTTATGCGCAGAGAGCTGAAGAAGCGTGGTGTGAAAAACTGAAGGTTGTTTATTCGGAAGAACAGCCGATCAGACCGATTGAAGATATGGCAATCAGCTGCAGATCGCATTGTATTTGTCCTCCGGGTGCTGCGCATAAGTGTACGGAGCGCAGAGATATTCCGGGCAGTGTGGCGTTTGTGCCGTCTGTCGCCGGGCTGATTATTGCAGGAGAGGTTATTAAAGACCTGACTGCAGAGTACAGAAGATAAGAAGTGTTTATTTTGAGATGTGTATGGTGTCAGAAATGGTATGGTGCACATCTTTTTTTGCGGGAAATATTTGGAATCGAATGGGGGTATTACTTTTTGGATTTTATAGAATTGTTATAGGGAAAAAGTCAAAATAATATAAAAATTTATGGGATTTTCAAAAGATAATGAAAGAAAAAGGAGAGAATCTGTGATACACTGTCATTATTGACGGATAGAAATCTATTAGAACTGTGGAGATATAGAAGTTTGGTAGGTCAATGTCTGAATGATGTCAGCTTAATAAATTTCAGATTGGAGGATATAACATCGGATGAAAACAAATTACAACAGAACAGTGCAGGCCTGTTTTATCGGATATGTAGTGCAGGCCATTGTGAACAATTTCGTTCCTCTGCTGTTTCTGACATTTCAGGGCAGTTACGGGATTTCGCTGCAGAAGATCACACTTCTGGTTACTTTTAATTTCGGGATCCAGTTGCTGGTAGATCTGGCATCGATTGGATTTGTGGACAGAATAGGTTATCGTGCATCTATGATCCTGGCACATGCAATGGCGGCTGCAGGTCTGATTTTGCTCACAGTATTGCCGGAGTGCTGGGAGATCCGTTTGTGGGACTTCTCATTGCAGTTATGATCTATGCCATCGGAGGCGGATTGCTGGAGGTGCTGGTAAGTCCTGTGGTGGAAGCCTGCCCTACAGATAATAAGGAAAAAGCAATGAGTCTCCTTCATTCCTTTTACTGTTGGGGACATGTGGGAGTGGTACTTCTTTCTACATTATTCTTTCGTATTTTCGGGATTGCAAACTGGAAATATATGGCGCTGGTGTGGGCATTGATTCCCATTGCAAATGGAATCTTTTTTACCAGAGTTCCCATTGCTCCACTGCTGGATGAGGGTGAAAAGGGGCTGACTATGGGAGAGCTTTTTAAGAAAAAAATCTTCTGGGTTCTGATGTTAATGATGCTCTGTGCAGGAGCCAGTGAGCAGGCGGTAAGCCAGTGGGCTTCTACTCTGGCTGAGAAAAGCTTTGGAATCAATAAAACTATCGGGTATCTGGCAGGTCCCATGGCGTTTGCAATTCTTATGGGAAGCTCAAGGGCATTTTATGGGAAATTTGGAGATAAAATCAATCTGGAACGCTTTATGCAATACAGTGCAGTTCTGTGCATGGTTTCCTATCTGATGATCGCATTTATCCCGGTACCTGCGTTGGGAATCCTTGGATGTGCGGTTTGCGGTCTGTCTGTAGGTATTATGTGGCCGGGAACCTTCAGCATGGCGGCTGCCTCAGTAAAGCGTGGCGGAACAGCCCTGTTTGCCCTCCTTGCCCTTGCTGGAGATGTGGGATGCTCATCCGGACCAACCTATGTGGGGATGATTTCAGGAGCACTGAATGATAATCTGAAACTTGGAATCTTTGCGGCACTGATTTTCCCTGTGTTGATGATAATGGGGATTAAGATGATTGGAAGTCTGCAAAAATATGATTGAGATATATTAAAAAGTATGGAACGATTAATTTTTCATATTGATGTAAACAGCGCATTTCTTTCCTGGGAGTCAGCCAGAAGGGTAAGCCAGGGGCTGCCGGATCTCAGGGAGATTCCCTCCTGTGTGGGAGGAGATCCAAAGAAACGGACAGAGTACACACGCTGTTCCCGGACGAAATACCGGAGAAAATGTGGCCACTTCCTGTCCGTAACCTGTTATTTCTGGGAAAAGCCTCCGAGCAGAAGCTTCTGAATCAGGGAATCCGTACTATTGGTGATCTGGCAAGGGAACGGGAAGCAAATGTACAGCTCTGGCTTGGAGAAAAACCAGAGCACAGATGAAAAATGAAGACAGACAGGAAGAATAAAAGCGCAGAGATGATACTTTTCTCTGCGCTTTTATAGCGGACTGTTATACATATTTCAGAAATTCTTCATCCTGGATCCGGGAAGTATGGATGGCATTTTGGATAGCCTGAGCCATGACTTCTGCGGCGAGAGTTCCTGCCATATTGATATCTACAGAAACATCGCCAATGCTGGCAGCATAGATGGAATCGCCGTCAGCCATAGTTGCTACAGGATTGATGCATCTGGCATAGGCACAGCGGGTCATAGAGGCAATTTTATTCAGTTCAGCCTTTGAAAATGCCCCATTGGTGATTACAGCCCCGATGGTGGTATTGCCGGTAAACTGGTCATGAGGTGTCATAAAGCGGTATAATTCGTGGACACTATCCAGAAACCCGCTTCTGTCAGGCGTTTTCAGCCCTGCGATTTTCTGACCATTTTGTGGACTAAAGATATCTCCCAGTGCATTGACAACGACAATTGCGGCCATCTGGAAATTTCCCACTGATACAGCGGCAATACCAAGACCTGACTTCATGGATTGTTTCATACCGTAAAGTTTTCCCACAGTTGCACCGGTACCTGCGCCGATATTCCCGGTTCTGGCATCTGTTCCGGCAAATGCCTGACGGCAGGCTTCCTCGCCCATTTTTGCAGTTGGACGTATTTTAGGATCTCCGTAAGAGAGGTCATAGATACAGGACTGGCATACAAGGGGAACCAGTGCTGCACCGGTGTTATAACCGATATTTTGTGATTCCAGATAGTTCATTACACCGTCAGCAGCAGCCAGTCCATAGGCAGAACCTCCGGACAAGACAATGGCATTGATGGGATTGTCGGCAGTGATAGGAGAGGTGAGAGGAGTTTCCCTGGAAGCAGGACCGCCACCGCTGATATCACAGCCAACCTTTGCACCCAGTGGGAAGTAAAGAACGGTTACCCCGGTCTGGGCATTATAATCGGAAGCATGACCGATGCGTAAATTTGAAAGATCTGTAATAGAAATCTCTTTTAATAATGACATAAAAATCTCCTTTGTATTAACCGAATCAGGTAGGGTTCCTGCTTTAAATGTGCCGGATAAAAAAATCCTGACTACAGTGACAATGTAGTCAGGGTTGTTTGGTAAACGGCTGTTCTTTTAAAGATTATGCACGTTTCAGTGCCACAGAAAGTGCCTTGGAAACGATGCTTCCCACTACAAAGCAGAAGCCCGCTTCGATCAGTCCCTGAACGCCCACAAAAGCAGCAACGAAGACAACAGGATTGCTTACTCCAAGACTGGAAACAATACCCTGAATGTAATCTGTGTTGTAGAAGAAGAGACATAAAAAGCCCATGAAGAAGAAAGTATTCAGTAACGGGCATGCCAGTGAAGCAACGTAATAGGAAAATTTCTTCGCCGGTGATTTATATAATGCTGCGAAAATAAGTCCTGTGATCCATCCTTCCAGCACACGTGCCACGATACACACAATAAAAGTGCCAAATGGATTAATGTTAAAAAGTGCGGCAGCGAAAGCTGAACTTCCTGTGACAGCCATATAGAAGCTGGTTGCACCGAAAGCAAGTCCGCATACAGCACCACCTTTCGGTCCGAGGATGATAGCTCCTACAGCTACCGGGATGGTGAGAAGAGTGATGGATAAGCCGGGAGTACGAAGGTAGCCCAGCGGGGTAAAGGACATGAGCAGAATAATGGCAATCATCATAGCCAGCTCTACCATGTAAAGAGTGCTGCTTCTTTTTGTGGCAGCTGTTGTAGTAGTTGTTGTTGTGTTCATATGAATTCTCCTTTTGGTCTGATAAAACGGCGCAATGCGTCCCCTGCTTTTCAGACAGTTTAGAGTATGGGGATCAGGCGTTATGAAAAATATACATCAGAACAAAAGATATGAAACAAGAAATATCTTCCGGTAAAAGTTTCCGGTGTGTAGACGCCTTACAGGTCGCCTCACAAATTTAACCAGACTGTGAAGTGGATGACTTTATCCACCAGACTGTCAGATGTGGAAATCAGATGCATTTTCTTTCGAATAACGCTCCCGTAAACAATAACACATTTGATTAAAAACTGCAATATTTTATAGTATGTTTGAAAATAAATACAGGATATAGAGGTGTTTCTATATCCTGTAAAAAATATTGATTATGAGATTTAGCGTTCCATCATGCTGATGGATTCAATTCCAACGCTTCCACCGCGTACCACTTCAATTCTGTGGAATTCTTCCTTGATCAGTTTAACAACTGCATCATTCTTGGTGGCTGTCTGGACAAATTCCAGAAGCAGACTGTCTTTGCCATAGTCAATGACTTTTGCCTTGAAGGTTTCTGCAATCTGAAACAGCTCTGCTTTATCTTCTCTGGAGCAGTTGAAAACCTTGATGTAGAGAATTTCTTTCATTCTGACAAATACATCTGTGAAGTCAATTACCTTGATAACCTCGATCATGCGGTTTAACTGTTTTTTGATCTGTTCAAAGGTTTCATCATCGCTGACTGTTGCGATAGTCATTCGAGATACTGTGGGGTCCTCGGTAGTTCCTACAGTAAGACTGATCTATCACGAGATATGTAAATGGTTAAGTGAGTTTTGTTAGTTAAAATGTACTAAAATGTCATCTTTTTTGATAAGAAATTATAGAAAATAAACAAAATAACACAATGCAAAAAACAATGCATAAAATAAAAGAATGTCCCTTTGAGGAACATTCTTTTAACGTGTCTGAAGGAAAACTTTTAATTTGGGAAGCTGGTTGTTAAGGATAAGAGTTTCCGGAAACATGAGCTGGTGAACGAATTCTTCGGCATAGGTGAAATCTCCAACATGTTCTTTTCCGTGGCTGTCGCTGGACAAAATAACAGGAAGCTGATATTTCTGACAGAGATACAGGATTCTGGCTGCATTGGCTCTTGTGTCTCCCCGATATCCTCCGGGTGCGAGGGAAGCTTCGTTTATTTCAAAAATAACATTTTCCCGTAAAGCTGCTCTTGCCAGCGTTTCATAATCTACAGGGAAATGTGTATCGTCGCAGTGGCCGAGTATTTTTACAGCAGGATGTTTTATTGCATTGATGTAAGCTTCTGTATTCTGAGATACAGAGCCTGAACGGTAGTTCTGCCGATGCATACTGATGATAGCGTAATCCAGGTTGTTCAGCAGTTCATCTGACAGATCTGTATGTCCTGCACTGTCCAGGATGTTTAGTTCAACTCCGTAAAGAATATCTATTCCGAATCTTTTTCTGGGATAAAAAGGAAGGCTTCTGAAATAAGAAGAAGTTCCGGAAGCCAGAGTTCCCGGGCCGTGGTCAGAAATCCCAAGGAGTTTCAGTCCTTTTTTGCTGGCTGCTTTTGCCATGTCAGAGATGGTACAGGTGGTTCCGTGACCGCTGGCGATAGAATGTGTGTGGATGTCAGAAAGATACATTGTTTGTCTCCTTTCCAGAGCGGTTTCTATATATGATAAGAGCCTTACGGAAGATGCAAAGCTGCTGTTTGATGGTACATTCGTTATATTCAAGTATGACAGATGAGGATTTAAATGTCAATGAGGAAACAAAATAAAAACAACTGAAATACAACAAAAATCAAATAAAAAGCAACACAAATAAACGGCTGATACATGTTAAATTATGTTGACTTCGGGAAAATGAGAAGGTATAATGGAACTATATGAAAACACGGGGGCTTATTGCTGATCAATGACAGCGATAGCACTGTTTGCTTATGTGTAGACAGTTACTTCATGAGAAAGGAGTAACATGGAAAAATTTCAAACATCAGACATTCCCGGAATTCTCTTATGAATGGCTGGAGGCTGAACTGGATACTGGTATGATTCCACAAATATGGACAGCGAAGAAATTGCTCCTAACCTTTATGACTAATCGATAAGTATATATCGAGAGGAAATGAATCCTCAGAATTAAGTAAAAAAAGTTACCGGGAACAATGTGACCGGTAGCGAAATACAGACGCCGCACTGCCGTATGGCAAGTGCGGCGTTGTTGTTCAAAACTCTGATAGCAGAGTGAAATCAAACAAATATAAATACAGTAACAGCTCAGACAAGATGATGTAAATAAAGACACTTTTTTGGACAAACGAGGTTCTTACCCTGGAGAGCAGATTAGGGTAAAATGAAATCATCAGATATGAAGAGCGCAATTCATATATTGGAGGAAGAACAGTGAAAAGTACGGAACGATTAATTTTTCATATTGATGTCAACAGTGCATTTCTTTCCTGGGAATCAGCCAGAAGGGTGAGCCAGGGGCTGCCGGATCTCAGAGAAATTCCTTCCTGTGTAGGAGGAGATCCAAAGAAACGGACAGGTATCGTGGTTGCCAAATCTATCCCTGCAAAAAAATACGGGATCCAGACCGGCGAGCCAGTAGCCATGGCTCTTCGGAAATGTCCCAATCTGGTGATCGTTCCCAGTGATTTTGAATTATACGATAAATGTTCCCGGGCATTTAAAGCAATCTGTGCTTCCTTTGCACCTGTGATGGAATCTTTTTCCATTGATGAGGTATTTCTGGATATGACAGGTACTTCTCTGATCTATCCTGACCCTGTAGCTGCTGCTCATGAGCTGAAAGGCAAGATTCACAGAGAGCTGGGATTTACAGTAAATGTAGGAATTTCTACCAATAAGCTTTTGGCAAAGATGGCATCAGATTTTCAAAAGCCGGACAGAGTACACACTCTGTTCCCGGATGAAATCCCGGAGAAAATGTGGCCTCTTCCTATCCGTAATCTGCTGTTTCTGGGAAAAGCTTCCGAGCAGAAGCTTCTGAATCAGGGAATCCGTACCATCGGTGATCTGGCAAGAGAAAGAGCATCCAATGTGCAGTACTGGCTTGGGGAAAAAACGGGACATCAGCTATGGCAATATGCCAGAGGTATCGATGATTCCCCTGTAAAAGCAGTGCCTGATGAGGCAAAAGGTTTCAGCGTGGAAACTACTTTTAACGATGATATTACTTCCATAGAGCAGGTGTTTCCCATACTTTTGGAGCAGTGTGATGTTCTGGCAACCAGAATGCGCAGAAAAGATAAGAAATGCAACTGTATTTCCGTGACTTTCCGTACTTTGGATTTCAGAAACCGTTCACACCAGACAAAGCTGGAAAATGCTACAGATCTTACAGATGAAATTTATATAAATGCTACAAGACTTTTTTAAAGAATTCTGGAAAGGACAGCCG
>ENA-OQDM01000480-OQDM01000480.1-human-gut-metagenome-genome-assembly--contig:-NODE-480-length-23257-cov-1.855166_pt1 | contig 23257 bp, 24 predicted proteins | sample MGYA00242772_ERZ504605 | MGnify/ENA primary metagenome ERZ504605 (study PRJEB26092, sample SAMD00036348) | human gut metagenome | host: Homo sapiens | study: EMG produced TPA metagenomics assembly of... | reverse complement strand
TGGAATACGCTATAATAATCACACGACGTGCAGCAGAGAAAGCGATCGCAAAGATTGCTTTCTCTGCTTTTTTGTCGGCAAAAATAATTATTTTATCAAAAGAATGAGGAGAGAAAAATATGCCAAAAACAAAGTTACAGGAAGTCGTATTTACTATTTTAATGGTGTTCGTCATGGTGTACGCAATGATCTGCTACAACATTGCACTGAACATGGGAGGAATGAGCAACGTTGTATTTTTAAATGCATTTCATGAACTGATCATTATGGGACCGCTTGCGTTTATTCTTGACTTTTTCCTCTATGGATCACTGTCCAAAAAACTTGCATTTCGTATCGTGACACCGGGCATGGACAAACCGATCATGCTGATCCTTGCCATTTCATCAATCACAGTCTGTCTGATGTGTCCGACAATGAGCCTGGCAGCAACACTTTTATTTAAACATGCAGGAAAAGAAGTGATCGCAGTGTGGCTTCAGACAACAGCACTGAATTTCCCAATGGCATTTTTCTGGCAGATCTTTTTTGCAGGTCCGCTTGTGAGAACTATTTTCGGAATGATCTTTAAAGAAAAAGAAGAACAGGTCATGAAAGAGGAAAGCGAATTTTTAGAGGGCGGAAGTGTCAGAAATTAAAAAGTTATTCCATGTCCGGTATTGGGAAAAATCAGCGCAGCAGCGCAGTCCGCGAGAAATAAGAGTATCAGCACACTGTTGAAGCCACGTCTGAAGCCTGGCGGCAGGGAAAACCAGAGTTTTCGGAAAATTTCAGAAAACACGCAGATCCAGAGCATGCCGGCAACACCAAATCCGACTGCTGACAGAAGGCAGATATATCCGTGAAAATTAAAAGGATAACTGCTGTAATCCCAGTATCGTAAATCGAAAAAGATATCAAGAAACCATCCGATCACAAGTTCTAAAGCTGTTCCGAGAAGGGCAGTTTTTATGAATATTGTGAGCGGGTGGTATTTTGTTTTAAAAAGAAAAAGTCGGTTTGATTTGTGGAGAGACCTGATGGATATAGTTTCTCTGGAAGAATGAAACAGACAGTAAAATACTACCGCTCCGATGCCATAAACGGGGAGCCAGGGACCATAAAAAAATCCGCGGTTGCGAAAAGTATTATCTTTTGCAATGAAGATAAGGGTTTCCCAGAGAAATCCCCAAAAGCTTCCAAGAAAGAAGAAGTGGATCAGCAGGGAAACTGCATCCTGTATAGAGTTCTGCTCCGGTGCGCAGAGTTTTGAAAAATCCGGGAGATTGGAATGTCTTTTCATGTGGATAGTATGACCGGAGATGGAAAGGGATATGTATTTTTGTTTTACAATTCATAGATTTTAAAAATATATCAGATTGGTTTTTAAACAGAAATTCTCAGGTAAGTGTCTTTTAACAATTAAGTGATATTTGAGCCACAAGCATGTATTTTTTTAATAAAAATGACAAAATACCGTAATGTAGGGAAAAACGCCTTGTAAACTCCTAAAACGTATCTTATAATAAGTATCATTAAAGCTTGTATCAGGGAAGGATATGCTTTTGAAAAAGGCATCGTCATGAACAGATTGCAGGCAACGAAAACATCAGGAGGAAGAAGATCAATGGATCATGAGAAAGTAATTGTCATTGATTTTGGCGGTCAGTACAACCAGCTGGTTGCGAGACGTGTCAGAGAATGCAATGTTTACTGTGAAATATATTCCTACAAGACGGATATCGCGCAGATCAAGGCAATGAATCCAAAGGGAATCATTCTTACCGGCGGTCCGAACAGCTGCTATGAAGCTGATTCACCGACCTGTTCAAAAGAATTATTTGAACTCGGCGTGCCGGTTTTAGGACTCTGCTATGGTGCGCAGTTGATGATGCACGTACTTGGAGGAAAGGTGGAAAAGGCACCTGTCCGTGAATATGGTAAGACCGAGGTTATGGTCGATACGTCATCACCGTTATTTACCGGCGTATCAGAAAATACGATCTGCTGGATGAGTCATTTCGATTATATTTCAAAGGCTGCACCGGGATTTAACATCGTTGCACATACGGCGGATTGTCCGGTTGCCGCAGCAGAGAACCAGGAGAAAGGATTATTTGCAATCCAGTTCCACCCGGAAGTGCTTCACACACAGGAAGGCACAAAGATGCTTCACAACTTTGTACGCGGCATCTGCGGTTGTGAGGGAACCTGGAGAATGGATTCTTTTGTTGAGAATACGGTAAAAGAGATCCGTGAAAAAGTCGGTAACGGAAAAGTACTGCTTGCCTTATCCGGCGGTGTGGATTCTTCCGTTGCAGCAGGTCTGTTATCCCGTGCAATCGGAAAACAGCTTACCTGTGTGTTCGTTGACCATGGTCTTCTCCGCAAAAATGAGGGCGACGAGGTCGAAGAAGTATTCGGACCAAACGGACAGTTTGATCTGAACTTTATCCGTGTCAACGCACAGGACCGTTATTATGGAAAATTAGCCGGTGTGACAGAGCCGGAGCATAAACGTAAGATCATTGGTGAGGAGTTCATCCGTGTCTTTGAGGAAGAGGCAAAGAAGATCGGTGCCGTTGATTTCCTTGCACAGGGAACCATTTATCCGGATGTCGTTGAGAGCGGACTTGGCGGAGAGTCAGCCGTCATCAAATCCCACCACAACGTAGGCGGTCTGCCGGACTTCGTTGATTTCAAAGAAATCATTGAGCCGCTTCGCAACCTTTTCAAGGATGAGGTAAGAAAAGCCGGACTTGAACTTGGCATCCCGGAAAAACTTGTTTTCCGTCAGCCATTCCCGGGACCGGGACTCGGTATCCGTATCATCGGAGAAGTAAATGCCGAGAAAGTCAAGATCGTGCAGGATGCCGATGCCATCTACCGCGAGGAAGTGGACAAGGCAGTGGAGGAATACACCAAAGCAAACGGAAAGGCACCATCCTGGATGCCGAACCAGTACTTTGCAGCACTGACCAACATGCGTTCCGTCGGTGTCATGGGCGACGAGCGCACCTACGACTATGCCGTGGCACTGCGTGCTGTTAATACGGTCGATTTCATGACTGCTGAGTCAGCAGAGATCCCGTTTGAGGTGCTCCAGAGAGTTATGAGCAGAATTATTAATGAGGTGAAGGGCGTCAATCGGGTAATGTATGATTTGACGAGTAAGCCACCGGGAACGATTGAGTTTGAATAAATAGGTAAATCCCTACAAATCCTGTATTTATGGGCTTTGTAGGGATTTTTTTAGTGCGAATGGGTACATTTTGGGTACAAATTTATTAATATTATTTTTCTCACAGTAGGTTTAAAGTATTATTTTATATTCACATTCAAGCAAATCAGAGTCATGGTCTCTGGTATCATCTTGAATTTGTTTAACAAGTGTGAGTAAGTAATGTCCATGAATGTTTTTCCAGATGACGACATCACCTATTCCAATGTCCCTGCATCGTGAGGAGTAATCTTGCTTAAGCAAAATGTCCTTCTGCATATTAGATATATTTGAAACGTTTTTAATTCGAGCAATGCAATCAATATCATCTGAATCTGAATATGCATGTATGATTTTATCGCTACCTTTACTCCATTTAGTGCTAAATTTCCATTCGTTATCGCCAATAATATACACTCCATTATTATTGGAATAGTCAAATGAGAAAGAACCATTTATTTCCGGAAGAGAACTATCTGGATGGAATGTGATATGCTTATTGTTGCCTTGTTTTGTTACATATCCATAAGTAATTAAATTTTTGTGAGTTTTCGTTTTTGTAGCAGAAACAGTAATATTTAAAGAGCCGGCAATATCTTGAAGAGTTGCTCCAGGATGCTTAATAAGGAAGCAAAGTAATTTTTCATCAATGTTCGATGCAAGAGAATCAACATAATTATCAAGTTTTATCTTTGCTTCTGAATATAAATTATCATTAGCTGAGGATTCGGTAAGAGATAAGAATAAATTGCATATATTTTTAAGTATTTCAAATAATGTGGGATTAACAATTTTATTATCTTCTGTACTATGAACAAGTGAATTACGATAAAGGCGTAATTCGTTTATTTGTGCATAGCATTTTTGAGAAATAATATCAAGGTCTCTCAATATACTAAGAGAATCAAGAAATTGAAGATTAATATTGTTGTTTTTTTCAGGAAGCTGTTTTTGAGCATAATTTTTAATGGCCTCTTCAAGAACATTGTAATAAGTTATAAATGAAGCAAAGCTTTTTTCTTCCATAATGTGGTTTGTAGTATACTCGGAATCGAACAGTTCTTTTTCTTTCTCCTTTTTAATTATGATATTGTTTGGATTGGCATCTTGGATAAAATATATATTTTTATAAGTAATTGAATAAAAATATATATGGATTCTAACATAAAAAATATAGTTATTTCTAAATGCCTATTTCTATATATTAAAAGAACGAGTAGGCTCAATATAATGGTGAAAATACTCAATATTGAAATCGAAATTAGGTTATCAAAATTCTCGGCCCGGATTTGATTGGCGTAGTCTAATGATGATTCCTCACTGTCACCAATTTTTTTGAATTTATCGTCAATTAATGTATAGGCAGCAAGAGTTAAGCCTAGGAGACTACCAGTTATTTGGGCTATGGTGGCAAAGATATATAATAATTGATTTTCATTAAACCAAAAGGGTTTATCTATAAAATATGTAATAAATGAAATTATAAAATTTATGATAATACTTAATCCAATAACCCTAAAATCTTTTTTACTATTTGGAAACATATATTGTGCTCCTAAAAATATTATGTTCATGAGTTTTACTGTTATTTCTGAGAATTTAATCCTAGTCTATCCATTACCTCATCATGTGTCTTCTGAATTTTTAATCTATCCTGCCATGCCTCCGATTCCGGATAAATATCCATCCAAACATTAAAATCAGCTTCCGCTTTCAGCAGAGCTTCTCCACGTTTCTTGACATCTTTGATTTCATTACATTTCTCGACTTCATCCATATATTTCTCATAGCGTTCCAGCCATGATTGCATCAGCGATAATGTTCCAAAGCTGATGCCTACCATATCATTTCCGTCTTTATCCTGATATTCAAATAATGAACCGTCATACTGGCGGAATATCTGAAAAAGTCGGTGTATGGCTTTTATACCATCAAAATCTGAATTTGCAAGTACTTCGGGATTGACCGCAAGTGCCTCTGCAATTTTTTCAAGAGATGCTGGCTTGGGGTTTCTTCTGCCACTTTCGTAAGCACGAATATAGGCTTCGCTTGCACCAACCATTTCTCCTAATTGTCTTTGAGTTAGGTGACGTTCCTGACGGATGCGCCTTATATTTTCACCAACTGTCATTGTGATTTCCTCCTGCTTTAAAGCTATGGATGTTTCAACATCATATATAGCATACCACACAAGATAAAAAAATAAAAAGAAAAAGATATTGACACGAAACAAATGTTACGATATTATAAAAGCGAAACAAAATGATACCATACAGAAACAAAGAAAGGAAAGAACACTATGAACGAAAAAATTTACTACAGTGCAGAAGACATTGCAAAGATGCTCGGCGTGAGCATGGGAAAATCTTACAAGATTTTACGAGAAATGAACAAGGAACTTGCTGGAAAAGGCTTCCTTACAATCGCAGGCAAAATTCCGGTGGAGTATTTTCGTGAGAATGGTACGGCGGAGCCAAGGAGGTGAGTGCATGAGCTGCAGTGCAAAGCGAGATCCAAACGGTACATGGCATATCCAGTATCGGTGGACAGACTGGACGGGAACCAAGAAGAAATCCCAGAAGCGAGGGTTTAAGACGAAGAAGGAAGCAGAGGAATGGTATGCGCATTTCATATTGCAGCAAACTTCTGATCCGACCATGACCTTGAATGATTTCTGGGAGATATATAAGGCAGATATGGAGAAACGACTGCGGAAAACTACTATGAAGCAGAAAGAATATGTGATGAAAGATAAGGTTCTTCCGTATTTTGGAAATACGCCTATCAATGCAATCACAGCTCCTATGATACGAAAGTGGCAGGGAGAAATGATTGATAAAGGATTTAAGCCGACTTACCTGAAAACGATAAATAATCAGCTTAGTTCTATTCTAAATTATGCGGTGCGATTCTATGAATTACGCTCCAATCCATGCCACAAGGCAGGCAGTATGGGAAAAGGCAAAGCGGATGAACGTCCTTATTGGACGTTGGAAGAATTTCAGAAATTTTCGGATGCAATTATAGATAAAAGAGATTCTTGGATGGCATTTCAGATATTGTTTTGGACAGGTATGCGTATTGGAGAATTACTTGCTTTGCAGGTGAAAGATGTAAATTTCGAGGATGAAACCATTCGGGTGGATGAATCGCTTACAAGGCTTGATGGAGAAGATTTGATTACAGCTCCAAAGACAGAAAGTTCGGTACGAGTGATAACTATTCATAAGGAATTGCAGGACGAGATTCGAGAATATATCAGCACATTGTATCGACCAAAACCGGGAACCAGATTGTTTGCTGGAAGAACAAAAAGCTTCTTTGAGCATGAGATGGAGCGTGGCATTAAGCTGTCGGGAGTTAAGAAAATTACAGTACATTGTACCAGACACAGTCATGCAAGTATGTTGGTGCAGATGGGGTTCAGTCCGATTGAGATTGCCAAGAGGCTGGGACATGGAAAGGTGACAACAACGATTGAAACCTATTGTCATCAGTCAAGGGATGCGCAGGAGAAAATTGCAGACCGTCTCGGAAAAGTGGATCGAGGTGAGGAAGATGGCGTGTAAACGGGAGAATAGATTTCGGCATAACACAATCGCATTCTGGCTGAGTGATGAAGAAAAATCAGAAGTTGAGGCAAAAATTATATTATCGGGAGTGTCGAAAGGTGAATATTATCGAAAGTCAGTGTTAGAGCAGGAAATTAAGGTAGTGTCAGGCAATTATATGTCATTTCGATTATCAAAGGTGTTAGAGCGGATATGTGAGGAATTGCACAATGGAAATTCAGAGAATGAGCAGCTTTTGCTGGCTTTGCTAAAAGAATTGATTGCATTACAGAAAAATGCCCCTGCTGGTAACAGGGACATGAAAGAATAAAAAGGATAAAGCCTTTCTATCCACAACAAATTTATTATAGCAAAGGCTTTCTCCGCAGGAAAGGAGAAATTTGTGATTTGAATATATTTTCAGAAGTAAAAGAGCAGCTAACCACAAGACAGGTAGCGGAAAGTTATGGACTTCGTATCCGCAAAAATGGTGTTGCCTGCTGTCCATTCCATGATGACAGACATCCAAGCATGAAGGTGGATAAAAATTATCATTGCTTTGCTTGTGGTGTGGGTGGAGATGTGATTGATTACACAGCAAGAATGTATGGATTATCCCAATACGATGCCGCAAAGAAATTGATTGAGGATTTTGGATTACATGTTCAGACAGAAGCTATGAGCAGAGAAGAAAGGCAAAGGCTTCGCAGGGAAAAAGAGGAGCGCATGCGCATTATTCAGATTAAGAAAAAATTTTACAGATGGTGTGAGGAAACAATAGAACTGTTAAAAGATGCGTTGGTACAGATTGAAGATAGTGGACAGGTTCTTTATGGCAAGCCACCGGATGTAATATTTCCTGAGGATTATGCAATGATGCTTCATGCAGAACCAATCATCAATTATTGGCTGGATATTCTCTGCATGGGAAGTGAGCAGGAGAAAAAAGAACTATTTATGCAGGGCAGAAAAGAGGTGGAGCAGGTTGCAGGAAATGTCAGAAAATGGAGCAGATGTATCATGGGACGATGTCGGGAAAGTGCTTGAGGAGGAAATGAGCAGTGCAGAGGATATTCAGGCTGACCTTGTAAGAAATAATAAAGGGAATATCTGCCAGAGCATTGATAATTGTATGACCGTTTTTCAGCGCGATCCTTTGTTAAAAGGTGCAATCAGAAAAAATGAGCTTTCTGGAAAGATAGATATTGTTGGTGATCTTGGATGGGAAAGAACATCTTTCAGTCTGACAGATACCGATGTGTACCAGCTTCATTGGTATCTGGAAAAGCAGTATGGACTAAAAAATGAGAGGAACATCAACAAAGCCATGAATATCGCAGCCAGCGAGAACCGATATCATCCGATTCGGGAGTATCTGGAGCAGCTTGTATGGGACGGAAAGTATCGAATTGGGAGACTGCTTCCCAAATATCTGGGAGCCGAGGAGGATGCCTACACCAGAGAAATTATGCAGCTTCTTATGCTGGCTGCGATACATAGGGTATATGAGCCGGGATGCAAGTACGAAATCATGGTGTGTCTGGTGGGAGGACAGGGCGCAGGAAAATCTACATTTTTCGGTTCCTTGCAATCAAGGATGAATGGTTCTCGGATGATCTGAAACGCATGGATGATGATAATGTGTACCGGAAAATGCAGGGGCATTGGATTATCGAAATGTCAGAGATGATGGCTACTGTGAATGCCAAAAGCATTGAGGATATTAAGTCATTTATCAGCAGACAGAAAGAAACTTATAAAATCCCTTATGAAACGCATCCAGAGGACAGACCGAGACAATGCGTGTTTGTCGGTACTTCTAACAGCATGGATTTTTTACCATTAGACAGGACTGGCAACCGTAGATTTGCACCGATACTGGTACACCCGGACAGAGTGGAGAAGCATATTCTTGAGGACGAGAAAGAGGCAAGGAATTATATCATTCAGGCATGGGCGGAGGCAATGGAGCTGTATCGAAGCGGTCAGCATGAATTGAAATTATCCAAAGATACGGAAAATTATCTGCGCCAGATGCAGAAAGAGTTTATGCCGGAGGATGCGAAAGTCGGAATTATCCAGTTGTGGTTGGATGAATTGTCACAGGATTATGTATGCAGCACCATGATATATAAAGAAGCATTTGACCATGAATACGATACGCCGAAGGACTGGGAATTAAAGGAAATCAATAATGTCATGAACAACAGTATTTCCGGGTGGGAGAAAATATCGTCCCACCGATTTGCGGAATATGGCATACAAAGAGGATGGCGCAGGATAGCAGATAAAGAAGAATTTCATAAATTGCCGGAACATGCAGAAATGCCATTTGATAAAAAATAAGTTTTTTGATCCCCGTTTACAAATTCTGTTTACCGTCTGTGTATGCGAGATAGTAAACACTATGGTTTACGGAAAATCCAGTAAATACGCAAGGTATAGCAGTTGTAAACAATGTAAACGGGAAAAACAGCAAAAGAGTATTGTAATAACAAATGTAAACAACAGGAGGAAAATAGATGCAGAAATTCAATTATCAGAAAAGCAACAAAGCAGCAGGAAAAATTTATATAGGTCTGGATCATGGTTATGGAAATATCAAGACGGCGCACCGGGTATTTCAGACTGGGATAGAGTGTTATGACGAGGAGCCGATTGTCAGTACTAATTATGTAAAGTATAGGGATAAATATTACGTGATTGGTGAGAGCCATCTGGTATATCAGGGCAATAAAACGGAATCGGATGATTTCTATATTCTGACACTTGCAGGACTGGCAGAGGAAATGAAGTACAGAGGATTGCATGAGGCAGATGTGGTGCTTGCAGTGGGATTACCGCTTGCATGGGTAAAGACGCAGGCTGCGGAATGGAGAAACTATCTCATGCGTGAAAAGGAGCTGGATTTCTCATTTCGCAAGGAACGATACAAAGTCCATTTATGCGGCTTGGAAATTTTTCCGCAGGGACTTGCAGCAGTTCATAATCAAGGCTCTATGCCGGGCATGAATATGTTGGTTGATATAGGAAATGGTACTATGAGTATTTTGGAAATTCATGATGGCAGACCTATGGAAACAGTATAAGCACAGAAGTGTTCGGAGTACATCAAGTGTATTGGAAAAGATACAAAAAGAAGTATCAAAGCACGGTGGTGTGGAGGTGCCGGAGATGCTCATTGAACCGCTTTTGAGGAATGGAATCGGGGACAGGACAGATGCAGTAGCTATGACGACCAAGCGGATTGCGGAAAACTATACAGCGGAAATTATGAAGAAACTCACAGCGCATGGATATCGGGAAGAATTGGTACACCTTTATATCATTGGTGGTGGAGGCTGTCTTTTACAAAATTTCTCTGATCTGACAGCCAAACCGGAAGTATCCGTAATCACAGATATATGTGCTAATGCAAAAGGTTATGAGGCACTTGCCATGATGAAACAGTGAATGAAGGGATGATTCAGATGCGGAAGGAATATCGCTCAAGTAACGTGCGATTTTGCATGGATGATGAAAATCAGCGTAGAACGTGGGAATATTTGCAGAGTATTACAAGAAAAGAAGGCTCTTACGGGAAAATACTTTCAGATGCATTTGTCCAGATATTGGATGGAAACTATGCAATAGAACAGGAGGCATTGCAACGGAACGATACGGATGGTGTTATCGAGCAGATACTTTCCACACAGCTATCAATGTTAAAGAGAGAACTGTTAGAGAAAATGGAAAGTATGTATGACAATACCCAACATGCTGCTTCACAGACTGGAACTAATAGGGCTGATATAGAGAATGAAGCAGCGGATGTGCCGGAGACGGATATGTCGGATGCGATGATGACGATGGCACTTGCAATGGGTGACTGGGTACCGGAATAGACATATCTGGTACCGTCAGCCAGCGCGAACGATGGAAGGGATTATCTGACGGAGCGAGCAATCTGCCATGTATTTTATGGCAGATATGTCAGCCATAAGGCTGGCAAGAGCCTCGCAGACCCTCGGAGACGACTTATGTTTTTGATGCCTGCGTCAAAACTAATAAGGAGTTACTTTTGACAAAAGTAACAAAAGAGCCAGCAGAGCTGGCGATACTTCTCGAACTGTTAATGTTCGAGAAGGTTCCTAATAAAACAGCATTTAGAGCATTGCTAGAAGAAAGAAGGTAAAAAGACTGGGAGCAAAAACAATTTCTTTTCCAATGGGAAAGGGACATCTGACACATAATAACCGAGAGTTTATCAGTAATAATGTGGTACCCGAAAGGACAGCTTGGAACCGAATTTATATACAGGAATCTTTGGAACAGGCGTATGAGAAATGCTTTGGGCAGGCACTTATGGAGTATAATGCAGGACAAAAGCGTAAGGATCGTAGAAAGGAAAATTATCTGAAAGAAATAGAGAATTCTGGTAATAAAGAAAAGACATTCTACGAGAATATCGTTCAGATAGGCAAAAAGGATGACACTCCTGTGGTGGGTGCAGATGGAAATCTTACAGAGGAGGCAAAAGCAGCCATTGAAATATTGGAGCAATATGCAAAAACATTTCAGGAACGTAATCCCAATTTGTATCTGTTTAATTGTGTTATGCACTTGGATGAAGCAACGCCGCACTTGCACATTGATTATATTCCGGTTGCAAATGGCTATAAAACAGGCATGAAAACACGCAACAGTCTGACTAAGGCATTGCAGCAAATGGGATTTGCAAAGGCGGTCAGCAAAAAGGAAAATGAAACAGTTGCATGGCAACAGAGGGAGCGAGCTTATCTGACGGAACTTTGTCAGGAGAAAGGGATTGATGTCGAGGTGTTGGGCGTACAGAGCGATAACCTTACCCTGCCGGAGTATAAAGCTGCGATGCAGAAAGTGGAAAAGTTGGAGCATCAAGGGGTGACAATAGAAGAAAATAATCAAAGGCTGGCAGAACAGGCAGAGAAACTTGCCGATCAGATCGCAAAGTTAGATGAGAAGGAAAAAGATAACAAGGAAGTGCTGAAAAAACATGATTTGAGAGCAGATACCCTAAAGACTATTGCCAAAGAAACAGAGAAAGATACCAAGAAATTGAAAAGTGCAGCAGTTCCAGTAAGCAATATTTTTGGCAGTGAAGAATATGTCAAGGTAAAGAAAAGCGACTGGGAAAAAATCATAGATGCTTTCGGTAGAGCTGTATCCAGAAATAAGTTGTTGGAGAAATACGAAAAGAAGATTGTTGCACTAGAGAAAAAAGTATCAGATGTGAGTGGACTATTGGATAAAATGAAGCAGTTTATTTCCAACAGAGGATTGGGCGAAGCCTTTGCAGAATTTGTGAAGTCATTAGAGCCTAAGACAATGAAAGAACGCTTGACAGAAAAGCAGAAGGTTGTGAAAGAGCAAACACAACAAAAATCTATGCATACACAGGAACATGGCACATCGAGAAAACACAATATCAGTACCGAATTGTAATTCGTGGAAAGAGAGGTTGTTTATGAATATTACATACGAAAAAAATGGAGATTATTTGATACCAAACTTAATTTCTGATCCAGAGCCGGAAGGGGAATTGAGAAAGTTTGGACTTATGAGAAGACATTATCTGAAAGAACATCGGAGCGGTATCTATCAGGCGATGCTATTAAGTGGAAAACTAAAGGAACATTTGCTTATGATGCAGGAACAGGCAGAGGCGCAGTTTGATTTGCTTGTAAAGCAAATGGCAGAACAAGAGGGCGTGACTGAACATCTGAAAGAGAAAAATCAGATGCTTTGGGTGCAGAGGATGAATAATATTCGAGAGAGAGCGGAGGAGATTGTGAGAGCAACGTTATTACAATGATGATTACACACTACAACAGAAGGCTGATTTTATCGAATCAGCTTTCTGTTGGTTATATACCAATATGCATGCAAATACTAGACCTAAGTAGGAGAAATTGGCAGATGGGAGGCAAAAATACATGGAAGATATAAATATTTATGGATATATGCGAGTGTCATCTAAGGAACAAAATGAGGATAGACAGAAAATCGCGTTAACGGAGATGGGCGTACCTGAGAAAAACATTTATATGGATAAGCAGTCTGGTAAGGATTTTGAGAGAACACAATATAAGCGGTTATTGCGAAAATTAAATGAAAACAGTGTGCTGTATATCAAGTCGATTGACCGCTTAGGCAGGAATTACGGGGAATTGAATGAGCAGTGGCGCATTATTACAAAAGAGAAGAAAGCAGATATTGTTGTTATAGATATGCCGCTGTTAGATACCCGCAGAGAAAAGAATTTGCTTGGAACATTTATCAGTGATGTCGTTCTGGCATTGCTTAGCTATGTTGCAGAAAATGAACGCACCAATATCAAGCAAAGACAGGCGGAGGGAATTGCAGCAGCGAAAGCAAGGGGTGTAAAGTTCGGCAGACCACCATTACCAATCCCACAAAACTTTTATCAGATGCACAAAGACTGGCGGGCAGGGAAAATCACAATAGAAGAAGCTGCTAAGGCTTGTAATATGTGCCCTAAGACGTTTTACAGCAAGGCAGTAAAATATGAAAAATCCAGTTAAATAGTTCATGCGTTCTAACTGAAATGGTATACATTTCCAGTAATCGTATACATAAAACCATTCTTACATATTGTATCACGAAATCAGTCGAAATTCAGTAATTTTCTGTCAAAACTTCGTGAAATTTCACAGTTACAAATCCAAATTTTTCTCATGAAAAAAAGTATACATTTTTTCCAAGCTGGCTATCAAAGATAGCCGGCTTTAGAAATGAGGATAAAAATGGATAAGTTAATTGATCTGAATACTTATCCGGTCAGTGAAAATCTTAAAGCATTGCTGAAGGATAAGACAACAAAGAAAAATATTATATTTGCGACATCGGTATATAGTTCCAAAGGTACTCCAATCAAGGAAACTGAGCAGATGACAGAAGAAATCTTAAAGGGATTTACGCAATATGAGATACAGCCGAGGGTGCTAAAGAATAAGGAACAACAGCAGGAACGTACCAGAGCCAAAGCCGAGGTGTTTACGCCATCGTGGATATGCAACAAAATGAATAACCATTGCGATGAAGAGTGGTTTGGAAGAAAAGATGTTTTTAATGTTGAATGTGAGCAGGGTTGGCTAGTAAACACAGAAAAAGTGGAGTTTGACACAGCGGATGGATGGAAAAAATATGTCGATTCCAAAAGGCTTGAGATTACCTGCGGTGAAGCTCCCTACATTGTATCACGCTATGATGCAGCTACCGGAGAACTGCTTGAGATTAGGCAGCGGATAGGAATTTTAGACAGAAAACTGCGTGTGGTAAATGAAAATACAGACAGTGCAACTGAATGGTTCAAATGGGTGCTTCGAGCATATCAGAGTGTGTATGGTTATGAATTTCAAGGAGACAGCCTTCTGATTGCAAGAATCAATTTGCTCATAACTTTTGTGGACTATATGCAGGACAGGTGGGGGAGAGTTCCAACAGATGTAGAACTGCGAAAGATTGTGAATGTTATTGTCTGGAACCTGTGGCAGATGGATGGAATATCCGGGACGATTCCCTTTGGAAAGCCCAAAGAGGAATATCATCAATTCAGTCTATTTGACTTTGTGGTAGCAGATGAGCCGAGAAAGCAGGATATAGAAGAACCGGAAGAAGTGTACTGCCGGATCTATGACTGGCGCAGCGATAAATCGCTGACGTATAAAAGCATGAAGGAAGGTAGATGAGATGAAATTTGATTTTGCGATAGGGAATCCACCATATCAGGAAACACAAGAAGGAACATCTGATAATCCAATATATAATTGTTTTATGGATGTAGCATATGAAATTGCTGAAAAGGTGGAATTGATTACACCAGCAAGATTTTTATTTGATGCAGGAAAAACACCAAAAGTATGGAATGAAAAAATGTTGGAAGACGAGCACTTGAAGGTGGAATATTATGAGCAAGATAGCAGTAAAGTTTTTTCAAACACAGATATTAAGGGTGGTGTTGCTGTTACATACCGGGATAAGAGTAAAATATTTGGTGCGATAGATACATTTACTCAATATCCGGTATTAAATAATATACTTGTTAAAGTGAGAGAAAAAATGGAGCGGGCCATTTCGGATATAGTCTATTCACCAGAGAGCTACAAGTTTACAAATCTTATGTATGAAGAACATCCAGAAATATTGGAAAAAACAATGAATGTTAATGGAAAAAAAGTTCCGTTGATTAGTAAGGGACATGAAAGAGACTTAACATCTAATATTTTTGATAAGTTATCGCAGATCGTATTTTTTGAGGATAAACCAACGGATGGAAAGGAATATGTGGAAATTAGTGGACGTAAAGAAAAGTCTCGCATAAATATGTGGATATTAAAAGATTACATAGTAAAACATGAGAATTTGGATGCGTATAAATTGTTTTTTCCAAAGGCAAATGGAAGTGGAAAGTTCGGGGAGCCTATGAGCAGTGCAATAATAGGTTTTCCTAAAGTGGGACATACGCAAACTTTTATTAGTATAGGAAAATTTAAAACTGAAAATGAGGTTGTAGCATTAAATAAATATTTATGTGGCAAATTTGCTAGAGCAATGTTGGGAGTTTTAAAAGTAACGCAGGATAATAAGAAAATGGTATGGAAGTATATTCCACTTCAAGATTTTACTGATAAATCCGACATTGACTGGTCCGTATCCATAGCAAATATAGACAAACAACTTTATAAAAAATATAGGCTTTCCGAGGAAGAAATCGCATTTATAGAAAATAATGTAAAGGAGATGGAATAGCATGAATAAACCTAACATTCAGACAACTAAGCAGGTAGTTCCGATGCTTTATGGCTATTCCACTCCGGAAGTGGTTCGCCATAACGGCTGGACGAAGATAGGATATACAGAGCAGGATGTAGAAACCCGTATCAATCAACAGACACATACTGCTGATGTTAAGTGGCATCTTGAATGGAAAGGAAATGCCACTTTTGATGATGGTTCAGGGGAGACATTCATAGATAAGGACTTTCATGCTTATTTGCGAAAATCCGGTATAGAGCAGGAAAATGGAAAAAATAATGAATGGTTCCATGTGGATGGCACCACATCAAAGCAAATGTTTCGTGATTTCAGGGAAGATCATGGCATCATAAAAACGACAGATACAGTTATTCCGTACAAATTGCGTGAGGAGCAGCAGCGTGCGGTTGCAATGACGGTTGATTATCAGGCAGCGCATAAAGATGGCGAGTTCCTTTGGAATGCCAAGCCGAGATTTGGAAAGACATTATCGGTCTATGATTTTGTGCAGAAAACCGGTGCAGAAAAAGTACTGATTGTGACAAACCGACCAGCGATTGCAAATTCGTGGTTTTTAGATTATGCCAAATTTCTGGGTAGTGAATCAGGGTATCTTTTTGTGAGTGAAGTTGATGAACTAAAAGGGAAAAGAGGTGTGTTGACAAGAGAAGAATATACACATTTTCTTTTAGGAAAAGACAGTGAAAATGTAAAATGTATTGAATTTGTATCCTTGCAGGATATGAAAGGTTCCATTTATTTTGGAGGTCAGTATGATAAATTAGGTGAGGTCGCAAATATGGAGTGGGATATCCTTGTCATCGACGAAGCACATGAGGGTGTGGATACCTACAAAACAGATGTTGCATTTGATCGTATTAAGCGTAAATTTACGTTGCATTTGTCAGGAACACCGTTTAAAGCACTTGCCAATAATAAATTTGCTGATGATGCTATCTATAACTGGACTTATGCAGATGAACAGAAGAAAAAACGTGACTGGGATGTTTCAGCAGAGGAAGAAAATCCGTATTCAACATTGCCACAGCTTAATCTCTATACTTATCAGATGTCAGAAATTATCAAGGATGAGCTTCAGCAGGGCATAGAAATTGACGGGGAGACAGAAGAATATGCATTTGATCTGAATGAGTTTTTTGCGGTTACCAATGGTAAGTTTAACCATGAATCTTCCGTTGATAAATTTCTCGATGCCTTGACAAGACAGACAAAATTTCCATTTTCTACGGAAGAATTGCGAGATGAATTAAAGCACACCTTCTGGCTGCTCGATAGGGTAGACAGTGCAAAGGCGCTGGCAAAAAAATTAAGGGAACATCCAATATTCCAGGAATATGAAGTTGTTCTTGCTGCTGGCGACGGCAAACTGGACGGTGATGAGGAAACAATGAAATCTTATGATAAAGTGGTTGCGGCTATTGCACAGCATGAAAAGACCATTACTTTGTCGGTAGGACAGCTTACGACAGGAATTACAATTCCAGAATGGACAGCAGTGCTGATGCTTAGTAATATGCGATCCCCGGCACTTTATATCCAGGCGGCATTCCGGGCACAGAATCCTTGTCTGTTTAAAGTTGGGACATCTTTCAAGAGAAAAGAAAATGCTTATGTATTTGACTTTGATCCGGCAAGAACACTTACCATATTTGAGCAGTTTGCCAATAACCTGAATCCTAATACTGCCAAAGGTGGAGGTACCGCAGAGGAACGCAAAGAAAATGTGAAAGAACTGTTAAATTTTTTCCCAGTAATCGGCGAGGATGAACAGGGAGAATTGGTAGAACTGGATGCAGAAAAGGTACTGACGATTCCAAGAAAAATCCGCTCTATTGAAGTTGTGAAGCGTGGGTTTATGAGCAATTTCCTGTTTCAGAATATCAGTAACATCTTTGGGGCACCAAAGGAAGTCATTGATATTATCACAAAGTTTGAACCAATAGAAGAACCAAAGAGCAAGGTAAATCTGACGGAGGAAGTGCAGAAAGACCTATCGCTGGATGAAAATGGGGAAGTGGCTCTTAGTGATGAATTTGTGATTGGAAGAACGCAGGATGTTTTTGGCGATAAAATTTATGATGTGACATCTCAGGTACAGGAAACAATGACGCAGATGGAGCAGGCACCGGACAAGGCGCAGAAAGCCATCGACAAACTGAAAGAAGCGGTAAAACAGAGTGCAGTCAAGGCTGTTGTGGATACTGCGCAGTCTACTTATGGCTCTGATATGAAAGCAGCAGATAAAAGACAGATTGAGTCAAAATTGAACCATGAAGCCGATCGGATGATTGATAAGTTGCATACCAATTATGAGATTGAGCGAAATGTTATAGAAAATCAACGTGTTGCTGAACAGCAGGCAAGATATGAAACCGGTAAAACATCAGAGCAGATTGATAAAGAATTTGAGCAGAAGCAGAAAGTGGCTATGGAGAAATTCAATGAGGGACTGACAACTGCTATTTTTGATTTTGCAAAAGAATCCACGAAGGAGACAGTCAAGACCATAGAAACAAAGAAAAAGGAGCGTGAAAAGGAAACCATCGAAGATGGTGTCAGAGATCACCTGCGAGGCTTTTCAAGGACAATTCCATCATTTCTTATGGCATACGGAGATAATACCGTTACGCTTGCAACTTTTGATACTATCATTCCAGACAAAGTATTTCTGGAAGTTACAAGCATTACGCTGGATCAGTTCAAGTTTTTGCGTGATGGTGGTGACTATGTGGAGGAAGAAACCGGACAGACCAAGCACTTTGACGGACAGCTATTCGATTCGGTGGTATTTGATGATTCGGTAAAAGAATTTCTTGCCTTAAAGAAAAAGCTTGCTGATTATTTTGATGAAAAGAGCGTAGAGGATATATTTTGATTATATTCCACCGCAGAAAACCCAACCAGATATTCACACCAAAGACAATGGTTAAGAAAATGGTGGACATGCTAGAGCAGGAGAATCCAGGATGTTTTGATATGCCGGATAAGACATTTATTGATTTTGTATATGAAATCTGGTCTGTATATTACCGAAATTGTGAAGCGGCTGTACCAGAGCGATGAGATGAAAAAGCGATTCCCAGAAAATAAGGAACGTCTGAAACACATCTTTGAAAAGCAGGTGTACGGACTTGCTCCAACGGAAATCATATATAAGATAGCAACAAGTTACATATTGGGCTTTGATGAGGATACAAAGGATATCAAGCATAATTTCAGACAGTTAGATGCTTTGCCTTATGCAAAGGAAGGAACGCTGGATCAAGTGTTGGATGAGTTATATCCTGAGTCGGAGTAGATGAGAGGATGCACCCGGAAACGGGTGCATTTTTGAGTTGAAATTATTTATATGTTATTGTAGAAAAAGTAGTTTTGCGATAAAATTACCTTGTGTTTATGCAAATTTTGCTCAAAAGGGAAGAAATACTAGATTAAGAACAGTTTATTGGACATTAGAGTTTGTATTATTTTTGTATGAATAATTATAAGGATGAATATAGGAGGCGATTAAATGAGGACTATCGAAACTGTCATTCATAGATTAGGATATCATAGCTCGGAAAAACTTTTCTATTTATCTAAGATTGATAAGTGCACTGATTTGTCATGGCATGATAGAAGAGTTTTGAAAGAATTGGCTCCTTATGCTGTTTATGTAGTGGATGGAAGAGTACTTACAGTATTTTTTGATGATTTAGATAGTAGGACAGATGTGGAACTCCATGGAAAGATATGGAATGCACAGATGCCAATTATAATTTCTGATGAAGGCAATTACATTAGAATTTATAATGGAAAAAGTATGGATCTGGGTGTTGATAAGAAAATTAGATTACGAGACATTGTTACATATGATCTAAGTCAGTGTGATGAAAAAAATACATTTTCGTATTGGAATGTGACTAACAGTTTGTCATTAGACCTTTACGAAAAAAGTATGGACAAAAAGAGTTTAAATGAGTTTTTAATTGATAATCTTAGATATATTACCAAAAAGTTGAAGAACGAATACAAAATTTCTTTTGCAAATAAATTAATGCTGAGGGTATTGTTTATTCGTTATTTGATTGATCGTGGTGTTAATATCGGGTATATGGGACTCAACGATGATGTTAAACACTCACAAGAGATATTCCTTAATATTGTTCAAAATAAAGATGATTTTTTTGAATTAATCAAATATTTAAAAGAGAGGTTTAATGGTAATCTGTTTGAAGTAGATGAGCAAAAGGAAAAGAGTGAAATAACAGACGAGGCTCTTTCTGTGTTATATAGTTTTTTGACGGCTAAGGAAGAAATGAAAACGGGTCAATTGTGTCTATTTCCATTTTATGATTTTAATATTATTCCTATTGATTGATAAGCAATATCTATGAAATATTGTTAGGTAAAGAAAAGCAAGACAGAGATAAGGCATTTTATACACCGGAATATTTAGTGGATTACATCGTAAATCGAACAGTTGGAAGGTGTCTTTTTAATGAGAATGAATGTAAGGTATTAGATCCTTCTTGTGGGTCTGGAATTTTTTTGGTTAAATCGCTTCAAAAGATATTGGAGAGGAATGCAGATTCGAATGGTTTTTTACAAGATAAAGACAGAATTAATGCGTTGGTTAAAGATAATATATATGGGATAGATTATAACGAGGAAGCTGTGGATGTTACTATTTTCTCCATTTATGTTACACTTTTTGATTATCAAGATCCCAAGAGTTTAGAACAGTTTAGATTGCCTTTACTAAAAAATGAGAATATTCTTTTTGGTGATTTCTTTGATGAACAGAAAACGAGATCAATTGAAAAGGTTGATTTTAAATTTATCTTAGGAAATCCACCATGGGGAAGCGTAAAACAACAGAATTATAAGAAATATTGTGCTGATAGAAAGATTATTGCGCAAAATGGGGAAATTTGTGTGGCATTTTTGCTAAAGGTTCAAGAAATTGGAAATTCAGATACAGAATGTAGTTTAGTAATTCCTTCAAAAATATTATATAAGGGAAAATGTCCTTCAATAGCTTTGAGAAATAGATTATTGACTAATACACAATTAGAACAGGTATTAGAAATTTCGGCTGTAAGAAAACAGATTTTTAAGGGCGCGGTAGCTCCAGCAACGGTGCTTTCTTTTCTATGCAAAAAAAGTTCATTGAATCATAAAGTGGAATATATAAGCCTGAAACCAAATAAATATTTGAAATTATTTGGAATTATTATGATAGAACCAGATGATATTAAATATGTGAAGCAGACATTATTCTTGGAAAATGATGAATTGTGGAAGATTTTGGTTTACGGTGGATACTGGGATTTTGAGCTGATTAAAAATGTACGTAAAAACTTTAGTACTATAAAGGATGTTGCATCACAAAATAATTTGATAATGAAAAAGGGGCTTCAAGATAATGATGGCGATAAAAAAGATTCTTCAAATTTGGTAGGTAGAAAAATCTTGGATTCTGAAGAGGCATTAGATCATTTCTATCTTAATGAAAGCGCCTATACGATTTTTAATAAAGACAAAATACATCGTCCGAGAAATCCGGAGATATATAAAGCACCATATGTTCTTTTTAAGAAGGGGTTAGATTGTGCGGATTATTCTATAAGAGCTGTATATACGGAAAGTGATTTCCTTTATAGAGAAACAATAAACTGCATAAAGGGTTCTGAAAAGGATAAGAAGACATTATTGAACTTATGTGGATTACTTAACTCATCATTATTTTCATATTTTAACCTAATGTTGGGTTCTTCAACAGGAATAGAAAGAGAGCAAATTTTTCTGGAGGAATTGGGCAATTATCCATATGTATATAATGACGAACTTGTTGAATTGGTGGAGAAAATGCAACGAGAGGAATGGGGGAAAAATAGGAATGAACTACAAGTAGCCTTAAACCAATGCGTTATGAGGATGTATGGCTTACAAGATAATTATTTTGTTGATTATGCCTTATCTATTCAAATTCCAATGCTTTGTGGTACCTATCAAGAAACAAAATGTGATGCAAAAACAATGAAAAAGTATGTATCAATATTATCTAAGATATGGGATGAACATTTTGGACAAAGCAATGTGCATTATAAAATAACTATCTACCCAGATATAAAAGGAAAGTTTGCAGCTGTACAAGTAAAACTCTCTTTTACAAGTCAGATAGAAGATATTTTTGTTATTGATAATGTTGATGAAGATGTCAGTTTATTAACAAACTTTATGATTTATCAATTGAATGATTGTTTTTATCAAACGAAAAATGTTGTAGAGTTTTCGGAAGATTCGTTTGTAATTGTAAAACCTATAGAGGCTAAAAATTGGCATCCTGCAATGGCTATCAAAGATAGTTATAAAGTACTAAATGCAGTACTTCTGGGGAAGGAGGACTGTAGATGAGTGGTATGTTAAATAGAAACATTTTAAGGGCATTATATCGTGCAAATTTTGAAAAAATTATAACCTATATTCTTGATATATGTGCTTTGATTGTAAAAGACTATGAGGAAAGGCAGTTAAAGTTACCAAATGATGAAAATAAAATTAGAAGTATCATGCTTGAAGAATATATGAACAAGCAGAAGGCTGCTCATGGCATGTCAGGGTATAAATTTGAACTTGAAGTGCCAGAGAATTATGCCGGAAGTGGACAACATATAGGAAGAGTTGATATTCGTATTTTGTTAAAGAGTGATTTTGAAAAAGATGATGCATATTATATTATAGAATGTAAGAGAATTGATGGTTCATCTGATTTAAATAAAAAGTATGTAAAGGAGGGGGTGGCAAGGTTCGTTACAGAAAAATACTCTTCGTACTATGGTAGAAACATAATGCTTGGATTTGTAGTAAAAAAGATTGATATATCTTCTAATGTTAAATTAATTGAAGAAATTCAAAATGCAGACTTGAGTCAGCAAATGCATGGTAATTTTGAATTTATAGAGAGTAAAGACGTAACAGAAAGTTATAAATGTATGTATCAGATACAGTCTGGAGAAATAGAGTTGTGCCATATTTTTTCAGATTATTCAAGTATTATGGAAAAGTGAGTAAAGTTTATTAAAATAGAAATACTTACATGATTTGGCAGCCTATTTCGTGAAAAGCTGTTATAATGTAGGTATAAACTATGAGAAGCGATAGGAGGTGCATAGCATGATGGAAGAACATGTAGTATTAAGTGAACGACCGGAGGATCAGTTAAAAGCTGTAGAATGGGCACGTGAACAAAAGAAGAAAATTCTTGATGACAAAAGCAGACGTATCGCAGATGCACTTATGGAAAAGATGACACCTTTGATAATAAAGAATAGTGTACAGAAATAGCGTGGGTACAATTTGGGTACACCAGAAATGCAACTATATAAATAACACACAAAACCGTATCAAAATGATATGGTTTTGTAATGTAATAACAACAGATTTATGTGAAAAATCGAATCCGAAAAAGAGTTTGAATAACGGACAAAAATGCCGAAAGCCTGTATTTATGCGGGTTTCCGGCATTTATTTTATCAAATGGCTCTAGTTTGGCTCTATTTGTGAGAGCAATAATGGCAAGAAAATAGATGAAATCTAATAAGGAGCATTATATGACGAAAGTGAATTTTTATGATAGTATTAATGATTCAATGCTGAAGTTTGCAGTTATTATTGCCAGACATAATGGTAAATGGGTATTTTGCAA
>ENA-OQDM01000478-OQDM01000478.1-human-gut-metagenome-genome-assembly--contig:-NODE-478-length-23296-cov-1.661358_pt1 | contig 23296 bp, 28 predicted proteins | sample MGYA00242772_ERZ504605 | MGnify/ENA primary metagenome ERZ504605 (study PRJEB26092, sample SAMD00036348) | human gut metagenome | host: Homo sapiens | study: EMG produced TPA metagenomics assembly of... | reverse complement strand
CATGAAAATTTTGTAATAACCGGGAATCTACGAAAAAATTCTTCTCTCTGAGGTCTGCTATGATAATTATCAGCCGTCATCAGATACCAGTGTACTTCTTTTGTAACGATATCTTCGGGTACTGTAAAATTATAATGACTTTTGCCAATATATTTCACTACGGAAGCTTTGACTCCTGCTTCTTCACGCACCTCTCGTAAAGCAGTCTGGATATGTGTTTCGCCCTGCTCCACGGTTCCTTTCGGCAACACCCAGCCCTCATAACGATTCTTATAAGACTTGTACAGTGCCAGTATTTTACCACGATAAATTACCACACCGCCACAGCTCGTTGCTTCTATCATTTTGCAATTTCCTCCTGTACTGCGTGTGAGTTTTATATCTCGAACTGGTTATAGTATAACTCTTTTTTAATTAACTGGCAACTATAACTTACTGTTTGCCCAAGTTGCCGTGAACGGAGTGAACAGTAACATTTAATCAAAGTAATATGCATCAAACAGATCAGCAGCAATTGGAACAGCTGCTTCACTTCCTGTGCCGCCGCCTTCTACGATGATCGCAACAACAAGGTCTGGTTTGTCTACATTGGAATAACCAATAAACCAGGAATGACTGGATCCATTTTCGTCATATTCGGCAGAGCCTGTTTTTCCGGCAACTGTGTATCCACGTCCATTCAGAGCAGATGCTGTTCCGTTCTGAACAACACCCTCCATTAGTTTTCCAAGCAGTGCTGCTTCATTGCTGGTCATTAATCGTTTATAATCAGTGGATTCTGTTGTACGGATCGTATCACCACCGGCATTTGTGACTTTGTCTATCAGATAAGGCTTCATCAGTAGACCATCGTTGGCAATGGCACTTGTGATCAGTGCCATATGCATAGGGGATACAAGGGTGTTTCCCTGCCCGATTGCAGTCTGCATGATCAGTGGAATTCCAGAACTTCCATTCAGAGTAAAAGAACTTTTGCGATAAGAAGTCAGTGGAAGTTTTTTGTTAAAAAGAAGATCTTCGCTTGTTTTGAGCAGAGAGGCTCCCCCAAGTTCAGTTCCAATTTCTGCAAAAGCACAGTTACAGGAGTTTGCGAATGCAGTATAAAAATCTTCTGTACCATGTACTTCGCCATTATAGCACTGAATAGTATGATTTTCTTTTGTGATACTACCCTGGCAGTCAAATGAAAAACCATTGAAACTTCCTCTGGTGCGAAAATAATCCAGAGCTGTGACAACTTTAAAAGTAGATCCCGGAGGATACTGCCCCATAGTTGCACGGTTCAAAAGACTGCTGTTTGTTTCATCATTGACAAGTGTATCCCAGTTTTCGGAAATTGTATTTGGATCAAAATCTGGTTTACTGACCAGGGCCAGGATTTTTCCTGTGGATGGTTCCAGAGCAACAACCGCTCCTCTTCTGTCACCAAGAGAATTATATGCAGTGGTCTGCAGGTCGGCATTCAAAGTAGAGACAACGGTATCCCCTGTGTTTTTGGTTCCCATAAATTCGTTACGGATCTGATTTAAAAAGAATTCATGAGAAGACAAAAGCTGAAAGTTAGCTTCGGATTCAAGTCCGCTTTTTCCGTTTGAATCGTAACCTACGACATGTGCAAAAACATTATTATATGGATAGGAACGCTCTTCGGTTCCATCTTCGGATACATTTGTCTGAGCAAGTACTTCTCCATCAGAAGACATGATTTTTCCACGGACAACGCGATCGGCAAAAGTATCCTGACGTGTATTATAGGGACTGTTGATAAAATCATCGCTTTTTATGGTATTAAAATAGATGAGATAACCGATCAGTCCCATAAATATAATGATAAAAAGAATGAAACTCCGGTATAACCTTTGTTTCGACGACGCCTTTTTTTAGATCTGGCGCGTTCTGTTAATTGTTTCTCCTGCCCGGAGTCTCTGTATTGCTTCCTGTTTTCGTTTTTCAAATTCCTCGTCCTCGTCTTCTCTTAGAATATAAAGTCCCTGGATAATTGCAAGCATTAAAATTGTACATAAAAGAGAACTTCCACCATAACTTACAAGGGGAAGTGTTACACCTGTCATAGGGATGAATTTGGTAGCACCACCGATCGTTAGAAATACCTGGAAGGCATATTCTACTCCAAGTCCCAGTGCAATAAGCTTGTAGAATGGATTAATGATACGTAAAGCAATATTAACGATCATAAGGAAAAAGCTCATGCACACGAGAATCAGACAAATGGCAAAAATACCACCTAATTCCTCACAGATTGCACTGAAGATAAAATCGTTCTTGACAACAGGGATAGATTCTGGAGAACCCTGGTATAATCCCATGCCGAACCAGCCCCCGGTACCAATGGCAAAGAGTGACTGCACAATCTGATATCCCTCATTCTGATAGACTGCCATAGGATCTTTCCATGCGCTGACTCGCTGGCGGACATGACCGAACAGATGATATGCAACAACTGCTGCAGCTGAACCACCGCCGATTCCAAGTGCAAGATAACCAACATTTCGTGTTGCAACATATACCATAACGAGATATGCGACAAAGAAGATCACTGCACTTCCAAGGTCCTTTGAGAGAACCAGAATACCCACGTGAAGTGCTGCAACGACTGTAACCTGAACGATTGCCTTGAAACTGGTATCTCTGGATAGAAAAGATGCCATAAAGAACACAAAAGTAATCTTGATCGCTTCGGATGGCTGTACACCCAGCAGTGAAAGTTTAGCTCCATAACTCGTTCTTGCAAGAGCAAAGACTGCAGCAAGAAGAATAATACCGATTCCGGCATATACCCATGTAAGTCTGCGAAGAAAACGCATCTTCCGGATCATGACAGGAATGACCAGAGCAATAGCACTGACGCCGGCTGCGATCAGAAGTTGTTTCTGTGCTGAAGATATATCCAGGCGGCAGAGCATAATAAAGCCAACACTCAACAGCATACACATATTGTTCAGAAGCAAAATAGATGCTTTTTTGTATAGCATTCGGTATAAAATCTGAATGGCAGCAAAAACAGAAGCATTTCTGCATAAAATTCAACTATCTTAAAATTGAATGTTTTAAGATAGAGAACAAGAAATGCAGTGAAATCAATGAAAAAAATCAGCAAAAGCTGTTGCCGGAGCAATTCGTTGCGATCCTCTTCATCAGACTGCCGTACAGTATAAAAACAGTGAAAGGTATATACGATCATCAGTGTCAGGATGATGTATTTGGATAATTCTACAATTACATTAATCATATGCCTTTACTCGGCTCCTCTTTTAAAATGTCCTTTGGTGTACTCCTGATTACCGGGTGTTTTGCCGTGCAGATATACATTTAAAAAATTCCTGCAGTATGTCGGCAGATTGTTCCGGTGATTCGGTCGTAAAATTCAGTCGCAGACAGTTGACACCAAGATTTCGGACTTTCTGAGATTCTTTCAGAAGTCCGAAGGAAATACTGTTATAAAGAATATTATAACAGTATTCTTCTTTTTCTGTAGTTCCTGTTTTCCATGGGTGACATACACAACAACAGGAAAACTCTTTTTCATAACGGTCCTTCAAAATCATTTTTCTTTCGTTGCAGTCACATTTCAGCGTGTTTTTTCTTACACACTGCGCAGAAAGCATTAACGGAATGTTTCCGTATATGATCATCTCACTGTTGGAATTGTTTCGGTGTGCGATTTCTTTTTCATTTAATTCATAAGGAACTGTATTTCGAAGTATGCCTTCTTTCTTCCAGAAAGAGACAGATTCGTTATTCCAGGTATAGATGGAAGTATCAAGAACACAGTATTTTTGCCATCCAAGATGTCGAAGCATTCCATAACTTTCAAGATTTCGTACAAGAAATCCCTTCATTCCATTCTCAAGCCATTGGCTGCAGGTTTCGAAAAAGCCTTCTGGTGCTGAACCACGGGTGATATATGGGAGTGTCAGATACAAGTCCTTCTGATATTGTAATCCCTTTGACATGCAGAGGCTCATTGCATCGTAATAAAGATACATACCGGAAATCTCAGGATTTTTTATATAAAAGTAATGCCTGATCTACAGTTTCGCAGGATACAAGGATTGAAAGGCTGGAATTTGTATCTGCCGGTTTGTCCGCTGTGGCCATAACAGGAGTATCAGTGGCAGAACGTCTGTAGGGTGCACATAGTTCCTGTTCCAACAGGGCAATCGCTTCGCGGCGGAGTTCATTTAATGTTTTGACCGGAAGAAAAATCTGCTCTCCCATCTGTATATCCAGTTCATCCCATTCAAATTCCGTATTTCCAAGTTTATCCATCTGTTTACGAATGCGATCTTCAGACATAGGATGTTCTCTGGCAAACTGTACTTCACCGGTTGAGAAAGTTACATGTATATCATGGCATGAAAGTTCCAGAAAAGCCGGACATTCCGGATAAAGAACCAGCGTACCGGAAATGGGTTCTTTTTTTCGAGGAAGATTTTCCGGAATTCCGTTTGTCTTTTTCTCGTTTGTAAAGGCCATCATAGATGGACCATTATGCTGTTTATAATAACCCTGACAGGAACCTCCACGGCTAAATATATCCAGAAGATACTGCCGGTCGCGGTCATTAACCTGATAAGTCATGTCACTGCTAAGAAGGATGTCCAGATATTTACGATACATTCCGGTAACAGCAGCAGTATATCCAGGTTGTTTCATTCGTCCTTCAATTTTCAAAGAGGTAACGCCGGCCTCCAGAATGTCGGGGAGAAGGTCTACACTGCACATGTCTTTCAGACTGAGTGGACAGAAATCCTGTTGTCTGAATGAATAACTGCCATTCTCCTGCCGAACCTGATAGGGAAGGCGACAAGGCTGTGCACATCTTCCACGATTGCCGCTTCTGCCGCCGAGTATGCTGCTCATGAGACATTGACCAGAAAAACTGTAACAGAGGGCACCATGGATAAAGGCCTCTATTTCGATCGGACTTGCCTGATGCATGGCTGACAGCTCCTGAAGAGAAAGTTCTCTGGCAGCAACTACACGTGATGCGCCCTGTTCCTCAAGAAATTTCATTCCTTCGGGGCCGGTTACTGTCATCTGTGTACTTGCATGAAGATGCAGTCCCGGAAATTCTGGCGTATAAACTGGAATACACCGAGATCCTGTATGATAACAGCATCAAGACCGTTTTCGTACAGTGGTCGCAGCGCATCATACAGTCTGTCCTGCAATTCACGGTTTTTCAGAAGTGTATTTACTGTCAGATATAATTTTTTGCCATGAATATGAACGGTATCAATTGCCTGTAAAAGTTCATCCTGTGTGAAATTGTGTGCATATGCCCGGGCACGATCGGACCGCCGACATAAACAGCATCTGCTCCTGCTCCCAGAGCAGCTTCAAAAGCTTCATAAGATCCGGCGGGAGCCAGAAGTTCTACATTATGATCTACTTTCAAGTGTATTCATTCCTTTTCTGAATTATGAGTATGAAACAAATAAAGAGGACTACCGAAGCAATCCCCTTCCTGCTTTTTTTATTTGAGTAATTTGTCTATCTCATCGTTAAGTTCCTTAACTTTGCCTTCAAGAAGCTCTTTCTGCTGCTGAGCTTCCTGGGCATTTTTTTCCGTTTCTTCGATTTTCATACGAAGAGCGATCAGTTCATGTTTCAGCTCATACATTTCCTGATCTTTCTGCTGAAGATCTTGTTCGAAAATCTCTGCCTGTTTTTTTGCCTTAAAATAATCATCTGTAACATTTAAACTTAAGAGCGTATGCTTGGTTTCTACAGGCTGACGGGTATATCCCGGCATTTCGCTCAATTCAGCTATTTTATTATTTATATAAGACGCCACTTTCTGAAAATATTCTTCAGATTCGTAACCACCCAGAGTGATGATTTTTCCTCCGATTACTACTTGTGCCGTATTTTTGACTGCCATAACAAGCCTCCCGTAAATTGTAGTTTCTTTCATTTATTATAATCGAAATTTGTAGAAATGTATAGGAATTTTTACGAAATCTTTTCAGAACTACGAATTTTTTTCAAAACCAAGGTGCTCATAAGCAAGGGAAGATGCTGTTCTGCCGCGTGGAGTCCGGTTCAGAAAACCATTCTGAAGAAGATAAGGTTCATAAACATCTTCCAGTGTGCCGGCATCTTCGCCGATTGCTGCAGCCAGTGTCTCCAGTCCAACTGGTCCTCCCTGAAAATTGACGATCAGAGTCTGGAGGATACGACGGTCAATTTTGTCAAGTCCATATTGGTCAACTTCCAGAAGATCAAGTGCAAAAGAAGCTACATCATAAGTAATACGGCCATCATATTTTACCTGGGCAAAATCACGTACTCTTTTAAGAAGGCGATTTGCAAGACGAGGTGTTCCACGGGAACGTTTGGCAATTTCCGCAGCACCTTTTGCATCAATTTCGACCCCCAACATCTGTGCAGAGCGCAGCACAATTGTCTGTAGTTCTTTATGATTATAGAATTCCAGGTGGTGCATAACACCGAAACGGTCGCGCAACGGAGCAGACAAAAGCCCAGCTCTTGTGGTAGCACCAACCAGTGTAAATTTCGGAAGATCAAGACGGATCGATCTGGCAGAAGCACCCTTTCCGATCATAATATCAATGGCGAAGTCTTCCATGGCAGGATAGAGAACTTCTTCTACCTGTCGGTTCAGACGATGGATTTCATCAACAAACAGAATGTCTCCTTCCTGTAAGTTGTTAAGGATTGCAGCCATTTCACCGGGTTTTTCAATCGCAGGTCCGGAGGTGACTTTCATGTGTGTCCCCATTTCATTGGCAATGATTCCGGATAACGTTGTTTTACCAAGACCGGGTGGCCCATAAAACAGGACATGATCCAGCGCGTCATGTCGTTGTTTGGCCGCTTCTATATATATTTTTAGTGTTTTTTTTGTCTTTTCCTGACCGATATATTCATCCAGTGTCTGTGGACGAAGACTTCCCTCAAGGGGAAGATCCTCTTCTGTAACATCTGTGGTGATCATTCTTTTTTCCATTTAAATACGTTTCTCCAATTTATAACTGTTTTAATGCAGCTTTGAGCAGGGCCTCCACGTCGTCTGGTGAAACATCAGTGACTTTACGAACGGCTTTCATGGCATCAGTACTGCTGTAACCAAGTGCGATCAGTGCTTCTGCTGCTTCCTGACGTCCGTCGTGGATCAAGAATCCAGAAACAGAGGCAGCCTCCTGTTCATGGGCAAGTTTCTTCTCAAATGCATCTTCAAGTTTCAGTTTGTCTTTTAATTCGAGAATAAGTTTCTGTGCAGTTTTTTTACCGATTCCTGGTGCTTTGGAAATGGTTTTGATATCGTCAGAAAGAACGGCAAAACGCAATTCATCTGCAGTCAGTCCTGCAAGAACTCCAAGCGCGGCCTTAGGCCCGATTCCGTTTACATTTAGAAGAAGGCGAAACATTTCCAGATCATCTTTGGAAAGAAAACCATATAACTGCATGGCATCTTCTCGTACCTGAAAATAAGTATGGATTTTGACTTCTCCATCTATGCGGGATACCTGCTCAATTGAACTGCCTGTCATAAAAATCTCATAACCGATGCCGTTATTTTCCAGGATGACGGCGTTTTCTGTAGTATCAGCCACAAGACCTCGAATAAATGAAATCATATATAATCTCCTGCTGTTATTTGCTGCAGCGAAAATAGTTGCAACAGATTTCTGTAATCAAAACTTACTTTCACAATGATAACATATCAATCTGCAAAAAGCAAACATCTATTCGAGTGTGAAATAAAAATCCCGGCTGGAAAATTTCTCAGCGGATAAATTAAACATATGGAAAGAATGAGTATTTCTTTTAAAGAATAACGTGTCGCGGACATGCTTCTTTGCATGCACCACAGTTTGTACATTTTTCGTAATCAATGTGAGCGCAGAAATCTGTAACGGTGATTGCACCGTTCGGACATGTTTTTTCACATTTCTTACATCCGATACATCCGAGTTCACATGCAGTTGTAACGGCTTTTCCCTTTGCATGAGAGCTACAGCCAACAAATGTTTTTTGATCATATGGTGCAAGTTCAATCAGATGATGCGGACATTTTGCAATACATTTACCGCAGGCTTTACAGGCTTCACGGTCAACAACTGCTACTCCGTTTACAATATGAATTGCATCAAACGGACAAGCTTTTACACAGCTTCCAAATCCCATACATCCATAATTGCATGCTTTGGATCCGCCGCCTGGAATGAATGCCATCATTTCACAGTCTTCTACACCAGTATAGTTATAATTGTCTTTTGTTTTTTCGCAGGTTCCTGTACATTTTACAAAGGCAGCCATACGAGCAGATTCAACTACTTCCTGTCCCATGATTCCGGCAATTACTTTGCCTACTGCTTCTCCGCCTACCGGACAGGCATTGACCGGTGCTTCGCCTTTTGCGATTGCAGCAGCAAGACCATCACATCCAGGATAACCGCAGCCACCACAGTTGTTTCCAGGAAGTGCTTCGCGGACTGCAACTTCACGTTCATCTGTTTCGACAGCAAATTTTTTGCCGGCAATACTCAGGAAAATACCAATAAAGAGACCGACAGCTGCAACAACTACGGTTGCTGTAATAATTGCTCCAATATTCATAATGTCGCCTCCTTAAATTAATCCTGAAAATCCGAAGAATGCAATTGCCATCAGACCTGCTGTAAGAAGTACAGTAGGGAATCCTTTGAAAGCATCCGGAATATCATTGTACTGAATTTTTTCACGGATACCAGCCATCAGTGTAATAGAAATCGTGAAACCTACTGCTGTGGCAAATCCGTTGATCGTACCCTGAAGAATATTGTATTCATCCTGCACATTTGTGAGTGCAACACCAAGAACTGCACAGTTTGTTGTGATCAGAGGAAGGTATACACCAAGTGCCTGATACAGGGAAGGAACACATTTTTTAAGAAACATTTCTACAAACTGAACCAGTGCTGCAATGATCAGGATAAATACGATTGTCTGTAAATATTCCATGCCTGAAGGAACAAGGATAAATTTGTAGATCAGTCCTGTAACAAAGGATGATAATGTAATAACGAATACAAGAGCACCGCCCATACCGACTGCTGTCTCCGTTTTTTTGGAAACACCAAAGAAAGGGCAGAGACCAAGGAACTGGCTCAGTACTACGTTATGGACAATGGCAGAGCTGACAAGGATAATTAATAATTCTTTCATGCCTGTTTGCCTCCTTTACACATAGTATTGCTGCAGGAATCACAGCCTGAGCAGCAATTGCATCCTTCACTCGGGTCTATTCCGCGTTTGGCAGCACCGATTTTGAACTTATTCTGAAGTGCTGCAAGCATTGCAAGGACAAAGAATGCACCAGGAGCAAGGATAAAGATTGTGATCGGTTCGTAGCCCATCTTGCCGTCAGCAGCAAGTGGAAGAATCTGCTGTCCGAAGAGCTGACCTGCGCCAAGCAGTTCACGGACTGCACCGATACAGGTGATACTTAAAGTAAAACCAAGGCCCATTCCGATACCATCAAAGAGAGACGGGATTGGTGGATTTTGGAAGCATATGCTTCTGCACGACCAAGGATGATACAGTTTACTACGATCAGAGGAATGTAAATACCAAGTGCGGAATACAGGCTTGGTATAAATCCTTGTAAAAGCATCTGTACGATGGTAACGAAGGATGCTACGACTACGATAAATGCAGGCATACGTACGCCGTCCGGGATGAATTTTCTCAGAAGAGAAATCATCAGGTTGGACATTGCAAGGACAACTGTAGTTGTCAGCCCCATTCCAATACCATTAATAGCAGATGTTGTAACAGCCAGTGTAGGACACATACCCAGCACCAGCACGAAAGTCGGATTTTCTTTAATAATACCGTTTACAAGACGTTCAGCAGGTGTGTTTGCTTTCATGACTCTGCCCCTCCTTCCACATACCGAAATGCACAAAGTCCGGCATTGACACCGTTTGTCATGGCATTTGTTGTAATGGTTGCACCGCTGATGGCATCAATTTGGTCATCAGATGTGGAACCTGTTTTTGTGTATGTAAATTTTTCTACGTTTTTGTTTTTAAACTGATCTTTGAAGCTGTCAGTAGTTGCTTTCATACCAAGGCCGGCAGTTTCACTGATAGATAAAATGGAGATACCATTCAGGGTTCCGTCATTTTGAACACCCATTGCAAACTGGATGTCTCCACCGTAACCTTCGGAATCAGTGACTGTGAAAGCATATCCAAGCGTTTCACCGGAAGCATCTTCTGCTACCATAATTTCATCAATTGTCTGTGCTGTGAAACCATTATCATTAAGGTAAGCAACAAGATCTTCGGCCTGATTGGTGTCATCGAGTGAATACTCACTGAAACTGGAAGCATCTTCAAAAACAGCTTTATATGCTTCTTCTTTGGATTTTTCGGCCTGTGTGGCAATCGGACCAGCTGTGATATCCTGAACTACGCCAAGCGCAAGACCTGCAACCAGAGTGATCACTGTGATGGAAATGGTGTTTTTTAAGATTGTATTCATGCTTTTTTACCTCCTTTTCCAAAGGCAACCGGTTTGGTTACTTTTTCAATGATCGGAACCAGAAGGTTGCAGAAAATGATTGCGTAGGAAACACCTTCTGCTGATCCACCGAAGAGACGGAAAATTGCAGTCAGAATACCGAGACAACATCCATAAATAAGCTGCCCTTTAGGAGTGATTGGTGTGGTAACGTAATCTGTTGCCATAAACCATGCACCCAGCATCAGACCACCGCCAAACAGATGACTGAGCAGATAATTGCCATTAAATCCCATTCCTGAACCAAGCATATAAAAAATTACAAATACAGTAAAGCTTCCGATATATGTAAGTGGTACTTTAAGGTCAATAACCTTGAATGCAAGAAGAATTACTGCACCAATCAGGATTGCAAGTGCGGAAGTTTCACCAATGGTTCCCTGAATATTACCGATAAAGAGATCTTTTACCGGAATTGAAGATGCTGCTACAAATCCCTGTTTTTTCAATGCTGCCAGAGGGGTTGCGCCTGTTACGGTATCCAGAACTCCACGATAGCTGTCAGATACGGAAAAATCTGTCATTTTCGCAGCAAAAGAAATCATAAGGAAACATCTTCCGGCAAGTGCCGGGTTCATAAAGTTCTGACCGAGTCCGCCAAAAAGTTGTTTTACGACAATGATAGCGAATGCACTGCCCAGAACTGGCATCCACAGTGGAATCTGCGGAGGCATATTCAGCGCGAGCAAAAGGCCTGTTACAACTGCACTGAAATCAGTAATTGTATTTTTTTGTGCATGAGTCTGTCATACAGCCATTCAAAAAACACACTGGAAATCACCGTTACGAGCACTACAAGGAGTGCATGAAAGCCGAAATTCCAGATACCGAATAAGGTAGCAGGAAGCAACGCGATCACAACGAGCTGCATGATCCGGCTGGTTGTCATTTTGTCCCTGACATGGGGATTAGATGATACATTATACATTTCTTCCATTTCTTTTCCTCCCCTTATTTCTTCCTGCGGCTGGCAAGAACCATTTTACGCATGGACTTGATACTCTGTGTAAGCGGTCTCTTTGCAGGACAGATATAACTGCAGCATCCGCATTCGCAGCATTCCATACCGTCTAATGCTTCAAAGCCTGCCATATCACCACGTTCTGCCAGTTTGGCAAGACGTGCAGGAAGAACGTGGCCTGGACAGACGCTCACACAGCGTCCGCAGTTGATGCAGGCGGTCTGTATTTCCTGGGCTTCAGATACGGCATCATGTTCGAGGAACAGGAATGCAGAAGTTGTTTTTGTGCACGGTACGTGAAGATCATATAATGCAAATCCCATCATAGGACCACCGGAAATTGCTTTTGCAATCTTGCCTTTCAGTCCACCAGCGGCATCTACCAGTTCAGACATGTCAGTACCTGCAAGAACAAGAATGTTCTTTGGTTCTTTGATGCCATCACCGGTAACGGTAACTACACGACTGTTGACCGGTCTGCCGAGAATAACTGCTTTGTATACGGAAATTACAGTCTCTACATTGTCAACGACACATCCTACATCAGCAGGAAGCATTGAAGAATTGATCTCACGTCCGGTTGCAGCATAGATCAGAGTACGCTCACCACCCTGTGGATATTTGGTCATCATTTCTTTTACTTCGATACGATCGATATCTTTGACCAGTTCTTTCATTTTGGCGATACAGTCTGGTTTGTTGTCCTCGATACAGATGTATCCTTTTGCAGAATCAAAAAGAGTCAGAATGACCTGAAGACCTTTTACAACTTTTTCCGGTTCTTCGATCATACGGCGATAGTCGCTTGTGATATAAGGTTCGCATTCAGCACCGTTTACAAGAATATATTCAATCTTGGAAGGATCCTTTGGCGCAAGTTTTACATGGGTTGGAAATCCTGCTCCACCCATACCTACTACCCCGCCCTCTTTGATACGGTTCAGGATTTCTTCTTTTGTAAGGTCTTCCAGGCGGGCTTCCTGAAATTCGGTTTCCTGGTACTGCTGGTCATTTTCGATAACAATACAGTCAACCATAGAACCGGTAGCGTTCAGCCTTTTTTCGATACCCTTAACGGTACCGGAAACAGATGCATGAAGCGGTACAGAAACAAATCCGCCTGCATCGGCAATCTTCTGTCCTGCAAGAACTGTGTCACCTTTTTTTACGCAGGGAACAGATGGTGCTCCGATGTGCTGAGAGAGTGGATAAACCAGATCTCCTTTTGGGAGATACTTCTCAATCGGATGGTCTTTGGATAGTTCCTTACCTTCGTAAGGATGGATTCCGCCCCTAAAGGTCAGTTTTCCCATATATTTTTCCTCCTTATTTTATAAGCATCAGTGCTGCTTATATTCTTTTTCTTTTTCATGATACGTACAATAAAAACAGTGTTTTTTATTTACGCATGCGACCGTCCGGTTACTGCATGCTTTGTTTATATTAACAGTAACTCTGCTTATACTATACCTCTTTTTAGCAAAAAATTCACTACCAAATTTTCAAAATATTGTGTATAATTAAATACAATCATGAAAGGGAGAAATGATGATGATTGTTAAAAAAATACCTATTTTACAAGGGTTTCCGGCACTTGAAACCGTTAAATATTTATCGAATACAAAAATGAATTGTCAGAATATAATCCGATTTTTTACGATATTGAGACAACTGGATTATCAAGATATACTGCATTTGTGTATCTGATCGGTGCAGTCAGATTCGAAGAAAATCAATGGATGCTTTATCAGTGGATGGGGGAAGATGAAAACGAGGAGGTTCTTGTTTTACAGGAATTTGCAAGTTTTTTGACAAATGCTGATTGTACGATTCAGTATAATGGAAATCGATTTGACCAGCCTTTTCTGGAAGAACGTTATCGAAAACACAAAATGGATACTCATTTAAAGAAATTTTATCCCTTGATCTATATCAGTTGTTAAAACCATGTCAGAGTTTGTTTAAACTGAGCAAAATGAAACAGCCGGATTTGGAAAAATTTTGTCGGAATACATAACAGAAAGTACTGCGACGGTGGACAATGTATTCGATTATATAAAACTTTTATGAAGAAAAAAGATCCGGAAGCAGCAAATATCGTGATGGGACATAATGAAGAAGATTTGTTGGGACTTGGGACAATTTTTTCATTACTTGCATACAAAAAACTTTATGATGGAGAATATCATCCGAAACAATGCGTGATTTTAGAGCAGGAATTAAAGATTGTCATAGAACTTTCTGCTGCTGCTCCGGTGAATGTATCTTGTGGAAATTCAGATTTTTATCTGAGTGTAAATGGATACGAAGCAAGAATGCTGGTACACCTTAAAGAAGGTAAACTCCGTCAATATTACAGAAATTATAAAGATTATGAGTTTATTCCGGGAGAAGACACTGCAATGCCAAAGTCCATTACCAGATATATGGATAAAAGCCTTAAAATCGCGACAACTCCTCAAACTTGCTATACCTGGTTTAATTGCGATGAGGATTTTTTGAATAATGAAAAGAAACAGATGCAATATCTGACACATACACTTCCGTTTTTTCTGGATAATCTGAATAAATAGAACATGATATCTGAGAGACAGATAGGCTTTAAAACATATTAGAGCAAAAAAGACCTGACAGTTTAATGCCAGGTCTTTTAATATTCTGAAATTATTCTTCTGTAGCTTCTTCAGCTGCCGGAGCTTCCAGAGCTTTCATGCTAAGGCTGATCTTCTTGTCATCTCCGTTGAAATCAACAACTTTAGCCTGAATTTCCTGTCCGATAGAAAGTACATCAGATGGTTTAGCAACGTGCTCTTTGGAAATCTGGGATACATGAAGAAGTGCATCAATTCCAGGTGCAAGTTCAACAAAAGCACCAAAGTCTGTCATACGTGCAACTTTACCAGTTACTACGTTACCTACAGCAAAATCTTCTGCTGCAGAAAGCCATGGATTCTCTTCTGGGAATTTCATGGAAAGAGCAATCTTATCTCCATTGATCTCTTTGATCAGAACTTTAACTTCATCACCTACATTGAAGACCTTTTTCGGGTTTTCAACTCTGCCCCAAGACATCTCGGAGATATGAAGAAGTCCATCTGCTCCACCAAGATCGATGAAAGCACCAAAATCTGTAACATTTTTAACGGTACCTGTTACAGTATCGCCAACATGGATTTTCTCCATAAGTTCTTTCTGTTTCTCTGCTTTTTCAGCAAGAAGAAGCTGTTTACGGTTACCAATGATACGTCTTCTTCTTGGATTGAATTCAGTGATAACGAATTCGATTTCTTTATCTGCATATTTTGAAAGATCTTTTTCGTATGTGTCGGAAACAAGGCTTGCAGGAATAAATACTCTAGCCTCTTCTACATTTACACAAAGACCACCGTCAAGTACCTGTGTTACAGGAGCTTTCAGCACTTCCTGAGATTCGAAAGCAGCCTCCAGACGTTTGTTGCCTTTTTCTGCAGCAAGTCTCTTGTAAGTCAGGATAACCTGTCCTTCACCGTCATTGACTTTCAGCACTTTTGCTTCCATGCTGTCGCCAACATGAACTGCATCTGTGAGTACAAGTGAAGCATCATTGGAATATTCACTCTTGGTGATAATACCGTCTGCTTTATAACCGATATTCAGGATGATCTCATCATCTTTTACATCAATGACTGTACCCTGTACGATCTCTCCATTTCTGATTGTTTTTACGGAATCCTCCAGCATCTGTTCAAAACTCAATTCTGACATGTTCTTGAACCTCCTCAATAATTTTCTTTGGGGTGGATGCCCCTGCTGTGATACCTACATAACTACTGTGATGGAACATTTCAGAATCCAAGTCTACAGGTGTTTGTATATAGTAAGTATTTCCACATTCCTCTTTGCATATTTCAAACAGCTTTTGAGTATTGGAACTATGTCTGCCGCCAATGACAAGCATAGTGTCTACCTCTCCGGCTATGTTTTGCGCTTCTTTCTGCCGTTCTTCAGTAGCATTACAAATAGTGTTTAAAATATCGCCCATATTTAAAACACTATTATCATACCTCTTTTTGCAGAGAATTTCAACTAATTCTTTAAATTTGTTGTAATTAAATGTCGTCTGTGATACAACGCATATATCTTTTCCATTTGGGGGTGTAAACTGCTCAGTATCTTTTCTGCCCTTCAAAACAGTGTAAGAACCCTGACACCAGCCGCAGATTCCTTTGACTTCAGGATGATCAGGATCGCCAAAAATAACAACGTGTTTTCCTGCATGACTCTGTTTTTCTACAATGCGGTGTATTTTCAGCACGAAAGGACAGGTGACATCTACATAGTTCAGATGATTCTCTTTTAATTCCTGATAGATTGCCTTACCAACACCGTGGGAACGAATGACAACAGTTCCTTCTGTAAGAGATGCCAGGTCTTTTTCTTCAATTACCTGTACTCCTTTGGCAGCAAGATCAGTAACCACTTCTTCGTTATGGATGATCGGCCCCAATGTATAAATAGGATGAGTGCCTTCTTCAATCAACTGATAAACTTTATCTACTGCACGTTTTACACCAAAGCAGAATCCGGCGGTTTCGGCAACTTTAACTTTCATGAGAAGCTCCTTCTTCTGTTCTGGCTCTGAAGATTTCAAGAATACGGTCAACGACCTGTTCTATCGTAAGATCAGAAGAATCCACAAGTACTGCATCTTCGGCCTGTCGAAGAGGGGAAATTTCACGATTCATATCACGCTGGTCACGCTCTTCAATATCCTTCTGGATATTATCCAGATCACAGACAGTACCTTTTTCCTGAAGTTCCAGATAACGTCTTTTGGCGCGGGTAAGAGAACTTGCAGTAAGGTAGATTTTTACATCGGCATCAGGAAGGATTGTTGTGCCAATATCACGCCCATCCATAACTACACTCATATCTTTTGCAAGTTTGCGCTGAAGACTGAGCAGTTTTTCGCGGACACGCGGCACGGCAGAACTTACAGACGCCATATTTCCAACTTCTTCTGTGCGAAGATAGGCATTTACATTTTCTCCATTCAAAAGGACAATCTGTTCACCGTTCTGATATTCAATAGAGATTTCAGCATTCTGGCAAACTTCGCCGATCTGTTCTGTGTTGGTTCGGTCTACATTTTTATGGAGAAGGTAAAGTGCCATGGCACGATACATTGCTCCTGTATCGACATAAATAAATGATAATTCTTTGGCTACACGTCTTGCGATCGTGCTTTTACCGGCACCCGCCGGTCCATCAATTGCAATATTGTAGATCATTATATATCCTCCTCTTTATTCCGACATACATCTGTTGCTGCGAGATATGCGGTTGACCATGCAATCTGAAGATTGTATCCACCGGTCACAGCATCAAGGTCGAGTACTTCTCCAATAAAATACAGATTTTTTATAAGTTTTGATTCCATGCTTCCGGGTTGGATATCTTTTACGGATACACCACCCCGGGTAATAACTACTTCAGAAAAACCGCCAAGTCCTGTAATGGTAAATGGAAAGGCCTTTACCAGAGAACCGAATGCAAGACGGGACTCTCGTGAAATATCATGAATGATTTTATCGCCCGAAATCGGTCCGATGCCGATAATCACAGGAGTCAGCGAAGATGGAAAAAGCACACCAATCACATTTTTGAACTGTTTATTCTGAGCAGCGGAAAATTCCCGGAGAATGCGATCATCCAACTGTTCGTGGGATAAAGCAGGTTTGAGGTCAAGAAAGGCGTTCAGTTCTTCTCCCTTCTGGAGAAACTTTCCTATTTTGGCACTGGCAGACAAAACCAGGGGGCCGGTGATACCAAAATGAGTGAACATCATTTCACCAAAATCCTGATAAACAGTTTTTTTGCCTCGTTTAATCGTCAGTTCTACATTTCGCAGAGAGAGTCCCTTCATGAGAGGAATGTAATCTTCTCTGGTTGTAAGTGGAACGAGAGACGGAATACATTCGGTGACTTTATGGCCTGTTTCGGTAGCAAAGCGATATCCATCTCCGGTAGAACCGGTTGTCGGATAAGACAGTCCTCCGGTAGCAACGATTACAGAATCAGAGGTGTATACAGTATGATCTTTTAACTTTACACCGCTTGCTATACCATTTTCTGTTAGGATTTCTAAAACCTCACAATGAAGCCGAATCTGTACATGATATTTTTTCATCAGTCTTTCAAGACCATGAATGATATCAGAGGAGTGGTCTGATACCGGAAAACACGGTTGCCACGCTCTGTCTTAAGTGGAACACCGGCTTCTTCCAGCAGATGCATCATATCCTGACTCGTGAAAGAATAAAATGCACTGTAAAGAAATTTTGGATTGCTCATAACTGCTTGAAGAAGTTCTTCTGGATCACAGTTATTTGTAACATTACAGCGTCCCTTGCCTGTAATATATACTTTCTTTCCGAGTTTTTCATTCTTTTCGAATAATAAGACTTCACAACCATTTCGGGCTGCAATGACAGAAGCAAGCATTCCCGCAGCTCCGCCACCGACAATAATCACTTTGTTCATAGGTTCCCTTTCTGCAAAGCAGGCCCGCCAGATAATCTGACAGGCCTGCACCTTTGTTTTATACCGGATATGCTCCGTTCTTTGTATCTGCTGCTTTTTCGTCTACTTTTTTCTCCTGTGCCTGACGGTATTTGAAGAAATCAGTAGCTACCTGAGGGAACAGTGCATAGGACAGAACGTCCTCATCCTGCTCTTTGTATGGAGCAACTTCTTTTTCAAGTTTGTCCATTTCGTTTTCAAGCAGGTCTGCCGGACGACAGGTGATTGGCTGTGCATCGCCGATACACTTCTTCTGTACTTCCTGGTTGAAAGGTTTTACAGTTGCACCGTATTTTCCTAACAGGATATCTTTTGTTTCTTTTGTAACCATCTTGTATCTTTCGCCCATAAGAACATTGAATACAGCCTGTGTACCAACAATCTGGGAAGATGGTGTAACGAGCGGCGGCTCACCAAGGTCTTTACGAACCTTCGGAACTTCCTCAAGAACATCGTAGAATTTGTCTTCTGCGTGCTGCTCTTTCAGCTGAGAAGTCAGGTTGGAAAGCATTCCGCCTGGTACCTGATACAGAAGAGTCTTGATGTTAACACCAAGGTTCTTAGGATTAAGAAGTCCGCTGTCAAGAGCTTCGTCACGGATCGGACGGAAGTAATCAGCAATCTCAGCCAGGAGTTTCTGATCAAATCCAGTATCATATGGTGTGCCTTTGAAGGTTTCCACCATAACCTCTGTTGCCGGCTGGGAAGTTCCCAGAGCAAATGGAGACATTGCAGTATCAATAATATCAACACCTGCTTCTACTGCTTTCAGGTATGTCATAGAAGCAACACCGGAAGTATAGTGAGTATGGAGGTCGATCGGAATGCTGACAGCATCTTTCAGTGCTCCAACAAGCTCAGTTGCTTTATATGGAAGAAGCAGACCGGCCATATCTTTGATACAGATGGAATCTGCACCCATCTCTTCGATACGTTTTGCAATATTTACCCAGTACTCAAGAGTGTATGCATCACCTAATGTGTAAGAAAGAGCAACCTGTGCATGTGCTTTTTCTTTGTTGGCAGCTTTTACTGCTGTCTGAAGGTTACGCATATCGTTAAGGCAGTCAAAAATACGGATAATGTCGATTCCGTTAGCAGCAGATTTCTGTACGAAGTATTCTACTACGTCATCTGCGTATGGACGATATCCAAGGATATTCTGTCCACGGAACAGCATCTGAAGTTTTGTGTTTTTGAAACCGTCACGTAATTTACGGAGTCTTTCCCATGGGTCTTCTTTCAGGAAACGAAGGGAAGCATCGAAAGTAGCTCCACCCCAGCACTCTACTGCGTGGTAGCCGACTTTGTCCATTTTATCAACGATCGGGAGCATCTGTTCTGTGGTAAGTCTTGTTGCAATCAGAGACTGATGAGCATCACGGAGAACAGTTTCCACGATTTTTACAGGTTTTTTTTCTAATTCAGCCATATTAATTCTCCTTGTATTTTTTATAAGGAAGTTCGATTCACCAGGTGAAATTAAACTCCGAAGATAGCCATGAATGTTCCAGCTGCAACAGCTGTTCCGATTACACCGGCTACGTTAGGTCCCATTGCATGCATCAGCAGGAAGTTTGTAGGATCTGCTTCTGCACCGACCTTCTGGGAAACTCGCGCTGCCATAGGAACGGCAGATACACCTGCGGAACCGATCAGAGGATTGATCTTTCCACCGGAGAGTTTGCACATCAGTTTACCAAGCATACATCCGCCGAATGTACCGAATGCAAATGCGACAAGTCCGAGAACAACGATTTTCAGAGTATCAACATTAAGGAATGCTTCTGCACTTGTAGAAGCACCTACAGATGTACCAAGCAGGATAACTACGATGTACATCAGGGCATTGGATGCAGTTTCTGTCAGCTGTTTAACGACACCTGATTCACGGAACAGGTTACCGAGCATCAGCATACCTACCAGCGGAGCTGTTGTAGGAAGAAGTAAGCATACAACGATTGTGATAACGATCGGGAAAAGAATCTTTTCCAGTTTACTTACCGGACGAAGCTGATCCATTTTGATCTTACGTTCTTTTTCAGTCGTACAGAGTTTCATGATTGGCGGCTGAATGATCGGAACCAGAGACATATAGGAATATGCCGCCACTGCAATCGGTCCCATTAAAGTAGTCTGTCCAAGTTTTCCAGCGAGGAAAATAGAGGTAGGGCCATCTGCTCCACCGATGATGGAAATGGCTGCTGCTGCTTTTCCGTTGAATCCAAGAAAGATTGCAAGGAAATATGCAACATAGATACCAAGCTGTGCAGCTGCTCCAAGAAGGAAACTCTTCGGATTGGCAATCAGCGGACCAAAGTCTGTCATCGCACCAACGCCCATGAAGATCAGGGATGGAAGAATACTCCATTCATCAAGCAGATAGAAGTAATGCAGAAGACCACCAACACCGTTGGACATGTCTTCCGGATTTGCCATAATGTCCGGGTAGATATTTACCAGAAGCATACCAAAAGCAATCGGAACCAGAAGAAGCGGTTCAAATCCTTTTTTGATAGCAAGGAATAAGAATACACACGCCACCGCGATCATCAGATAGTTTCCCCATGTAAGATTAAAGAATGCTGTCTGATGGATCAGGTTGGACAAGGTTTCTGTTACATAAGACATTTGATTACCTCCCGTCCTAGTTCATTGTAGCCAGAGTATCTCCGTTTTCTACGGATGCGCCTTCGGATGTATCGATGCTGGCTACTGTACCATCCTGCGGAGCAACTACCGGGATCTCCATTTTCATGGATTCCAGGATAATGATGTTGTCACCGGCTTTTACTGCCTGTCCTACAGAAGCAACAACTTTGAGAACCTTACCTGGTACAGAAGCGCTAACTTTAACAGCGCCTGCGCCTGCTGCCGGAGCTGCTGCTTTTGGAGCTGCTGCCGGAGCCGCTTTCGGAGCTGCAACCGGTGCTGCTGTTGGAGCGGAAACGCTTCCTGTTTCTTCTACAGTAACTTCATATGCTGTTCCGTTTACAGTGATTGTATAACTTTTCATTTTAAATCCTCCTAATGGTCAATTACCTTTTTTTACGATTGATTTTGCGGATGGAACGAACAACAAATCCGTCTGTTGAAGTTCCTTCGGATGCTGCGATAGCTGCTGCAATTACAGCGATCAGTTCGGAATTGTCAGCTTCCTGCACTGGAGCTGCGGCAACCGGAGCCGGTGTCGGTGCAGAAGCTGCCTCTTCTGCTGCTTTTTTCTTAGCTTTTTCCTGCTGTGCTCCGGAACCAGGAATGAACTGGAACAGAGAAATCAGGAAGATCAGCATGATAAGAATTACAAATACAGTTCCGAGTCCCATTATAGTATTCAGTGCTGCATTTTTCATGGTTGTAGCAAAGGAATATTTCACATCTACTGACAGTGAAGTCGGAGTAAGATTTTTGTCGAATACATAAATGAATTCAGCATCTTCTTTTTCGAATTCAACAGGTACAGTTGCTGTATATTCATCATTGGAATATTCAATTTCAGCAGATCCAGCTTTTTTCAGATCACCGAGTTCTTCTCTTGCACTATCCCATGCTGTCATGGCATTTTCAGTGAAAGCATCTCCGGATTCCATATATGCTGCAATCTCATCTTCTGTCAGCGGAATGATCGTATTGGTCAGCCCTTCGGCAGTTGTTTCGATCGTTGTCTTTGTCTGCTCGTCAATTTCACCGTCTGCCAGAACCAGTGATGCGCCGGAGAATGTAATAGATGCGGCGCATACAATTGCTGTAAAGACGGAGGAAGCTTTTTTAAACATCTGATTCATATGCTCACCTCACTTAGACTGTGCCATGTTTTTTGGATGGACGGTCTTCTCTCTTTGTGAAAAGCATTTCAAAAGCTCCGATTACATATTTACGTGTATCAGCTGGAGCAATCACAGTATCAACATATCCTCTTGCTGCTGCGGATTCTACATTGGACTGGAGTTCTCTGTATACAGCTGCTTTTTCATTAAGAACTGCAGCTTCTTCACCAGGATACATGATCTTGGCTGCAAGAGAGGCATCCATCATACCGATTTCTGCATTATCCCATGCGTATACAAGATCCGCACCTACGGATTTGCTGTTCATTGCAACGTAAGCAGTTCCATATGCTTTACCGATTACAACGTTTACCTTCGGAACAGTTGCATCTGCAAATGCATGGATCATTTCTCCAACTGCTTTGGCAATCATTTTTTCACTGCAGAGAGTTGCTTTGAATCCGGTTACATTGGTAAGTGTCAGAACCGGGATATCGAATGCGTCACAGAATTTAACGAAGCCAGCTGCTTTTCTTGCACCTCTTGCAGAAATAGTACCATCGAATTCTTCGGCTTTATTTCCCTCAGCATCATATACTTCTGTTCTGTTGGCTACAGCACCGACAGTAGCTCCGTTCAGACGAAGGAAACCAGTTACAATATCTTTGCCGTAATCTTTCTTTGTTTCGAAGAAAATGCCGTTGTCAGCGATTCTGGAAAGTGCGATGGATGTATCACCTGCACATGCTGTGATATCGTCACAGGTGCGGTTCAGATCATCTGTACATTCTACGAAGGAATCATTATCTTCAAAATTAGAAGGAAGAAGTCCGATCAACTGACGGATCTGTCCAAGAATTTCTTCTTCGGAGCCTGTTCCGTCTACAAGACCTGTTTCCTCGCTCTGGAATGCAGCAGCTGATGTATCGCATTTTTCTGTGTAATTGCCATCCAGTGCATTCGGGCTGTTTACGAACATTTTGCCTTTTTTGGATTCAATAAATGTGAAATCTGTCAGAGCCGGAATAATTGCCATTCCACCACCGCATGTACCGAATACAGCTGTAATCTGTGGAATCATTCCGGAAGCCAGTGTCTGTTTCAGATAGATGGATCCAAATGCTTCAAGAGCATCAGTAGCCTCCTGAAGACGCATACCTGCACAGTCAACAAGACCGATCACAGGAGCTCCAGTCTTCATTGCAAGGTCATACAGAGCGGTAATCTTTCTGGCATGCATTTCACCAACAGTTCCGTTTAATACGGAAGCATCCTGGCTGTATACATATACAAGATTTCCGTCGATCACACCATATCCGGTGATAACACCGTCTGAAGGCGCTTTTGTTTCAGTTAAATTGAAATCTGTGGATCTGGCTGTTACGCTTTTTCCGATTTCAACAAAACTGTTTGCGTCAAGCAAAGAAGTGATTTCTTGTGCCTGCTA
>ENA-OQDM01000476-OQDM01000476.1-human-gut-metagenome-genome-assembly--contig:-NODE-476-length-23306-cov-4.897968_pt1 | contig 23306 bp, 19 predicted proteins | sample MGYA00242772_ERZ504605 | MGnify/ENA primary metagenome ERZ504605 (study PRJEB26092, sample SAMD00036348) | human gut metagenome | host: Homo sapiens | study: EMG produced TPA metagenomics assembly of... | reverse complement strand
AGTATTGGCACTTCCCGTTTCCCCTCCTTTTCGGGGGTCAAACTTAAGTTGGCCAATGAGTTTTTTCATTGGATGTATTGTTGCAATATCTCCATAGGCAATCGTTTTTAGTTAATTAATGTATTTGAAGAATTCCGTATTTTTCAATTCGTTTCTTGTCTCCTCCAGCTCTTCTTCAGAACAAGGAGCTATCGGCAATCGACATGGTCCACAGTCTATTCCTGCCAGTTTCATGAATATCTTACCGGCTCTGACTCCTCCCCCATGCTTTATCAGCACATCAATGATTTCAACAGATTTCCATTGCATTTCACGGGCTGTTTCAAGGTCTCCCTTTTCCATGGCTTCCATCACAGCTTTGTATATACCCGGAACATAGTTGTAGGTACTGCCTACGGCAGCCTTAGCTCCAACCGACAATCCGGTAATCAGTATCTCATCAAAACCGTGCAAGACTTCGAACGCCCCACCGTCCGCATGAATGCACTGCTGCATCTCCATCAGGTTGTTATGAGTAAACTTGACTCCCACCAGATTGGGAATTTGCTTCTTGCCCTCTATAAGGAACTTGTGTACCGGCAAGGAAACCCCGGTTATGGACGGCATGTTATAGTAATAAAACGGCAAGCGGGAAGCCGATGCAGCTATCGGCTTGAAAAAACCTATCAGCTCTTCCACAGAACCGGGCTTGAAAAAGCAGGGCGCCATGGCTGCTATCATATCAGCTCCAATAGCTTGCGCATGGGCTGCCAGCTCGGCACACTGAACCTGCGACATGCCACCTACATGCACTATCACTTTCAGTTTTCCCTTGACTGCCTCCATCCATTTTTCCGCAACAGCCTTTCGTTCTTCTGTTGTCAGAGAAACGGATTCTCCCGTCGTGCCACAAATAAACACTCCCGTCACACATTTCTTTTGCATCAGAAACTCTGCATACGGCCCGATCACCTGCAAATTTAAGGAACCATCTTCGTGCATTGGCGTAAATGGTGCAGCGATTAATCCTGTTAAAAGTCGTTTGTTCATAAATAAAATTATATTATAATTAATGATAGGTTCAAACCTATTTTTTCTTAAAGAACAAGCTTGCCAGATAACCTATGACAAAACATGAGATAAAGCCGGATGCCGTGTACAAAAGCAAATGGAACGTCTGGAATCTGGCAACAAACAATTGTACGATGATACTTGCGACTATACCAATGATTGCTCCTCCGGAATTGGCGCGTTTGGTAAGCATGCCCAACATGAACAGTCCTCCCATACTGCCCAATATGAGCCCGAGTATCTTGTTAAATTCGTCCCACAATGAAGCGATATTCCATGTTGCCATAAGAAAAGCAAAAGATAGACTAATGATTCCTATCACACAAGTTGCCATACGTGCCGCATGCAATTCATTGCCACCCTCTCCCTTATGAAAGAAACGTGAATAAATGTCTACTATATAAGCTGTGGCTGCCGAATTCATACTGCCGCTCAAAGTGGACATTGCCGCAGCGAAGATGCCCGAAATCAACAACCCTACAATACCGACCGGTAATTGGGTAAAAATATACCACGGGAAAATAGCATCGCCGTTAGGAATACTGATACTCAGATTCTCAGGATACACCTTGTAATAGGCATAAAGCGCAGTGCCTATAAAGAAGAAAATCAGTGTGGCGGGAACAGTCAGTATCGCATTGGTCCATACACTCTTCCGTGCCTCTTTCATCGAAGAGGTAGTGAGATAGCGCTGCACCATACTTTGGTCCGTCCCATAGGTGGTAAGATGGGTAAAACATGCGGCAATAATGACAGTCCACATCGTAGCATCCTTCAAGTCAAAGTTCGTTGCTCCCAAATCGAACTTACCGTTTACCACGGCAATATCAATCGTTTCACCCCATCCGCCAGGAAGAGAACACGAGATGTATATCACTGCAAATATCGCTCCTCCCAACAGTACAATTACTTGAATGGCATCTGTCCATACAACCGCCTCTATTCCCCCTATCATTGTATATAGAATACTACAAACTCCCATAATACCGATACATAGGAATATATCCAATCCAGTCACCACATTCAAAGCAATGGAGGGCAGAAAAAGCACAACACCCATACGCCCTACCTGGAAAATAATAAAGGCCAGACTGCAAATAACCCGGATAAAGACATTGAAACGTATCTCCAGATATTCATAGGCAGTCGTTATATTCAATCTCCGGAAAAAAGGAATAAAGACATAAACAATGACGGGGGCAACAAACACAATACCGGTATTGAACAACACATAACTCCAGTTCGTGGCATATGCCTTGGAGGGTATAGCCATGAAGGTGATGGCACTCAACGCGGTTCCGAAAAGACTCAGCCCGGCAGCCCACCACGGAATGCGTCCTCCACCCTTGAAATAGTCATTCGTACTTTTCTGGCGCCGTGAAAAGTAAATTCCAATTCCGGCCAATACGGCAAAATAACCGATAATCACAAGGATATTGACAAGTCCCAACCCCTTTTCCAAAGGAACAATATCCCCTTGAAGGCTGTACAGTCTATTCGTTCCGGAACTGGCATTGCTACCGAGTATAACGAAGGAACGGTTTCTTTGCAAGACTTGCATGGTGTCATAGGTACCTGGAATACATTCAGACTTGACAAGAGTCTGCGTAATTGTATGATATTTCCATAAAGCATTCTCTTTTTTAAGATGCTGTGTATCTTCCGGCTCTTTCTGAAAAAGAAGTATATGGTTGGCTCCGCTGGCGACAGCAGCACATATTCCTTTCGGAAAATCCGAACCTAATGAACTCCATTTACCCAATTGGGGGTTATAGACATATCCATCAGTCAAGCAAGAAGACAACCCTTCTTCCGTTTCCGTCTGTCCACCCAATAAATACAGACAAGGGGAAACGCCGTTGTTCTGTACCACGAGAATTGCATCTTCCCGGACGCATCCCGGATAGCCCGGTAGTTCTTTCCATCCTCTGGACTTGTTCGACAAGTCCAGCACAAAAAAAGAATCCGATAACCTGGACGGACTTACCGACTTCCTGCCTCCAAACAAATATACCTTATTGTCCAGTAGTGCTCCTGCCGCGTTAGACAACGGAAAAGGAAGTGGCGGCCAATCTTCCGAAACATTCAGTTTGCCCTGCTGCATTGTGACAAAAAATACATCTTCGTAGCATTGGGAAGAATCACGCCCTCCAATACACAAGATACCGTCAGAGAGTGTTATGGAAGCGCCATAAGCCAACGGCTTGGACAACACATCTTCATACAAAGCGAATCCGGCATTTTCAGAAAGGCATACCGCATTTCTTCCCCATCGGCTATAATCGTCGGAAGTGCCGCCTGCCAATACAATTTGTCCGCCAAGTACTCCGGAAAAGAGTCCCAAAGTGTTGTGTTCCTCATTAAAAACACTCTCGTTGCCCCACTTTATCTGCTCAGAATGAGAAGCATCTGCAGCTCTCAGGCTTTGACCCCAAAACAAACAAAGGCATACCAATGCAACACAATTATTTACAATCCGTGTCATTTGTCATATTTTTATTGTGATTGACCCTTATTCTGTTCTCCTAACACTGCCCTATCATAAATCAGCTTCTTATAGACATAAAAGTGTTGCTCGATAGCATTTCTGTAGCCCATTTCATCCTTATTCTTGATAAAGTTCAATAAATCGGTGTGAGTTACAATCTTTCCCTTTTTCTCCAGTTCTATATTTATAGCTTCCACCCGTTCCCTCAAATTGGTTTTTACAAAGTTCATAACCGGATGAATGATGCTTTGGAACTGTACAATCGTCTTATTCCCCGTTATTTCGTATAGTTTTGAATGGAAAGTATATTCGCTGAGATTGGCATATTCGTTGTTCCCCAATGCAACGCCTGCATTAACAATCTCTTCCAGTTCCATAATATCCTGCTCTTTAATATTATGAAATATGTCACTACTGATTCCTATCTCCAAGGCAACCCTGAATCCCAAAAGATCGAGAAGTGATTCCTGGCTCATAATACGGGGATCAACCACTCTCTTCATTCCCCCTAAGATGAAAGGCTCAGTTAATATCATTCCACGACGTGTACGGCTTTCAATCATTCCCATCATTTTCAGACGGCTAAGAGCTTCCCGAAGAACACTACGAGCTACCCCCAACGCTGACGACAACTCAATTTCGTTAGGGATAGAATCACCCACTTTCAAGTCCTGACTTCTGAAATAATTCAATAACTTGTCTTCCACTTGGTCTACCAAAGTAATCGACTGCCCATCAATTTTTAAGTTTTCCATATATTAAATCGTGTTATTATTAGTCCTATTAGTATTATTTGTCAGACAAATAAATGGATAATTTTTAATAAAAGCAACATATAAAGAATATATTATTACTTCTTTTATATTTATTAACTTTTAAAGTGTTGCATTTTTGTAAATTTACTATTCACGATGTAATATATATTTCGGCTATATTACATATGCGAACAAACAATAAGAAAAACAGAAAAAGGGGAAAAACAATATAAGTGCAGCTTAAAAAATAGTTTAGAAGAATTATTAATACCTGAGAATGAATGTTCTTAAAAAAGAAAAAGACTGAATAACTAAGTATTCAGCCTTTTATAAAGAGCGGCAAGCGAGACTCGAACTCGTGACCCTCAGCTTGGGAAGCTGATGCTCTACCAACTGAGCTACTGCCGCATAAACATTTCCAAGGTCATGCCTTAAAAACGGTGGCAAAGTTAATAAATTCCTTCCTAAAAAAACAAACGTTTCGTCAAATATTTCCTATTTTTGCTCGGGAAAACAAAGATATTCTTTCAAAATACAGACTAAATACCAATGAAACGAATCATACTCATCACCGGAGGAGCACGTTCCGGCAAAAGCACCTATGCGGAAAAGCTGGCACTCGAGCTCTCTCCCACTCCCGTTTATCTTGCCACAGCACGCATTTGGGACGAAGAATTCCACCAGAGGGTAATCCGGCATCAGAAACGCCGGGGACCGGAATGGACAAACATCGAAGAGCAGAAAGAACTCAGCCGCCACCGGCTGGAGGGACGGGTTGTCCTGATAGACTGCATCACCCTGTGGTGTACCAATTTCTTCTTCGACCTCGAGTCTGATACCGACCGGGCACTTGCCGCAGTAAAGGCGGAGTTCGATCGCTTCACGGCACAAGACGCAACCTTTATCTTCGTCACCAATGAAATAGGCATGGGAGGAACTTCCGAAAACGAACTGCAACGAAAGTTCACGGACATGCAAGGCTGGATGAACCAATATGTAGCCGCCCGTGCCGACGAAGTGATACTGATGGTATCCGGCATCCCACTTACCGTAAAAAACACTCATTCATAAAACAACAAACAATTAAAATTCAACAGACTGATGAAAACATTTCATATCACCCGTCCGGACGAGTCAATCCGTCCCACATTGATTGACAAAATCAACAACCTGACCAAACCCAAAGGCTCATTGGGCATTTTAGAAGAACTGGCACTCCAAATCGGACTCATACAACAGACATTATCCCCCACCTTGAAACATCCGCAAAACATTATCTTCGCCGCCGACCACGGCATTGTAGAAGAAGGTGTCAGTCTGTCTCCAAAGGAAATCACCTGGCAGCAAATCAGCAACTTCCTTCATGGAGGGGCAGGTGTCAATTTCCTCTGCCGGCAGCACGGCTTTACCCTGAAAATAGTAGATGCAGGAGTAGACTACGACCTCCCCTACGAGAAAGGCATCATCAATATGAAAGTACGTAAAAGCACCCAGAGTTATCTGCACGAGGCAGCCATGACGGAAGAGGAAATGGAGATGTGCCTGGAACGGGGTGCCGAGGTGGTGCGCCAATGCCATGAAGAAGGCAGCAATGTCCTCAGCTTCGGTGAAATGGGTATCGGAAACACCTCTTCATCCTCCTTGTGGATGACCTGCTTTACCGGTATTCCTCTGGAACAATGTGTCGGCGCAGGTAGCGGACTCGACAGCGCGGGCATCCGCCACAAATACGAAGTGCTGAAACAGTCTATGGAGAATTACAAAGGCGACGGCTCTCCCCGGGACATCATCCGCTACTTTGGTGGACTGGAAATGGTAATGGCCATAGGCGCCATGCTGCAAGCTGCCGAGCTGAGGATGATTATCCTTGTTGACGGATTCATCATGACCAACTGCCTGCTTGCCGCCGCCAGGCTCTATCCGGAAGTGACGGATTACGCCATCTTCGGACACTGCGGAGACGAGTCGGGCCACAAACTGGTGCTCGACGCCCTGCATGCCCGTCCGCTGCTGAATCTGGGGCTGCGTTTGGGAGAAGGAACGGGGGCCATCTGTGCATATCCCATTGTCGACTCGGCCGTGCGGATGCTCAATGAAATGGATAACTTTGCACATGCCTCCATCACTAAATACTTTTAACATGAACAATGTCTTGGCTGCATTCATAATGCTCACCCGACTGCCCTTCTGGAAAATCAAGGAAGTACCGGCAGAGTGTTTCAAGCATGTGGTTCCCTATTGGCCGTTTGTAGGCTGGCTGACGGGAGGCGTGATGGCGGCAGTGCTGTGGCTTGCCGGACAGATTATGCCGGTGTCACTGGCATGGATTCTTGCCCTCATCGCACGCCTGCTTGTCACCGGTTGCCTGCACGAAGACGGGCTGGCGGACTTTTTCGACGGTTTCGGTGGCGGCACCACCCGAGAACGGACTCTAGCCATCATGAAGGACTCCCACATCGGAAGCTACGGTGTCATCGGATTGATATGCTATTTCCTGCTGTTGTTCCAACTTCATCACCTGCCACTGGGACTTCTCTGCATCCTTGTGCTCAGCGGTGACTGCTGGTCCAAATTCTGTGCCTCCCAGATTGTCAACTACCTGCCCTATGCCCGGAAAGAGGAAGACAGCAAAAGCAAGACCGTCTACAACCGCATGAGCTGGCACGAGTTACTGGCCGGATTTCTTTGCGGTCTGCTTCCTTTCGTACTGCTGCTGCCTATAAAGCTGTGGATTGCCACCCTCTTCCCACTACTCACCTTCTTCCTGCTCTACCGATTGATGAAGCGGCGCCTACAAGGATATACGGGTGACTGCTGCGGGGCCACTTTCCTGCTATGCGAACTGTCCTTCTACTTGGGAAGCCTTATTCTAATTATAAATTAACAACTGAAAATTAAAGATGGAAGTAATACTCATTCGACACACTTCGGTAGATGTCCCTCCGGGCGTATGCTACGGACAGACCGATGTTCCCCTGAAACCTACGTTTGAAGCGGAAGCCGCCGTGACAGCAGAAAACCTGAAGGCATACCTTCCGTTCGACCACGTCTACACCAGCCCCCTGACCCGCTGCGTGCGCCTCGCCACCTATTGCGGCTATCCCGATGCAGAACGGGACAAACGGATTATGGAAATCAATTTTGGCGACTGGGAGATGAAGCCGTTCGAGCAGAATGAAGACCCACGCTTGCAGGAATGGTATGCCGACTACATGAACGTGGCAGCTACCGGTGGAGAATCTTTTACTATGCAATACCGGCGTGTCAGCCAGTTTTTGGACGAATTAAAGAAGAAGCCTATACGCGCGTTGCCATCTTCGCACATGGCGGCGTACTCATCTGCGCGCAACTCTATGCCGGAATCCTCAAAGCCGAAGAAGCCTTCGACGCATTGACGCCCTACGGCGGCATCGTCCGCATCAATCTCGACAAGGAATAGTGAACGAAATAGTAGGGCCTTCCTCCGCTTCGGTTTGCACCTTGTAGATACCTCCAAAATAATGAATAAAATGGGCATTGATTTCATGGCGAATCAAGCTCGTTTTATTCTCAAAATGTACCTTTGCAAACGGGGCGTTGACCACGTCGAAATAGAGGGCCGACCTAGTGCGGTCCCGTCTGATGCGGATAATCGCCTCATAACGGGCAGTGTCATTCTCTGACGGAGTCAGCATGCTGACAAGCAATGTATCGAACCACCTTCGGTCTGTCCTCGCAAGCTGTTCCTTGAGGTCGGTCTGCAGGCTGACAGACACAGTGCTCTCCTCACGGCCGTTCACTTTATCCAGCACCTCACTGCACAACTGAATAATGTCACACTCCTCGTCCTCATACTGAATCTTGCCGGACTCCAAGCGGGACAATTCCAGAATGCTGTTGACATAATTCAGCAGACTTTCCGCATTGGTCTGAATCATCTGCCGTATTCCCTCTTAGTCTCCTTATCCAGCTCCTCCTTTCCGGTCAGCAATTCGGCAAAGCCCACCACCACATTCAGCGGAGTACGTATATCATGGCTGATTTCCGATTTCAGACGTTCCTTCGCGATGTTGTCCGTCTCTGCCTGCAAAGCGGCTTCAGCCGTCTTCTTCTCTACGACAGCAATCTTTCCGGAGACATAGCGCGTATACAAGTAGAAAAGCAGCATCAGCAGCAGGCAGACGCCCAGGAATATAAATCCTATACGGTAATTCATGTCCTGAATCTTCTGCTTCTCCAACAACAGCTCGTCAATGTGGTAAATCTCCTTCACCTGCTTCAACTGGTTGGCCGAGAAGGCATTGTTCAGCGAATCCTGCTTGCGTATGAGGTAGCGCCGGGTCTCGATGGCCCCGTCAATGTCCCCCTTGTCATATTGCGTACTCGCCTTGTAGTTTATCAAAGTGGCAAAGGTGGAGACGTAGTTGTTCAGTACCGTAGGGGTCACCTCGTCTATCAATGCGATGCTTTTGTCATACTCATCGGTCTTGGCATAGTATTGAAGCTGTATCAACTGGACATTCAGCCAGAAGACGGGATCTACATGCGGCTCAAGCAGTTTTTTTACTTTCTCGATATGCTCATGCGCCACTGTAAAGTTCTTCCGGTTCATGTAGTGCAGGATATACTTCACTTCGCAGTCAATCTCGAAATTGCTCCAGTTCTTCCTTGTCTCGGGTTCTTTGGAAATAACCGTCTGCAACGTCATGTCCATTTCATGCAAATAGGGCAGCTTCAAGCTGTCTTTACCGCCATTGCCGTATACCTGGGCAATACGCGACAGTATATCCACCTTCAGGCTGGCCTTTGTCTGGGGAGAGAAATTCCGGTAAGCCTCCAAGAAAGAGTCCAGTGCCTCATTCGGGCGGCTGGACACTCCGTAGGCACATCCCAAGCTGTTATACGCCGCTATCATCCCATTATTGCTATGGCGGAGTTTTGATTCCTCCAACGTCTCCTTAGCCACATACACCGCTTTCTCTATCTGTCTCTTGGAAGCCAGGGCGCGGCTGATGGCAGCCTTCTGCTCCAGATAATAATCGTAAGTGCCTACCTGGGGGACAAAATCCTTCAACACATCCACCCAATACGACAGACTGTCCGGGTCGTGTTTCTTGTCATAACATGCCGCCAGATAGTAAGCGCCCATATTCTCATAGAAAGCGTTCTTCTGCCGCCGCGCCTCCTCGTACAGACGGGTGGAAAAAGTCATGTTATAGGGAGCATACTGGTGCTTGTAGGCCATGTCACGGAGATACGTCAGCCGGACAAGGGTGGCCGGCAGGGCATCGGCAACCTTCAGGATGCTGTCCTGATACCGGACAGCCCCCGTGTCTTCTGCCAGCAGCGGACAGATATATCCGCAAAACAAAACATGGATGAGAATCAGTATTCGTTTCATTGCGCCGTTCCTCCGTGTAATGCGGGATTATACTTCAAAGGATGCGTAAAACAGAAACGCGCGCCACGGGTGTACCCACTGTCCACCCACAGCTTGCCGTTCATATATTTCACAATCAGTTGGCAGATGGAAAGACCCAGTCCGCTTCCCTGCACAAAATCATTCAGCTTTTCAAAGCGTTCAAAAATCAAGTGCTGCTTCTCCGGTGGAATGCCGCATCCGGTATCCGTCACGGAGAAAAGTGCCGTACCGGCATCAGCCATCTTCAGTTCCAGCACGATGGAGCCTTGTTCCGTAAACTTGGCGGCATTCACCAGCAGGTTTATCAAGACCTGGCGGAGGCGCGCATCGTCCGTATCCAGCATCAAGACGGACAAATCCGTGTCAAAACGCATTTCAACCTCCAGCTTGCGCGAGGCCATCACGGTCTCCACGACCTCATTACACAACTTCACGGCATCATGCGTGCGGATGTTGAAGGTTATATTGTCATTCTCGAAATCCGAGAAATCCAGAATGTCATTGATAAGTTTCAGCAACTGAAAGGAATTCACCTTGATAATTTCGGAGATTCCCGGCGCGATTCGTCATCGAACGACTCGTCCTCATCCGTCAGTACCGCCGAGAATCCGACAATGGCATTCAGCGGCGTACGTACTCATGGCTCATGTTCGAAAGAAACATATTCTTCCGTTGTATGGCTTGCACCGCTTTCTCCTTCATCGCCTCCTGCCGTATCTGGGAACGCTTCAAACGGAATATCTTCTTCCAGCCCAGCACCAGGAGGAATATCAGAAACAGTACGGACACAATGATGCCTGCCAGATAGAAACGCATGGATACAATGCGGTCGCGTTCGTTCTGGTAGGCCAGTTGGTCGGCCTGGAAACGGGTACAGAGCCGGTCTATCTCCTTGGGATAGTTCTTCTCGAACGAAGTCTTGATATACGAAAAGACCTTGCCGTACTGTCCGTAGGCTTCTTCCTTGTTTCCCATCTTCACCAGTAAATCCGCTTTTTCGAGCAGAGCTTCCTTGTAGATGTTATGGTTTATCCGGGCATATTCGGTTTGAAGGAAATCATTGTAGGCGGTCAAGGCTGCCTCATGCTCTCCGGTGGCCACCAGATAACGGGCATCTATAATCAGAAGGTATTGCTGTATCTCCGGAATCAGTTGCGCTTCAAGCTGGCCTATCTGTGCCAGATGATGGCTGGCGGCCTTCAAGTCACCCTTGAATAATTGGCAGGAAGCATTGGAGATGTGGCGCATGGCCAGCTCCAGCGGAGAAAGCCGGTCTTCCGGATAAAGGTTCAGACGTGCAAGATAACGCGAGGCACCGTTTACATTCCGTATGCGCAGGTTATAATCTATCAGTTCCACCAGTAGCATACGGATATGCACATCCTCCCCGTCCATCCCATCCAGCAGTCTCAAAGACTCTTCGTAAGCGGTACCGGCTTCCCGAAGCCTGCCGGTATAGCTGTACACCTCTCCCATGGCATTCAGCGCCAGGGCATTGCCGAAGGGGTAGGCAAGCGCGCGGGCTTTGGAGTACATCTGGTCGCTCTGGGCAATGGCCATACGGATTTCTCCACGGAAAAGGGAGGATTTTATAAGTATCCTTTCCAGTTCGAAATAGGTGTAATAGCGCTGGGATTCATCCAATTGGGACAAAAGGCCGTCGGCATTCAGCGAGTCACACTCCTCCCGGGTCAGATAGTCGAAACCGAGGCTGTTGTGAAAAGTGGAGATGACCTCATGGACTATACTTTCCTTTTCTTTAGTCCAAGAATCCGCTTTATCTGTTGTCGATGCAATTATTGTGCTCCCGAACCAAATAAAGAAAAGGAATATATATAATTGCTTTATCCTCATTTATAAGACTTTGTCTGCTTTAAAAGTTACATTTTTTAATGCAACGCGGTCTTGCAAAGATATTATATCTTTTTGGAACGGACAAAGAATCAGTTAAAATAACAACATTTTAAAAACAAAAGGAAGCCAAGGTCGATGTCACTATTACGGCAACCACCATCCACCACTCCACACGCCGGTTGATGCGGACAGCCACACGCATATCTTCTGTCTTCAGAGGCCGTTCATTAGAACCGATATAAGGTTTCCATACCTCCTCGCCGAAATAGTTGTGCGGACCTCCGAAACGGCAGTCCAGAATACCGGCAAGGGCGGCTTCCGGATAACCGGAATTGGGACTGGCATGCTGGCTGCCATATCTGCCCACAAAAGCAAACAAGGAAAGACGACCGGAAACCAGCACCATCAGAAAGGCTGTCAGACGAGCAGGAATATAATTGGCAACATCATCCAGACGGGCGGCGAAACAGCCGAACCGACGATAGCGCTCGTTCTTGTAGCCGACCATGGAATCCAGCGTGTTCACCATCTTATAGGCAAGCATGCCCGGAACTCCCAACAGCAGATACCAGAACAAGGGGGCAACTACCCCGTCACTCAAATTCTCTGCCAAAGTCTCCAATGCCGCGGTTCTCACCTCCTGCGCCGAGAGTGCAGACGTATCACGCCCTACGATACGTGCCACTTGCATCCTCCCTTCCTCCAAGGAACGGTCCACCGCCTTGAACACCATACGCACCTCGCGAACCAGTGTAGTACCTGCTAGGCAATAGAATATCAGCAGTATCTGCACCGTCAGAAGCATGCCCGGAGAAAAGAGTACCGCCAAGCGGAGCAACAAAAGCGTAATGACATATACCCCCAAGACAAGAGACACCGCCACAAACGCACCTTTCAGGAAACACGAATCGCCCTGGTTCAACCGGTGCTCACAGAAAGAAATGGCTTTGCCGAAAGCCACAACCGGATGGGGCAGCCACGCCGGGTCGCCCAGCCAATGGTCGAGCAGCCAGGCAGTGAGAAGCGGCAGGTTCAAGTTGAAGGCGACACCCAAAAGTATAAGCACATCTTCTTCCATCGGTTATTCCTCCTCAAGCCATTGTCCTATTGCTTTTACAAGCCTGTCATTCTCCTCCCGGCTCTGGGCGGCTATACGGAAGAAGTGTTCATTCAGTCCGTCGAAGTTGGAGGCGTCCCGAATCAAGATACCATGCTCCCCTGCCAGATAGTCTTTCAAGGCGGAAGCCCTACCCATACGGAGGCACACCAGCATGAAATGGGTTTCGGTGGCCCATACTTCCAGTCCTCCCAATGCCTCGAGCGCACTGCGCAGGCGGGCAGCCTCTTGCAAGTAAGACGCCACATCCAGCGGATTGGGAACATCATGTTCCAGCAGATGGAGCCCCGCCTCAATGGCAAGCTGGTTGACCGACCAGGGCATACGGTTGGTACGCAGGCGATGCAGCAGGTGGGGAGCGCCGGTGACATATCCCAGTCGCAGACCGGGAACGGCATAACGCTTGGTCATGGAGTGCAGCAGCAGAACGTTGGGAAATTCCGCCGCCTCGGCAGCAGAGAAAAGCGGACGCAAGGTGAAAAACTCGTAGGACTGGTCGATGACGAAACATACCTGCGGATTATGACTGATAAGTGTTGCCAGATATTCCTTCTCCACAACCGTTCCGGTAGGGTTATTGGGATTGCACAGCCACAGCATGCGCACCTCTTCCGGCAAGCGATACCCCTCGCTCTCCGCAGGAAACCGATAGAGGGAAGTGACCCGATGGCCGTGCATGCGGCAGGCATCGGCATATTCACTGAAAGTGGGCTGCACAATGGCGGTGTTTGTCCCGCGGAAAGTCTGTGCGGTAAGATAGATGGCTTCGGTAGCTCCATTCGTCACGCACACTGCCTCGGCAGGAAGGTGGTGGTGGCGGGCAAGACAGGCCTCAAGCGTGTAAGGCTCCGGTTCGGGATAGTTGCCGATGCCGTCAATCCGGGTACACAGATGCGCCTTCAAGGCAGAGAGGTCTACCCTGCTGTAAACATTCGAGCTGAAGTTTGCCGTAATGGGACGGCTGTATTTATAGGAATCGTCTCCGTGTCCTTCAATCATGGTTCTTTGTCAATATTTGGTAGATAAGCGGCAGGTTGACGTGGCGGCGCACGTGCTCGGCAAGCCTATCGTATTGTTCTTCTTTGAATGTATGGTAATCGAAAGCGCCGGCATTCCCGGACAGTTTGTCTGCAAAAGGCGCAAGCAGGAAATCTATGAATTCCGGATTGTCGAGAATGCCATGAATATAAGTCCCCATGCAGGTGGAGTCCACGTAGTATCCGTCGGTAGAGCCGTTCTCCAAAAGATTCAGGGGAGAATCGGGAGTACCTTCCACGGGGGTGGTCACTCCCATATGGATTTCATAGCCCTGCATGAATGGAGAATGGAGAGTGGAAGATGGAGAATGGGGATTGCACAGACCGAACTTCACCTGACGGGTCACCTTCTCTCCCGACATGCGGGTACTGATGGGCAACAGCCCCAGTCCGGGCAGGCGTTCGATGTCCCCCTCCACATGCTCAGGGTCGAGCACCTCCTGCCCCATCATCTGATAGCCGCCGCAGATACCCATCACGGTGGCACCTTCACGGTGGGCACGGATGATGGCAGCCGCCACACCGTTACGGCGCAATTCGTAAAGGTCATCAAGCGTGCTCTTGGAGCCGGGCAGCAGGATGACGTCGGCCTTTGCCAGCTCATCCACATTGTTGGTATAGAACAGATGTACGCGCGGGTCACGCTCCAGCACATTGAAATCGGTGAAGTTACTGAGGTGGCGCAGCAGGATGACGGCGATGTTCACCTTTCCCTTCTCGGCACGGACAGACTTTGCGGCAAGCGCCACGGAGTCTTCTTCTTCAATGTAGATATCACGGTAGTAAGGCACCACCCCGACAACGGGAATGCCGCAAAGCTCCTCCAGCATCGTAATGCCCGACTCGAAGAGACGTATATCCCCCCGGAACTTGTTGATAAGAATTCCTTTAATTCGCTCCCGCTCATGGGGACGAAGCAACATCAGCGAACCGTAGACGCTGGCAAACACACCGCCACGGTCAATGTCGCCCACAAGAATTACATCGGCTCCGGCATGCAGGGCCATCGGCAGATTGACAAGGTCGGTATCCCGCAGATTGATTTCGGAGATGCTTCCCGCGCCTTCCAGCACGACGGGATTATAGCGGGCGGCAAGGCGGTCGTAGGCAGCACAAACCTCCCGGCGCAGCTCGTCGCGTCCTTCCTTGCGGAAATACTCATAAGCATTGCGGTTGCCGATAGGACGCCCGTTAAGGACAACCTGCGAGGTATGGTCCGACTGTGGTTTCAGCAGTAGCGGATTCATGTCCGTGTGGCAAGGCACTCCGGCGGCTTCTGCTTGCACAGCCTGGGCACGGCCTATCTCCAGCCCTTCGGGAGTGGCAAATGAATTGAGCGCCATATTCTGTGCCTTGAACGGTGCGGGCTGATAGCCGTCCTGCTTGAAGATGCGGCAGAAGGCGGCAGCAATGATGCTCTTCCCCACATCACTGCCCGTCCCGGCAAACATAATCGGATGAAGTTTCTCCATAAATTCCATTTTAGCGAATGCAAAGATAGTGCAAATCCGAATATCTCTCCCATTCATAAGCCATATCTTCGGAAACTATTCGTTATATTTGTAACGTTCTATTCAAAAAGATGACTACTGAACAATTCCCACCTCCTCTTGTTTAGAGAAACAAGAACCCCTAAACCGAACGAACTTATGAATAATCTATTATGCCGGAGATTTTTTCCGGCTGCTGCCTGCGTGCTGCTTGCCATCGGTGGAGTGGCCGCACAAACCTCCCTTCCCCTTAGCTTCGGTGATGCCCTAAGGCAGATGCAAAACGGCAACCGCAGCCTGAAAATAGCCGACAAGGGAATTGAAGCCGCCCGTGCGGAACGTGACAAACTGAATGCCCTCTGGTACCCCTCCCTGCAAGGTGCCGGTACGTTCGTGCATCTTTCCGAAAAGATAGAGGTAAAACAGCCCCTTTCCCAGTTCACCGACCCGGCAAAGGACTTTGTGCACAACATCGTGCCGGACGACCAATTCATCAGCAGCATACTCGACCAGATAGGCTCCCATACCCTTGCCTTTCCACTGGCTCCACGCAACCTGACTTCCGTCGGCCTGACCGCCGAATGGGTCGTATTCTCCGGCGGCAAGCGCATCCGGGCCTCGAAGATAGGCAACACCATGATAGACATTGCCCGCGAAAACCGGGGACAGACCGATGCCACGCAACGCACCCTGCTGGCAGAAAGCTACTTCGGGCTGAAACTTGCGCAAGAGGTAGTACGCGTGCGGCAGGAGACTTACAACAGCCTGCAACGCCATTACCAGAATGCCCTTAAACTGGAAGCTGCCGGCATGATAGACAAGGCAGGCCGGCTCTTTGCCCAAGTGAATATGGATGAAGCTGCCCGTTCACTGGAGGCTGCCCGGAAGGAGGCCTCCGTCGTGCAAAGTGCCCTGCGCACCCTGCTCAACCTGCAAGACACATGCAGCATCCATCCTACTTCGGAGCTTTTCATCAACAACCAACTGCCCGCCAAAGAGGAGTTCCTGCAAGCCATGCGGGTGGAGAACTACACCGTGAACCAACTGCAACTGCAGTCACAGATTGCCCGCCAGCAGCTCCGCATCGACCAGAGCGGCTACCTGCCGGACATCGCCGTATTCGGCAAGCAGACCCTCTATGCCCACGGCATACAAAGCAATCTTGTCCCCCGCACCATCGTAGGTGTGGGCTTCACCTGGAACCTGTTCGACGGACTGGCGCGTGAGAAGCGCATCCGCCAGTCGAAGATAGCCCAGCAGACCCTTGCCCTGGGACAAGAAAAAGCCAAAGAAGACCTGAGCGTAGGCATCGACAAGCTCTACACCCAACTGCAAAAGGCACAAGACAACGTACGCGCCTTGAATACCACCATCGAGCTGAGCGAAGAGCTGGTGCGAATCCGCAAGAAATCCTTTGCCGAAGGCATGGCAACCAGTACCGAGGTCGTAGATGCGGAAACGATGCTGGCAACCGTCCGCGTGGCGCGTCTGGCAGCCTATTACGAATATGATGTGGCACTGATGAACCTGCTGGCTATCTGCGGAACGCCGGAACGGTTCGAGAAATATTTCGAGACAACTTATTAAAACCTACCCTTTATGAAAATCAATAATAAAAGCATCAGCATTGCATTCGTCATTATCCTGGCCGCAACGGTCATCATTTCGCTTGCCGGCATGTTACTCATGAACCGGCAGCCCCTGGTCCTGCAAGGACAAGTGGAAGCAACGGAAATACGTATCAGCGGAAAGCTGCCCGGACGTGTGGACTCCTTCCTCGTACAAGAGGGCGACTGGGTGAAGGCAGGCGATACGCTTGTCGTCATCAACAGCCCCACCATCGAAGCCAAATACCGCCAGGTGAATGCCCTGGAGCAGGTGGCCCAGGAGCAGAACAAGAAGATAGACGCCGGTACCCGCCGCCAGATTGTGGCCACCGCCAGGCAACTCTGGAACAAGACGCAGAGCGACCTTGCCCTCGCCAAGACCACTTACCAACGCATTGTAACGCTTTATAAGGACAGTGTCGTCACCTCCCAGCGGCGTGACGAGGTGGAAGCCATGTACAAAGCCGCCCAAGCCGCCGAACGTGCCGCCTACGAGCAATACCAGATGGCCGTGGACGGAGCGCAGAGCGAGGACCGCGCCTCGGCCCGCAGCTGGTGGAAGCGGCGCGAAGCACTGTCGATGAAGTCTCCTCCCTCCTCGTCGACTCCCGCCTGACTGCTCCCGAAGATGGCCAGATAGCCACCATCTTCCCCAAACGCGGAGAGCTGGTGGCCCCCGGTACTCCCATCATGAGCCTTGTCGTGATGGACGATGCACACGTGGTACTGAACATACGCGAGGACCTGATGCCGCAATTCAAGATGGGAGGCACTTTCCGTGCCGATGTCCCCGCCATCGACGGCAAGGACATTGAATTCCGCATCTACTACATCAGTCCGCTGGGCAGCTTCGCCACCTGGAAATCCACCAAACAGACGGGCAGCTATGACATGCAGACGTTCGAGATACACGCACGTCCCACACAGCAGGTAGAGGGATTGAGACCGGGGATGTCCGTACTCTTAAAAATGAAGAATAAAAAATGAAAGATAAAGAATTTGGCTACGCAATGAAAGCGCTCCGCATGGTTATCCGTCGCGAATGGCACCGCATGACCTCCCGCCGTCTATACCTCGGCGTCTGCGTCGTGCTACCCTTGCTCTGTCTGTTCTTCATGGCCACCATCTTTGGAAACGGACAGATGGAGAACATTCCCGTGGGTATCGTCGACCTGGACAACACTGCCACTTCGCGCAATATCTCCCGGCGCATCTCTGCCGCCCCCACCTTCCGTGTGACGGAGCACTTCACCGACGAAGCCGACGCCCGCCGGGCATTGCAACAGAAGGACATATACGGCTACCTCGTCATCCCGCCCCGCTTCGAACAGAAGGCGGTGACGGGAACTGGCGCAACGCTCACCTATTATTACCACTATGCCCTTCTTTCGGTAGGCAGCGAGCTGATGGCGGCGTTCGAGAATACGCTTGCCCCCGTGGCGCTCTCGCCCATCGTGATGCAGGCCGAAGCTCTGGGAGTCAGCGGAGAACAGATACAGACCTTTCTGCTCCCCGTAGAAGCCAGTACCCATCCCCTCTACAATCCGGACATGGACTACTCCATCTACCTGAGCCAGCCTTTCTTTTTCGTACTGTTCCAGATACTCATCCTGCTCACCACCGTCTACTCCATAGGCAGCGAACTGAAATTCGGCAGCGTCGGCGAATGGCTGGAGACGGCACGAGGCAATATCCTCACTGCCGTAGCAGGGAAACTGCTGCCCTATACCCTCATCTTCTCGTCCATCGGTATCCTGGCAAACTATGTACTGTTCGGCCCGCTACATATCCCTTCGCTGGCAGTCTGTGGCTGATGAATGCAGTGACCGTGCTCTTCATCATCGCTACCCAGGCATTGGCGGTCTTTATCTATTCTGTCTTTCCCAAGATTGCCTATATCATCAGTGTAGTATCCATGGTGGGGTCGTTGGGGGCTACGCTGTCCGGAGTCACGTTTCCCGTTACAGCCATGTATGCGCCCGTGCATGCGGCCTCCTACCTCTTCCCCGTGCGGCACTTCACGGAGGCGGCACAAGCCATGATTTACTTCGATGCAGGGTTTGCCTACTTCTGGCAGTCGGTAGCTACACTCTTCATCTTCCTATTGGCAGCACTGCTGATACTGCCATTGCTGAAATGGTGGATAAAAAAAGAGATAAGGGAAGAAGCAATCCTCCGCCTCCCCACTCACCTTGCCCACCTACCGCATTGTCAACAGCTTCCGTCATCCGCCACGAGTGGCATGCCATCGCCACCAATCCCGCCATCCTGCTCGTGCTGGCAGGCGGTATCTTCCTCTACGGACTGCTCTACAACTACATGTACGCCCCCAACCTGGTGCGCAAGGCTCCCGTCGCAGTGGTAGACCTCTCCCACTCCGCCCTCAGCCGCGAATACATCCGACTGCTCGACGCCACTCCCCAGACCGCCGTCTACGGCCAGACACCCAACATCCTCGAAGCCCGCCAATGGATGAAGCAGGGCGACGTGGCAGGCATCCTTTACCTGCCTGCCGACTTCGAGGCACGTGTGGCACGGGGCGAGACTTCGGTCTTCGTACTCTATGCCGCCACGGACGCTTTCCTCAACTTCAAAGGACTGCAAGAATCCAGTGCGCGCGTCATGCTTGCCGTGAACGATGCCCACCGCATGGAGGGCACCGTATTCCTACCTCCGCAAGGACTGCTGGCAGTGGCTTCGTCCGCTCCCGTCAGCGTGTCCGGCACGGCGCTCTACAACTATACAGAGGGCTACGGTTCCTATCTGATTCCCGCCGTCCTAATTGTCATCATCTTCCAGACGATGCTGATGGTGATTGCCATGCTGACGGGCGAGGAAGCGGAAGCCCGAAGAAAAGGAATACGGCTGATGCGTGCCGACTCATTGAAGGATACATTACGGATTGTCGGAGGCAGGACCTTCGTATACTTCATGCTCTACGTGGTGTTTTCCCTATTCCTGCTGGGACTGTTGCCGCACCTGTTCAGCATCCCACACATCGGCAGCGGAGGAGACATCGTCACAATGATGATACCCTTCCTGCTGGGCACGAGTTTCCTTGCCCTGGCCGTCTCCCGCTGGTTTACAGACTCCGAAGCGCCGTTGCTGATGATAGCCTTCTTCTCTGTGGGCTATATCTTCCTTTCGGGCGTGTCCTATCCGCTGGAGCTGATGCCGTGGTATTGGCAGACAGCCCACTATCTGTTTCCGGCAGGTCCTGCCGTACTTGCTTTTGTAAAACTGAATTCAATGGGTGGAACGCTGGCCGACGTATGGCCGCAGATGCTGACGATGTGGATACAAGTATTGGTCTATGGAACTTTGGCGCTCTGCACTACACGCCACCTCTACGGAGAAGGAAAAGTGAAGGCATAAAAAAGGCTATCTATCCCAGACAGCCAATCTTTTGTTAACCTTAAATCTAATACTATGAAAAACACATTGCAAATATACGGACTTCCCCGAAATATCCAAAATTTCTGTCCATGACGGTCTCATTTATAACATGGTTTAATAGGAATATGCCGTTGTTAACAGATAGAGGCTGATCAAATAAGAAATTTTCACTATCTTCATCCCCAAAATCGAACATCATAACTAAAGAATATTTTGCCATGATTCATACCATACTCGATACAGACCTTTACAAATTCACCACCTCGTATGCCTACATCAAATTGTTTCCCTATGCCATGGGCACTTTCAGCTTCAAGGACAGAGACGACACCGCCTATACGGACACGTTTCTGAAGGAACTGCAAGAGGCGGTGGACAGCCTGGCACAGACCGTACTTACTGCCGAAGAGCTGGAATACATGACCCGCCACTGCCGTTTCCTGCCGAGGGTCTATTGGGAGTGGCTCTCCTCCTTCCGCTTCCAGCCGGAGAAGGTAAGCATCCATCTGGACGAGGACCGGCACCTGAACATTGAAATCACGGACTATCTGTACAAGGCCACCCTTTACGAAGTCCCCCTGCTTTCTATCGTATCCGAAATAAAGAACCGTTCTTTGGGAAACGTGGCCGACATGGACGGCATACTCTGCAAACTGTCCGAAAAGGTGGCACTCTCCAACCGACACCAGCTGTATTTTTCAGAGTTCGGCACCCGGAGACGCTTCTCGTTCGAGGTACAGGACAAAGTCATAGACCGTCTGAAGGAAGCCGCCGAATACTGTACCGGGACTTCCAACTGCCACTTCGCCATGAAATACGGCATGAAGCCTATGGGGACGCATCCGCATGAATGGTTCATGTTCCACGGCGCACAGTTCGGCTACAAACACGCCAACTACATGGCCTTGGAAAACTGGGTGAACGTGTACGACGGTGACTTGGGCATCGCACTGTCCGATACCTATACCTCCGGCATTTTCTTAAGTAACCTGAGCCGCAAGCAGGCCAAACTATTCGACGGTGTACGCTGCGACTCCGGCGATGAATTCGATTTCACCGACAAGCTCGTTGCCCGCTACCGCGAACTGGGCATCGACCCTACCACTAAAACCATCGTCTTCAGCAATGCGCTCGATTTTGGCAAGGCACTCGACATCCAGGAGCATTGCAGGGGCAAAATCCGCTGTTCCTTCGGCATCGGCACCAATCTGACGAATGATACCGGATTCAAGCCCTCCAACATCGTAATGAAACTGACGCAATGCAAGATGAACGTCAACCAGGAATGGCGCGAATGCGTGAAGCTGTCCGACGATGCAGGAAAGCATATCGGCAGCGAAGCGGAAGTACGGGCATGTCTGTATGATTTAAGGCTCGGACAGCAAATAGAACCCCTATGCTGAAAACAGCTTCCCGGCGGTTAGCGATAAGTGCTTACAGTCTTTTCCTTTTGTAGGCAAACTCTTGCCATTTCTCCTCCGGCCAGTCCTGCCGCTGCATCTCCATGCGGGCCATGACGAAGAACAAGTCCGAAAGGCGGTTGATGAAGCGCAGAATATCCTCGTTCACAGGGTCTTGGCGATGGAGTGTCCACAAACGGCGTTCGGCACGGCGGGCCACGGTACGGGCAAACTGCAGTTGGGCTGATATGGGAGTGCCACCAGGCAAAAGGAAGTAGCCGTTGTCCGTCATCAGCAGGACGGTCATGGCATCCATCTCCTGCTCACAGCGCAGCGTGAGCTCTGCGGCAGAAAGCGGATTAGGGTTCACCACTCCCGAGGGAGTGGCCACATGGCTCATCACCACCATCAGTTCCCGCTGGACAGCATGCAGCAACTCCTGCCATCCATCTTCTGCCGCCAGCATGGAGCGCACGATACCAATCACGGCATTCAATTCATCAAGGCATCCGTTTGCCTCGATACGGATGTCATCTTTCGGCACACGCGCGCCACCATGAATACCCGTTGTTCCTTTGTCTCCAGTTTTGGTATAGACTCTTTTCATTCTCTATTTGATAAGGAACTGTGCCCACTGCGGGATTTCCTCTACATATTGTTTGAAGAGGGTCCCGTTTACAGTGCGGAACAATAATCGAGGAATTTGATTTTCTATTGAATTATCGTAGACATATACCCTATCAACCAAGGATATTGCTTTGCCTATATTCAATAACGATTTATAATAACGGGAAATAATTTTGGAAATGGGAACTTCATGCCCTCCATTCAAATAGCGCTGTGTAATACGCCGTACATTTATCTCAGGATTATTTGTACAGACAAAAAAAATGCGAATAAAAAAATCCTGCTTTTTTGCTTCTTCAACAAATGCAAGTTTTTCGTCTGAGGAAAAGACTGTTTCAAATACAAAATCTTGCCTTTTCCTTAAACACTCATAACGCATTTTAGTCGCCAATTCTGCTGCCTTCAATACTGCAACGGGAGAATTCCAATCACCATATTGTTCTTGCGCTATATTATCAGGATTAATGTAAAGGCTATTTTCTGCCCATTCATTATGAAGCAGTTGCACTGTCGTAGAAGTTTTACCCGAACCATTCGGACCAGCTACTATACAAAGTGTCGGATTTTTTTCGTTCATCACATGGATATATCACTTACATTTTTAGCTCTATATGCTTTCAATTTTTCTCTCACCTCTTGCATTCTCCGCTCCAATTCTCTTTTTGCCTTGCGAGAACTTTCACGGGCCGCAACAGCCACTTGTTCCATCAAAGCATGCAGTTGTTCATCAGTAGGGTCTTCCAAAGAAGACAAGCGATAAGTATTCAGTTTCATAATCATAATATATTTAAATGAAAACAAAGATACTCCACTATTTCGAGAACACAAACGAAATTACATAAAATATCAATGCGCTATCCGGACTTTTTCATAATGAATTCAAACTTAGATTAGGACTATTTTTAATCAAGGAATGATTAAAATGCAAAAAACGGCCGGACATGCCATGCAGAAGTCTTATTATATCCTTGTAAGCAAACCCTTTCCCACTTATATAAGGGATCATCAATATGCCAGAGAAGCATCCAGCTCTATCTTTATCATATTGAGAACTGCAACTGAAACCAAGTCTGTAGTTCACGTT
>ENA-OQDM01000473-OQDM01000473.1-human-gut-metagenome-genome-assembly--contig:-NODE-473-length-23378-cov-2.111350_pt1 | contig 23378 bp, 22 predicted proteins | sample MGYA00242772_ERZ504605 | MGnify/ENA primary metagenome ERZ504605 (study PRJEB26092, sample SAMD00036348) | human gut metagenome | host: Homo sapiens | study: EMG produced TPA metagenomics assembly of... | reverse complement strand
AGGAGGATGATATAAGTAACTAAATATATTGTAAAAAGATATTAAATGTGTTTAAATATACTTATGGAGGTATATTATGAACACATCAAATATCACAAATTATAAACCAAAAGATTTTGCTGAATTATTAGGTGTTTCTGTAAAAACGCTTCAGAGATGGGACAGAGAGGGAATCTTAAAAGCAAACCGAACTCCAACAGACAGGCGTTATTACACATATGACCAGTATCTTCAATTTAAAGGTATAAATATAGAACATGATAAACGAAAAGTTGTTATTTATGCAAGAGTATCTACCAAAAACCAAAGGGATGATCTTCAAAATCAGACAGCATTTCTGCGTCAGTTCTGTAATGCCAGAGGAATGATCGTAGACCAGTGCATTGAAGACTATGGAAGCGGACTTGATTATAACCGCAGGAAATGGAATGGATTACTGGACGAAGTCATGGAGCAGAAGGTCAAAACCATAGTGATCGCGCATAAAGACAGATTTATCCGTTTTGGATACGACTGGTTTGAAAGATTCTGCATGAGATTCCACACAACGATACTGGTGGTGAACAATGAAGAACTGTCACCACAGGAAGAACTTGTACAGGATATTATTTCCATCCTTCATGTGTTTTCCTGTAGATTATATGGACTTCGTAAGTATAAAAAACAGATAGAAAAGGATGAGGAGATTGCTGAAGAGCTTCAAGACAGAGATCGATCCTACAGAAGAGCAGAAGATCAAAATACATAAGACAATCGGCACATGCAGATATATTTATAATTTCTACCTGTTTCATAATAAAGAACGTTATGATGCCGGTGAAAGATTTATGAGCGGCAAGTCGTTCAGTGTATGGCTGAACAATGAATACCTTCCAGGGCATCCGGAATATTTCTGGATCAGAGAAGTCAGTTCCAAATCGGTAAAGAATGCAATCGAAAATGCCTGTACCGCTTTTTCAAGATTTTTTCATCATCAGAGTAGTTTCCCGAGATATAAGAAAAAAGGAAGATCTGATGTAAAAATGTATTTTGTAAAGAATAATCCCAAAGACTGTCTCTGTGAACGTCACAGGATCAAGATCCCAACACTTGGCTGGGTAAGGCTGAAAGAAAAAGGTTACATTCCGACCTCTAAGGATGGATATGTGATCCGAAGCGGGGCAGTTTCCATGAAAGCAGGCAGATATTATGTGTCTGCACTTGTCGATATACCTGCTCCGGAAGCAGATGGAAATCTCACTGATGGGATCGGAATCGATCTGGGGCTGAAAGACTTTGCAGTTGTGTCAAATGGAACTGTATACAGGAATATCAATAAAACAGCACGGATCAGAAAACTTGAGAAACAATTAAGACGGGCACAGCGAAAGCTTCCCGTAAATATGAGAATTTAAGGAAAGGAGAGTCCACTCAAAGAGCAAATATATGCAAACAAAAGCTTAAAGTACAGAAACTTCATCATCGGATAGAAAATATCCGTACAGATCATATCAACAAGGTAATATCTGAGATAGTGAAAACCAAGCCGTCTCATATAACGATTGAGGATCTGAACATATCCGGGATGATGAAGAACCGACATCTCTCAAAAGCAGTTGCGTCCCAGAAATTCTATGAATTCCGGACAAAATTGAAAACAAAATGTGCTGAATATGGAATCGAACTGAGGGTAGTTGACCGATGGTATCCATCTTCCAGGATCTGCCACTGCTGCAGCTGTATAAAAAAGATCTGAACTTTCAGACAGGATCTACAGATGCACATGTGGATATATTGAGGACAGAGATCTCAATGCAGCACTGAATCTGAGAGATGCAGAGACTTACGAAGTTGCATGATCCCACAAACGTAAGTATGTACCGAAGGCTATTTCGGGAATTAACGACTGTGGAGTGTACTTAGGATCTGTGAGTAGAGATAACTCCGGTTACTCAAAAGCATACACAAAGAAACAGTAAGCGGTATTCGTGAGAATCCGCATTATCTCGATGTGAGCATGTTTAATCACATTTTGAGTGGCAGGTGATCGATGAAACTGATCCATTTATCAGACCTTCACCTGGGAAAACGTGTCAATGAGTTTTCCATGATCGAAGATCAGAAATATATTTTGAACGAAATCCTGAGGATCATTGACGAAGAAGCACCGGATGGGATCCTTCTCGCCGGTGATCTTTATGACAGACCGGTTCCTTCGGCGGAGGCAGTGCAGCTTTTTGACCGGTTTCTTACCAGGCTTGCAAAGCGGAAGCTCCCGGTGTATGCCATCAGCGGAAATCATGACAGTGCGGAAAGGATCGCTTTCGGTTCACAGATCATGAGCAGCAGTGGGATCTGTATGTCCCCGGTATACGATGGAAAAACAGAAAAGTACTGTTTAACGGACAGCTATGGAGAAGTTTGGATCCATCTGCTTCCATTTGTGCGTCCGGCAACTGTGAGGCACGGACTGGAAGGAGAAGAAGAGGTCGATGAGATCCGTACCTACCAGGAGGCAGTGCAGGCGGCAGTTGCACATATGGAGATTGATAAACGTTATCGCAATGTATTGATCGCCCATCAGTTTGTGGTCGGTGCCATGCGCTGTGATTCTGAAGAGATCTCCGTTGGAGGTATCGACCAGGTGGAGGCAGATGTGTTCCGGGATTTTGACTATGTGGCACTTGGCCATATCCACAGTCCTCAGAATGTGGGAAGCGAGCACATCCGCTACTGCGGAACTCCTTTGAAATATTCTTTTTCCGAGGCAGGACAGCAGAAATCTGTGACAGTTGTGGAGCTTTTGGAAAAAGGAAATCTCAGGATCAGGGAGATTCCGCTGAAGCCTCTTCGGGATATGCGAAAACTGAAAGGCACATACATGGAGATCACATCACTGTCCAGTTATCAGGACACAAACACAGAGGATTATGTGCAGATCACGCTGACAGATGAAGAAGATATTGTAGATGGAATGCAGAAGCTCCGTACTGTTTATCCGAATCTGATGAGGCTGGAATATGATAACCGACGTACAAGAGAAAACCAGGAAATCGCAGGTACAGAAACGGTGAAAAGGAAATCCGAGCTGGAATATTTCGAGGAATTTTTTGAACTGCAGAATAACCAGCCCATGAATGAAGAACAGCGGAAATATTCCGAAGATCTGATCCGTAAGATCCAGGAGGTGAGACAATGAGACCGGAAAAACTGACCATCAGTGCCTTCGGGCCCTATGCAGACAAAACAGAGATTGATTTTTCAAAGCTTGGAGAGGGCGGTCTCTACCTGATCACCGGTGACACCGGAGCGGGAAAAACCACGATCTTTGATGCGATCACCTTTGCGTTATATGGAAGAGCCAGTGGAGAGGTAAGAGATCCGGCCATGTTTCGGAGCAAATATGCAGAGCCTTCCACAGAGACCTTTGTGGAGCTTGTTTTTTTTCCTATCAGGGGAAAAATTATCACGTGCGCCGGAGTCCGGAATATATGGCTCCGAAAAAAAGAGGCACCGGACAGACTCTTAGAAAAGCTGAAGCACAGCTGATCTATCCGGATGAACGTCAGCCGGTGACAAAGGCAAAAGATGTTACTGCGGCAGTGGAACAGCTTCTGGGACTGAGTTATGATCAGTTCACACAGATCGCAATGATCGCCCAAGGGGATTTCCAGAAATTACTTCTGGCAGGAACTACACAGAGAGGAGAGATCTTCCGACAGCTCTTTCACACAGGACTTTATCAGCAGATTCAGATGAAACTTAAGGATGCGTCAATAGCCAGATATAAGGAATATGATGAAATGCGCCGCAGTATTGCCCAGTATTTGGATGGAGTGAAAACGGAGACTGCTTCATGGCAGGAGGCAGAGGAATTTGATGAACTGAAAAAGATAAAATTCGAGGGAAAACTGGAGCGGAGTCTGGAACTTCTGAAGCAGTTTCTGGAATATGGTGAAGCACAGGAAAAAGAGCTCCGGGAAAAAGAAGACTCGCTTAATCAGGATATACGAAAAGCAGAAGAGGCACAAAATCTTGTGGCTCAGAAACGAAATCTGGAGCTGAAAAAGAAAAAAGCGGAAAAAGATCTGGAAGAATTAACACCACTTCTACAGCTTGCAGTAGAAGAGGCGGAAAAATATAAAGATGCAGATCACAGATGTGAAGAGCTTGGAATCAGGATCCGTGAAAAAGAAGAAAAACTGAAAAAATATCAGGAGCTGGAAAAGCTGAAAAAAGAGCTGGAAACAATCGAAGGAAAGCTTGAAACAGTCAGTGAAAAAAAAGAGAAGGATATTTCCGAAGAGCAGCTTTTGCAGAAAAAAGATGAGGAAGAAAAAAAACGCCTTTCAATACTGGCAGATGCAGGAGAAGAACTACAAAAATACAAGTTTGAGTACGATAAACTGGACAGTGAAAAACGAAGCTATGACAGCTGTCTGCTGACGGAAGAAGAGATCAAAAAAGAACAGAAACAGATAGATGGATGGCAGGAAGAAATCATCCGGAAAGAAACGCAGCAGAAGGAAGAGCTGGAGCAGCAAAAGAAAGACAAGGCGCTGTTGGACAGCGCGGAGCTGGAACTTCAGAAGGCAGAGACGAAAAAGACAGAAGGGCTTCGGAAAAAGAAAGAATTAGAAGGACTGATTGCTCTGGTTAAGGAGTTTCAAGGGGCTTATAATGCCACGAAAGAGCAGCAGGAAAAATATAAGATTTCCATTGAAAAAGTACAAAAGCAGAGAGAAGTTTACCAGAAACTGTTTCAGAGTTTTCTGGACGCGCAGGCAGGGCTCCTGGCGCAGGAACTGAAAGAGGGCTGCCCATGCCCGGTATGTGGTTCTTTCGAGCATCCGCGTCCGGGAATACTTCCCAAAGGACAGGTTGTGGATCAGGAAATCCTGGACAGAGAGAAACAAAAACTGGACAGACTGGAGAATGACGCAAATACGCAGAGTGTGGAAGCAGGAAAACGAAAAGAACGCCAGAAAACATTATGGCATCAGATCCAGAGGGAGGCACAAGAGCTTTTACATGAGACGGAATGGAAAAAGCTGATCCCTTTGCTGAAAGAAAAACAGGACCAATGTGAAAAGCAGCTGGCAGACAGCGAGGAAGAGATTCGCATAGCAATAGAATGTAAAAAAAAAGAAGAACGAAACAGAAACGTGGATCGAAAAGCTGGAAACAGAGATCGTTCAGTTACAGGAAGAGAAAAATCAATGTGACAGAAAACAGGCCGGTCTTCAGACACGAGACGTGGAAAACAAAAAGCAGCAGCAGATAACAGCAGAAGAGATCCGAAAACTGATTCAGAAAAGTCTGGTGGCAGGAAATGGAGAAGTGACGGACAACACAGCTGCAGGATTTGAAAGACAGATACAGGATATGCTCAGCTGCCTGTCAGAAAAAGTTCAGGGAAAGGAAAAAGAAGCAAAACAGAAACAGGATCTTGAGAAGCTGATCATAGAAAGAGAAAAGACTCTGAAAGAACTGGGAAGAGTTATCAATGAAGCTGCACAGGACATCGTACGTCTGGAAACAGAGAGGAAGAACAAAGCACAGAAAGTGGATGAGCTGAACGAAGAGATCGGAGAAGGTGGAAAAGAATCTCTGGAACAGGAAATAAAAACACAGAGGAAGCTGTATGAAGAGCTGAAAGAAAGCAGCAGAAGAGCTCAACAGAAATTACAGGAGATCCGGGCGGAAAAGGAAAGAATAACAGCGGTTGTAAAAAACTTTGAGGAGCAGAAAAAAGAAATCGGAGAAGTAGATGAGGATGCGCTCAGAGAGCAGTACAGCCGTTTTAGGGAAGAGAAAACACAGCTTTCGGAAAAACGAAAAGCACTTTTTTCTGTTCAGAAGGGAAATGAGGAAATATATCAGAAAGTGCAGGTACGTCAGACGGAAATGACTGCGGCGGAAAAAGAATATGTCTGGATGAAAAATCTTTCGGATACAGCAAACGGAAAACTGAACGGAAAATCCAAGATCGAGTTGGAAACGTATATCCAGATGGCATATTTTGACCGGATCCTGCGAAGAGCCAATCTCCGTCTTATGACCATGAGCAGCGGCCAGTACGAGCTGAAACGCCAGGAACAAAGCAAAAATCAGAAAGAAAAAGCAGGCCTTGATCTGAATGTCATTGATCACTATAACGGAACGGAACGAAGCGTAAAGACATTGTCCGGTGGGGAATCCTTCCAGGCATCGTTATCCCTGGCGCTGGGACTTTCCGATGAGATCCAGGCCTCAGCCGGGGGAATCCGGCTGGATTCCATGTTTGTGGATGAAGGATTCGGTTCTCTGGATGAGGAGTCTCTGGAGCAGGCATTAAAAGCGCTGAACAGCCTTGCAGATGGCAGACGTCTGGTAGGGATTATTTCCCATGTTTCCGAGCTGAAGGAACGAATTGACAATAAGATCATCGTTACCAAGCAATGTGGCGGAGAAGGTGTGGGAAGCAGTATCCGGATACAGTAACGCAGAAATAAAATAAGATAAAAATAAGATAAAAAAGCTCCGGCCGGGATGACATATATATGTATCGTCCTGGTCGGAGCTTCTTATATAGCTTTTTATTTATACAGCAGGTATGTTATCAGAGAATCAGTCTTTCTGATAGTTTTTCTTCTGTTCCTTCTTGGCTTCGCAGGTAAGCTCAACACCAAGCTTACGGAAGCTGATCACATCCACATCGGAAAGCATTACGGAAGTATGAGCCTGGCATCCACGGAGATTCGGGATCTGTTCCAGGGCAAGGCGTGCGGCATCGCTGGTTGCGGCACTCATGGAAAGGGCGATCAGGATCTCATCAATGTGAAGACGTGGATTTTTGCTTCCAAGATATTTGGTCTTCAGCTGCTGGATCGGATGGATGGCATCCGGGGAGATCACATGAAGCTCGTGATCGATTCCTGCCAGCTCTTTCAGGGCATTGAGAAGAAGCGCAGCGGATGCGCCGAGAAGATCGGAGGTTTTTCCGCATACGATCTTTCCGTCAGGAAGTTCCATAGCGGCGGCAGGGCCATTGGTTGCTTTTTCTTTTCGAGGGCAGCCGGAACAACCTTACGGTCAGTGATCTCTGCATGAGCCTGCTGGAGAAGAAGCTCGATCTTACGTACCTCATTCTCTGTGCCGGAGCCGGAAACCAGAGCGTTCATGCTCTTATAATAACGGCGGATGATCTCCTGGCGGGAAGCCTCCTGGCATACTTCATCGTCAACGATGCAGTTACCTGCCATGTTGACACCCATATCTGTCGGAGATTTATAAGGGCAGCTGCCCATGATCTTCTCAAACATGGCCTGTACAACAGGGAAAACTTCTACGTCACGGTTGTAGTTGACGGTAGTTTTGCCGTAAGCCTCCAGATGGAACGGGTCGATCATGTTGACATCGTTCAGATCTGCAGTGGCAGCTTCGTAGGCAAGGTTTACCGGATGTTTCAGAGGAAGGTTCCAGATCGGGAAGGTCTCAAATTTTGCATAGCCGGCTTTTACTCCTCGTTTGTATTCGTGGTAAAGCTGGGAAAGGCAGGTTGCCATTTTTCCACTTCCTGGTCCCGGTGCTGTGATCACGACCAGAGGTCTGGTAGTTTCAATATAATCATTCTTTCCATAACCCTCGTCACTTACAATAAAGGAAGTGTTGCTTGGATAGCCGGGGATCAGGTAAAGCTTGTAGACACGGATTCCCAGTTTCTCCAGACGTTTTTTGAAGAGATCGGCACTTTCCTGGCCGGAGTACTGTGTGATGCATACGCTTCCCACATACAGGCCACGGCTTGAAAACTCATCCATAAGACGGAGTACATCTTCGTCATAGGTGATCCCAAGATCGCCACGTATTTTATTCTTGTCAATGTCATTGGCACTGATAACAATAACGATCTCCGCCTGATCAGAAAGCTGCATCAGCATGCGGAGCTTGCTGTCCGGTTCAAAACCCGGAAGAACACGGGATGCATGGTAGTCGTCAAACAGTTTGCCGCCGAATTCAAGATAAAGCTTGTTGCCGAACTGACCGATTCTTTCACGGATGTGTTCTGACTGCATTTTCAGATATTTGTCATTATCAAAACCTATTTTCATTTGTCTGATTTCCTCTCCTCTTTAATTTTCCAATTCACTGGGAACAGTATACTACAACTTTACGTTCACTGGCAATATCCAATGCGGTGTTTTTTCGATGGTATTTTTGTAATCTCGCAGTTGATTTATATGGTTTTTCTCTTTATAATAAAGAAATGACAAGAGGAGGAAAAAAAATGAATAATCAACTGAATAATGATCAGGACGGGAAGCGACCTGACAACAAAGATCCCAGGCAGGGATCAGGTAAGAATCATCAGTCGATTCTGGCTTTTCTGATATGCCTCCTGGTCACACTGGTGTGCTTCGCGTTGTTTACCAATATGCTGAAGGATAACAGCAGTGAGATCTCCTATGATAAATTTATCGATATGGTGGATAAGGACCAGGTTAAGGAAGTAACGATCCAGTCCAGTACATTGACGATCGTACCCAAGAAAAAGAATTCCAAGTACGAGGATATGAGCTATTACACCACGAAGACCGAAGACAGTACAGCACTTACCAAGAGACTGGAAGGAAAGGGAATCAAGTTTGAGACCGATCCGCCGGATGTTTTTGGTGAATTTGTTGCAATGATCCTGAGCGTGGTTCTGCCGACACTGCTTCTGTTCGGACTTCTGATGTTCTCCATGCGCCGCATGAACAAAGGCGGCGGGATCATGGGCATGGGCGTAGGCAAGAGCAAAGCCAAGGCATATGTGCAGCAGGAAACAGGCGTTTCCTTTAAGGATGTGGCAGGTCAGGATGAAGCCAAGGAATCTCTCCAGGAAGTTGTGGATTTTCTTCACAACCCCGGAAAATATACAGCCATCGGAGCCAAGCTGCCTAAGGGCGCACTTCTTGTAGGCCCTCCGGGAACCGGTAAGACATTACTTGCCAAGGCAGTTGCAGGTGAAGCGCAGGTACCGTTCTTCTCTCTTTCCGGCTCGGAATTTGTGGAGATGTTTGTGGGTGTGGGTGCCTCACGTGTCCGTGACCTTTTCGAGGAAGCCAAGAAGAATGCTCCGTGTATCGTATTTATCGATGAGATCGATGCCATTGGTAAAAGCCGTGATTCCCGCTATGGCGGCGGAAATGATGAGCGTGAGCAGACATTGAACCAGCTGCTTGCGGAGATGGATGGCTTTGATACATCCAAGGGACTTCTGATCCTTGCTGCGACAAACAGACCGGAGGTTCTTGATCCGGCTCTTCTCCGTCCGGGACGTTTTGACAGACGTGTGATCGTTGACAGACCGGATCTTAAAGGAAGGGTGGATATCCTGAAGGTACATGCCAAGAACGTACTTCTGGATGACACCGTTGATTTTGAAGCTATTGCACTTGCAACTTCCGGTGCGGTAGGCTCTGATCTTGCCAATATGATCAATGAGGCTGCGATCCTTGCAGTCAAGAAGGGACGTAAAGCTGTATCACAGAAGGACCTGGAAGAATCCGTAGAAGTAGTTCTGGTGGGAAAAGAGAAGAAGGACCGTATCTTAAGCAAACAGGAACGCCGGATCGTATCCTACCATGAAGTCGGACACGCACTGGTAAATGCACTCCAGAAGGATGCGGAGCCTGTACAGAAGATCACCATCGTACCCCGTACCATGGGAGCACTGGGTTACGTTATGCAGGTACCTGAGGAAGAAAAATATCTCAACACCAAGAAAGAGCTGGAAGCTATGCTGGTAGGCTATCTTGGCGGACGTGCTGCAGAGGAGATCGTTTTTGACACAGTCACTACAGGTGCTGCCAATGATATTGAGCAGGCTACCAAGGTGGCCAGAGCCATGATCACACAGTATGGTATGTCTGAGAAGTTCGGACTGATGGGACTTGCCACACAGGAGAATCAGTATCTCAGCGGAAGAGCAGTTTTAAACTGTGGTGACGATACCGCAACAGAGATCGATCATGAGGTGATGAAGCTTCTCCACCATTCCTATGAGGAAGCCAAGAGGATCCTTGGAAGTCACAGAACAGAGATGGATAAGATCGCGGAATATCTGATCCGCAAGGAAACCATTACAGGTAAAGAGTTCATGAAGATCCTCCGTGCAGTTCAGCAGGGCCTGGATATCCCGGAGGATCTGGATGATCTGGTACTTTCCGAGGATGAAAAAGAAGTGTCCAATAAACAGGACATTGAAACGATTGCAGAAAATAACGAGACTGCAAAAAGTACGGAATCGGTTCAGTTCAGACCGGAGATATCCGGACAGGAACTGACAGAGGATATGCAGGCACCGGAGAAAACAGAAGAATCTGCTCAGACAACAGATGCTGATCATACAGAAACAGAAGAAAAGCCGGGATCACAGGCATAAAACAGATCATAAGAAACCGGGAGAAATCCCGTTTTCTTATTACTGTAATAGCAAAACAGGAGAATAAAGTATGTTCATAATCGAGGAAGAATTAAAGAAGCTTCCGGCAAAACCGGGAGTTTATATCATGCATGGCGAGAAAGACGAGATCATCTATGTGGGAAAAGCCATAAGCCTTAAGAATCGTGTGCGCCAGTATTTCCAGAGCAGTCGTAATAAAGGTGCCAAGATTGAACGGATGGTTACACATATTACCAGATTTGAGTACATTATTACGGATTCGGAGCTGGAAGCCCTTGTGCTGGAGTGCAATCTTATCAAGGAACATCGTCCGAAATATAATACCATGCTCAAAGATGACAAGAGCTATCCGTTTATTAAGGTGACAGTTCATGAGCCATACCCGAGAGTGCTTTTTGCCAGGAGAATGAAAAAGGACAAGGCAAAATATTTTGGTCCCTATACAAGCGGCGGAGCAGTAAAGGACGTGATCGAACTGGTGCGGAAGCTGTATCAGGTACGCTCCTGCAACCGCAGTCTTCCGAGAGATACCGGAAAGGACCGGCCCTGTCTGTACTATCATATGAAGCAGTGCAAGGCACCCTGCCAGGGATATGTCAGCCAGGAAGAATACCGGAAGAATATCAATAAGGTGATCAAATTTCTGAATGGAGATTTTCAGGACGCCATTAGTGAGCTGATGGAAAAAATGCAGAAAGCTTCGGAGGAAATGCGCTACGAAGATGCTATGGAATACCGGGACCTGATCAGCAGTATCCGGAAGATCGGGGAACGGCAGAAGATTACCGGCTACGGGCAGGAGGACAGGGACATCATTGCAGTAGCCATGGATGACAGTGAAGACCTCAGGGATCAGGATGCGGTTGTCCAGGTATTTTTTATCCGGGATGGCAGGCTGATCGGCAGAGATCATTTTTATCTCCGTGTGGCAAAGGGCGATACAAAGGCGCAGGTCCTTTCCAGCTTTCTGAAACAGTTTTATGCGGGAACGCCTTTTATCCCATCTGAGATCATGCTGCAAAGTGAGATCGAAGATGCAGATATCATCGAGGAATGGCTGTCAGGAAGAAGAAAGCAGAAGGTACACATCCGGGTCCCGAAGAAGGGAACCAAGGAAAAGCTGGTAGAACTTGCCCTGGAAAATGCCCGTATGGTACTTGCCAAGGACAGAGAACGGATCAGGCGGGAGGAAGGACGAACCATCGGAGCTGTTCACGAGGTGGAAGAATGGCTGGGCTTGAAAAATGTGGTGCGCATGGAAGCCTATGATATTTCCAATATCAGTGGCTTTGAGTCTGTGGGATCCATGGTGGTTTATGAAAAAGGCCGTCCCAAACGCAGTGATTACCGTAAGTTCAAGATCAAATGGGTACAGGGACCCAACGATTATGCCAGCATGGAAGAGGTTCTGACCCGAAGGTTCACTCATGAGAGTAACGGAGAATTTGACAGCTTTGCAAGGCTTCCGGATCTGATCCTGATGGATGGTGGAAGAGGGCAGGTAAATATCGCTCTGAAGGTGCTGAATGAGCTTGGGATAAGCATCCCGGTCTGCGGTATGGTCAAGGACGATCATCATCGGACGAGAGGCCTGTATTTCAACAATGTGGAGATTCCTATTGACACATCCGGCGAAGGCTTCCGCCTGATCACCAGGATCCAGGATGAAGCCCACCGGTTTGCCATTGAATACCATCGTTCCCTCAGGAGCAGGGAACAGGTCCATTCTATCCTGGATGATATCCCGGGGATCGGTGATACCAGGAGGAAAGCCCTTCTGCGTAAATTTAAATCTGTGGAAAATATCCGGGATGCATCGGAGGAAGAACTGGCACAGACAGAGAGCATGAATGCCAGAAGTGCCCGTCAGGTCTATGAATTTTTTCATAAATCCTGATGCTGCATTGCAGTTTCAGCAGTGATTGTGTATAATTGAAGATAAGGTGTCTCACGCCCCGGTAAAACGGCAGTGAGAATGCAAACTTTCAGCGAAAAGGAGACAAAAGTATGAAGGGTGTACAGTTGACAAAGATGGTACAGGAACTGGAGCTTAATAATCTGACTCCGGAGATCGACCTGTCAGGCATCGTGATCAAGACTGCGGAGATCAACAGACCTGCGCTTCAGCTTACCGGATATCTGGAGCATTTTGCCAATGAACGAGTTCAGATCATCGGATATGTAGAGTATACGTATCTGATGCAGCTTAATGAGGAGGAGAGACGTTTTAAATATGAACGTTTCATTTCCAGCAAGATCCCATGTGTTATTTTCAGTACCATGACCCGTCCGTCTCAGGACATGATCGATCTGGCTGTTAAATATAATGTTCCGACATTCGTGACAGAAAGAACAACATCCAGCTTCATGGCAGAAATCATCCGCTGGCTGGGCGTGCAGCTTGCACCATGTATTTCTATTCATGGTGTGTTGGTTGATGTTTACGGCGAGGGAATCCTGATCACAGGTGAGAGTGGTATCGGTAAGAGCGAGGCAGCCCTGGAGCTGATCAAGAGAGGCCATCGTCTTGTCAGTGATGATGTTGTTGAGATCCGTAAGGTCAGTGACGTAACACTGGTGGGATCTGCACCGGATATCACACGTCACTTTATCGAACTTCGTGGTATCGGTATCATCGATGTAAAAACACTGTTCGGTGTTGAGAGCGTTAAGGATACTCAGTCTATTGATCTTGTGATCAAGCTTGAGGAGTGGGACAGAGACAAGGAATACGATCGTCTTGGACTGCATGAGGAGTATACAGAGTACCTTGGAAATAAGGTGGTATGCCATTCTCTTCCGATCCGTCCGGGCCGTAACCTGGCGATCATCGTTGAGGCAGCGGCTGTCAACCACAGACAGAAGAAGATGGGATACAATGCGGCAGAGGCTCTGTACAAGCGTGTACAGGCAAATCTTGCGAAAAAAAGAGAAAATCCGGATGACGAAGAATAAGAGAGGGTAAGAAATGAGAACATATTGTTTTGGAATCGATGTAGGTGGAACAACTGTAAAATGCGGACTTTTCCGCACGGATGGTACTCTTGTTGAGAAATGGGAGATTCCAACCCGTAAAGAAAACAATGGAGATCAGATCCTTCCTGATGTGGCAGCAGCAGTAAATGCCAAGATGGAAGAAAAGGGTATCTCCAAAGAGGAGGTGGAGGGCGTCGGGATCGGTGTTCCGGGACCGGTAAACTCCAAAGGCGAAGTATCACGTGCAGTAAATCTCTTCTGGGGATATAAGAACGTTGTGGGAGAGATGGAAGAACTTACAGGTCTTCATGCGGAAGCTGGAAATGACGCCAATGTAGCGGCATTGGGAGAGGCATGGAAGGGTGCTGCAGCAGGCTCCTCCGATGTGATCATGGTCACACTTGGAACAGGTGTAGGCGGTGGTATCATTGTTGATGGAAAGATCGTGACCGGACATCACGGAGCTGGCGGTGAGATCGGACATGCCAATGTGGATCATCATGAAACAGAATCCTGCAACTGTGGAAACAGGGGCTGTCTGGAACAGTATGCTTCTGCGACCGGAATTGTCCGCATGGCAAAAAAAGAGCTTGCAGCTTCCGGTGAGAACAGTGTTCTCAGAGATGCCGGAGAGATTTCAGCAAAAGCAGTTCTGGACGCATTTAAGGAGAATGATCCGGTAGCTGTAGCAACCATGGAAAAGGTCGGAGAGCAGCTGGGTGGTGCTCTTGCCATTATTTGCTGTGTGACAGATCCGGAGACCATTGTTATCGGCGGAGGAGTTTCCAAGGCCGGACAGCCGCTTATTGACTGTATCCGGAAATATTACAGAGAGTATGCTTTTGAATCCTGCAAGGATACTCCTATCGTGATCGCGACACTTGGCAATGATGCAGGAATCTACGGTGCAGCCAAGATGGTACTTTAACCGAACCAGGGAAGTACCCTGCTTCAATTGCGAAAAGTAATAAGCGGTGGGTGGGACTTGCCTGAACTGATAAACTGCGAGACAGTAAGAAGTTATTAAAAGTAAAAAAAGTGGTTTCCATATTTCAGGAAACCACTTTTTTTATATGTTGTTTATGAAAGATACCTATAATGGAGATCATTCATAATATTCTACCGGATCTTCGCCGGTGTCATCGCCACCGGTATCATTGCTGTTATCATAGCTGCCGTCATCACCACCGGTGTTGTCGTCTGTTCCGGAATTGTCAGTATCATCACCGGTATTATCGGAACCGTCATCGGAATTGTCAGTATTGTCAGTGTCGGTGCTGTCAGTACTGTCCGGAGCTGCGCTTGGAATCGCTTCAGCTGCTGCATCGGTATCGGCGTCCGTATCTTCGTTATAATAATAGTCCTCTTCATCGTAATCGCTGCTGCCGTAGAAATGCTGATCACAGTATTCGGTGGGAAGACTGGAGATATCAAAATACTCTGTGATAGTCGGGCATCCGGATCTGGGAAGAAGACCGGTTTCTGCGCAGACACTGGCTTTTTCCACACTGGAAGGCATATCGAAATCTCTGTCCTCCAGGCCCTCGTGGATACGGGTCATAACCTTTTTCCAGAGGTTTTTGTGGAAGTTACGGGCATCTTCCGGAATTTTTTCGTTGTTGTCATAGCCGGACCATACTGCACAGGTGTAGTACGGTGTGTAGCCTACGAACCACAGGTCATTGTAGTCCTCTGTAGTACCTGTTTTTCCGGCTACAGTCATATTGTCCAGCTGGCAGGCGGTACCGGTACCTTTTTTTACAACGTCTTCCATGGCGCTTGTAAGAAGATAAGCGGTACTGTCTTTGATCACAGATCTGGAAACGGAGGAGTTCTCGATCAGAACATTTCCGTCATGATCAAGGATCTGTGTATAATAGATCGGTTTGATATAGTTCCCGCCATTAGCAATGGCTGCATATGCAGCACAAAGTTCCACGTTCTTGACACCTTTGGTGATACCGCCAAGAGCAGTAGCCAGGTTGGCGTCACTCCAGATATTTCCGTTGGCATCTTTATCTGCCTCAGTTCCGTGAGCTAGTGTGGTGAAACCGAAATCATCCAGATATTTAAGGCCGAGAGCGGGGTAACCTGCTCCAGGCATTTAACAGCTACAACGTTGATGGAATTCTGGATCGCTTTGCGGATGGTGGTCTCGCCGCCGTAGCTTCTTGAGGCGTTGTTGACAGGAGATCCGTCCGGGTATTCGTAAGGCTCATCCATAAAGGTTGTAGCAAGTGTATCGCCTTTTTCGTTCAACGCAGGTGCATAGGTGGAAACGATCTTAAAGGTAGAACCAGGCTGTCTGGTCGTATCAGTGGCACGGTTCAGAGTCAGGCTGGCTGTTTTTTCACCACGGCCTCCGATCAGGGCTTTTACGTAACCGGTATGCTGGTCAATGACAGTCATGGAAGACTGTGGCTGTGGCGCAAAGTTTACACGCTCAGATACTACGGTGCTTCCGTCTGCCAGGATGTTAGCCTTGTATTGATCCACATACTGCTGACCTTCTTCAGGAGAATCAAAGAGAAGATCAAATTCCGGATCCTGATCACGGAAATACAGCTGCAGCATTTCTTTGCTGTAGTTTGTCTGTTTTCCATCCGGGCTTTGTACAGTCAGTGCATAATCCAGTTCATACTGAACATTGGCCGGATAGTTATCAGGGTTTGCATATTCCTCATCAAGGATCTGCTGCATGTTGGAATCCAGGGTTGTCATGATCTTCAGACCACCGCTGTAAAGAAGATTGGTAGCCTGCGTCTTGGTATATCCTTTAATGTTCATCAGGTCGCTGATGACCTGATTGGTAACCTCATCTTCGAAATACGTGTAAACGGTACTTTCTTCTTCGGTGTTCTCAAGCTGTGCGGCCTGGATACGGGAATAAACGTCATCATTCAGTGCTGCATTATATTCATCCTGTGAGATGTAATTCTGATCCAGCATGTGATCCAGGACTTCCTTCCGTCTCTTGGAGTTTGCTTTTGGATTGGTGATCGGATTAAATTTGGTAGGGTTCTGCGTGATGCCGGCAAGGGTGGCACATTCAGAAAGGTTCAGATCCCATACGTCTTTGTTAAAGTATTTTTTGGAAGCGGCCTGTACACCGTAGGAACCTGCACCCAGGTTAATGGTATTCAGGTAATTCTCAAGAATCACATTTTTGTCATATTTTTTTTCAATCTGTACAGCAAGGTACTGCTCCTGGAACTTACGTGTGAAACGTTCCAGCTGTGTGGATTCGTTGGTCCAGTCAGTGAAAACATTATTCTTCAGAAGCTGCTGCGTGATGGTACTGGCACCCTCGGAAAAGTTACCGGTGGTGATCGCCTTCATTCCGGCACGTGCGATACCGCGGACATCAATACCGTTATGTTCATAAAAACGCTCATCCTCAATGGCTACCACTGCATGCTGCAGACTAACCGGGATCTGGTCCAGGGAGACCGGAAGACGGTTGGATGTAGGGGCTGAAAGCTGTCGCATCTGTGTTCCCTGGTCATCATACAGGAAGGTTGCATATCCGAGAGGTGAAATATCCACATCGTTGACGTCAGGTGCTCCGGCGATCACGCCCCGGAAGGAGCCGATACCAAGGCAGACAACCATGACGCAGACTGCGATCAGAGCTGTAAATAAAACCCGGATAAACGAAACGTGTGCTCTTTTTTCCAGCATGGAAGTACGGGAGATCAGAGCATTCCGCTTCTTGGAAGTGGATCTTTTTCCGTAGTTCATAATATTCCTCCTTTATAATCCGTTTCATTATAACAAATATGAGATGCCAAATAAAGCCTTAAAAAAAATTTCACAATTCATGATATCTTATACATTGTGCAATGAAGATAATTATTATACAATAAAGAAAACTCTGCCTGAAACAGAGGGTTGGATATAGATAACGGAGGCGTAAACCATGCTGGAACATTATAAAACCATATACGAAGGCGGCGAAGGCGAACTTGTGGAAAAAAAATCCCGTTTCATCGCAACCGTCCGTCCTGTGGAAACAGAAGAAGAGGCCCTTGCCTTTATCGAAGAAATGAAAAAAAAATACTGGGATGCACGTCATAACTGCTATGTATATTCCGTAGGGATGAACCGGGAAGCCACCCGCTGCAGTGATGACGGAGAACCATCCGGAACAGCCGGAAGGCCTATGCTGGATGTGCTTCTGGGAGCCGGGATCTATAATGCGGCCATTGTGGTGACCAGATATTTTGGAGGTGTCCTTCTTGGGACAGGAGGGCTTGTGCGGGCATATTCCGGTGCAGTCCAGGCAGGACTGGCGGCAAGCACCGTCATTGAGAAGCATCATGGGATCTCTCTTCAGGTGACGACGGATTATACAGGGATCGGAAAGATCCAGTATATCGCAGGAGAAAGAAGTTTGCCGATCCTGGATTCCGAATATACCGACAAGGTTGTCTTGAAGCTTCTTGTGCCGGATGATCAGGTCGAAGAGGTGAAGAAGGCGATCACAGAAGGAACAAATGGAAGAGCCGGACTTGAGAAGGATGCAGAACTGTATTTTGCGAAAGTAAACGGAGAAGTGAGGACCTTCGAAAAGTAAAAGAAAAGAGAATGTCAGTATAAAAATACCCCGGGAAGAGCAGATGATCTGTGTTACAGTCTGCTCTTCGCGGGGCTTTTTTATTTCAGAAAATTATTCCTGTTAGCATTTCTCCGGTTCCGGATAATCCACACCAAAGGTATCAACAGTCATGGAGCTGATCTTCTGCTCGTCAAGAGGACGGTCACTGTAGTCCGTGTCTGTCTCTGCGATAGCATTTACAACATCCATGCCCTCAATGATCTGACCGAATGCAGCATAGCTTCCGTCAAGATGCGGAGCAGCCTTGTGCATGATAAAGAACTGGCTTCCGGCAGAGTTCGGATTCATGGCTCTTGCCATGGAGAGAACACCTGGTGTATGCTTCAGGTCGTTTTTGAAACGGTTCTGGGAGAACTCACCCTTGATGCTGTATCCCGGGCCACCCATACCGGTTCCGTCCGGGCATCCGCCCTGGATCATAAAGCCGTTGATGACACGGTGGAAGATCAGGCCGTCATAAAAGCCTTTTTTTACAAGGCTGATGAAGTTATTTACTGTGTTCGGGGCAACTTCCGGATATAATTCCGCTTTCATTACATCGCCATTATCCATTGTGATGGTAACGATAGGATTTGCCATAGTTTTCGCACTCCTTTTCAAAAAGTATTGTATTTCGCTGTTCGCTCTATTATAATATGCAAAGAATAATTGTGCAAGAAAAAGGTGGAAAATATGGTCATAGAAACGCATGATCCTGAGGAAACATTCGAGGTCGGAAGGACGATCGGAATGAATGCGAAGCCGGGACAGATCTACACACTGACAGGCGATCTGGGAGTTGGAAAAACCGTGTTCACACAGGGAGTGGCAGCAGGTCTTGGAATTACAGAACCTGTAAACAGCCCTACGTTTACCATTATCCAGGAATATGAAGACGGACGTCTGCCATTTTATCATTTTGATGTATATCGTATCGGGGATCTGGAAGAAATGGAAGAGATCGGATACGATGATTATTTTTTCGGGCAGGGAATCTGTCTGATCGAATGGGCGGAACTCATTGAGGAGATCCTGCCGGAAAAAAGGATCGAAGTTACCATTGAAAAAGATCTTGAGAAGGGCTTTGAATACAGAAAGATCACCATTGAGGAGAGAGGAGAAAAGACAGAATGAGAGTTTTGGCACTGGACAGTTCCGGAATCGTGGCATCCGTAGCCGTTGTGGAGGACGATACACTGGTAGCGGAATATACAGTTAATTATAAGAAAACACATTCCCAGACTCTTCTTCCCATGCTGGATGAGATCGTGAAGATGACAGAGCTGGATCTGAAGACGATTGACGCTATTGCGGTAGCCAAGGGACCGGGCTCTTTTACCGGACTACGTATTGGCTCTGCCACAGCCAAGGGACTTGGACTTGCCCTTGACAAACCACTGGTCGGGATTCCGACTGTGGAGGCACTGGCCTATAATCTCTATGATGTAAAGGGACTGATCTGTCCGATCATGGATGCCAGAAGAAAGCAGGTTTATACGGGAATCTATCGTTACGAGGATCACAGGCTCATGACGGTAAAGGATCAGATGGCAGTGGGAATTGAGGAGCTTCTTTCCATGTTGAATGAGATGGGAGAAGCCGTAACATTCCTCGGAGACGGAGTCCCGGTATTTAAAGATATCATCGCAGATAAGCTTACTGTACCGTTTTCTTTTGCACCGGCCCATCTTTCCAGACAGAGAGCAGGTGCTGTAGGTGCACTTGGTGTCCTTTATTATAAAGAAGGCAGAACCGAGACAGCGGCTGAGCACAAACCGGATTATCTCCGTGTTTCACAGGCTGAACGGGAGCGTGCCCAGAAACTGAAAAAAGGATCAGAAGGGGAAAACGCATGATCTTAAGAGAAATGCTTGTGGATGATCTGGATCAGGTTATGGAGATCGAAGAGGAACTTTTTTCAGTCCCCTGGACAAAAGAGGGATTTCTGACATTTCTTATGAAAGAGAATGGGATGTTTCTTGTTGTGGAAGAAAAGGGCCGGATCCTGGGATATTGTGGTCTTCTTACGGTGCTGGATGAGGGGGATGTGACCAATGTGGCTGTCCGCAGAGACCGTCAGAGAGAGGGAATCGGAAATTTCCTTATGGAAAGTATGATCCGTCTGGCAGAAGAGCGTGGGATCACCATGATCCATTTGGAGGTCCGGGCAGGAAATGAGACTGCGATCCGGCTTTATGAACGTCAGGGATTTGTGCGGGATGGCCTGCGAAAGGGATACTATACAGATCCCACAGAGGATGCTGTTCTTATGACACGCACCGCAGTTTCTGAATAGGCTTACCCGGGAGAGGTACTTGTCTGTACGGGATAAGTATGCTAAACTTTGCCACAGAACAGGAAAAGAGGAAAAATATGTTAGATGTTTGTTTACTTGGCTGCGGAGGAATGATGCCGCTGCCACGCAGATGGCTCACCGCACTGATGACCCGTTATAACGGCAGCAGTCTGATGATCGATTGCGGGGAAGGCACTCAGGTGGCCATTAAAGAAAAGGGCTGGAGCTTCAAGCCTATTGATGTGATCTGTTTTACCCATTATCATGGGGATCATATCAGCGGACTTCCGGGACTCCTTTTGACTATGGGAAATGCAGACCGCACAGAACCGCTGACTCTGGTAGGCCCAAGAGGACTGGAACGTGTGGTAAGCGCACTTCGTGTGATCGCACCGGAGCTGCCCTTTGAGATTAAATTTATCGAGATCACGAAACCGGAGGAGGTTCTGGAACTGAACGGTTACCGGATCACTGCATTTCGTGTGAACCATAATGTTACCTGCTATGGATATACCCTTGAGATCCTGCGCCAGGGAAAATTTTCTCCTGACAGTGCCAGTGCACATGAGATCCCGCTGAAATTCTGGAATCCGCTGCAGAAGGGACATACTGTGGAGGATGAAGGAAGGATCTACACACCGGATATGGTGCTTGGTCCGCCAAGAAAAGGGATCAAGCTTACCTATACCACAGATACCAGACCGACAGAGTCTATTTTACGTAATGCAAAAGGTTCCGATCTTTTTATCTGTGAGGGAATGTACGGTGAAGATGACAAGATCGAAAAGGCAAAAGGCTACAAACACATGACGTTTCGTGAAGCGGCCACTCTTGCCCGTGATGCGGAAGTGGGGGAAATGTGGCTGACCCATTACAGCCCTTCTCTGGTACGTCCGGATGATTACATGGATACAGTACGTGAGATCTTTCCGAAGGCATGGCCGGGAAAAGACGGGAAGAGTGTGGAACTGAATTTTGAAGAGGACTGAAAAAAATGAAAGATACATTAATTCTTGGTATTGAGAGCTCCTGTGATGAAACGGCAGCTTCCGTTGTAAAAAATGGAAGGACTGTCTTATCAAACGTGATTTCCTCACAGATCGAGATCCATAAACTGTACGGAGGTGTTGTACCGGAGATCGCCTCCAGAAATCATATAGAAAGGATCAACCAGGTCATCCAGGAAGCGCTGGACGAGGCAAATGTCACTCTGGATGATATTGATGCTATCGGTGTAACCTATGGACCGGGGCTTGTCGGTGCACTTCTTGTAGGTGTGGCAGAAGCCAAGGCTATTGCCTATGCAAGAAACATGCCACTGGTAGGCGTGCATCATATAGAAGGACATGTTTCTGCCAATTATATTGAGCATCCGGATTTGGAACCGCCGTTTCTCTGTGCCATTGTATCCGGTGGACACACCCATCTTGTTATTGTGAAGGACTACGGCCAGTTTGAGATCCTGGGCCGAACCAGAGACGATGCGGCAGGTGAGGCATTTGATAAGGTTGCACGTGCCATTGGGCTGGGATATCCGGGAGGACCGAAGATTGATAAGCTGGCAAAGGAAGGAAATCCGGACGCTATCGAGTTTCCACGTGCAAAAATCGGCGAAAATCCGTATGATTTCAGCTTCAGCGGCGTGAAGTCCGCAGTTCTTAATTATTTAAACGGGGCAAAAATGAAAGGTGAGGAAGTAAACCGTGCAGATATCGCGGCATCCTTCCAGAAGGCGGTTGTTGACGTACTGGTAGAGCATACCATGCAGGCAGCAGCTGATTTTGGCATGAAAAAGGTTGCCATTGCAGGAGGTGTTGCTTCCAACGGAGCACTTCGCACTGCTATGGAAAAAGCATGTACAGAACGTGGATACAAATTTTACCGTCCATCACCGATCTTCTGTACGGATAACGCAGCGATGATCGGTGTGGCAGCTTACTATGAATATATCAGGGGAACACGCCACAGCTGGGATCTGAATGCGGTTCCGAACCTGAAGCTTGGCGAAAGATAAAAGAATCCGGGGTAATTGATCATGGGAGAGTGCAGAAATACAGCTATTGTCCTGGCAGCAGGCCAGGGAAAGAGAATGCACAGCAAAATACAGAAGCAGTTTATGGAGCTTGACGGGATGCCGGTGCTCTGTTATTCTCTGCGCTGTTTTCAGGAAAGTCCGCTGATTAGGGATGTGATCCTGGTAACAGGGGAGGAATACGTTTTCTGGTGCAAAGAAGAAATCGTGGAAAAATATGGTTTTACAAAGGTTTCTGCTGTAGTATCCGGCGGAAAAGAACGGTACGATTCTGTTTATGAAGGACTTCGTGCGTGTAAAGATACAGAGTATGTGCTGATCCATGACGGTGCCAGACCATTTATTGATCATGGGATCATTGAAAGAGGACTTATGGCAGCAGCACAGACAGGTGCCAGTGTTACAGGCATGCCTTCCAAGGATACAGTTAAGATCGCAGATGAGGATGGGAATGTCAGTGAAACTCCGGATCGCAGCAGTGTATGGATCGTCCAGACTCCGCAGATCTTTCAATACCCGCTGATCTATGGCGCATATACCAGCATTCGGCAGAAGGAAATGACCGGAATTACAGATGATGCCATGGTTGCAGAACATGAGACCGGGGTGAAGATCCGCTTTTCAGAAGGTTCTTATCGCAATATCAAGATCACAACACCGGAAGATCTGGTGGTTGCGGAGGCATTTTTGAAGGAAAACAGAGAGTAGAATAGAGAGTAGAACAGGGTGAAAATCCCGGTAAATATGGACATATAGCAGAAATTGAAGCTATATGTCCAATTTTTTGAAAAAATATCAAATTTGTTATTGACAGGGGAGATATTTGATGATAGAATACAACATGCGCTGACAAAACAGCACAAAAAATGTTGAAAAACATTATATGGAGAGATATCGAAGTGGTCATAACGAGGCGGTCTTGAAAACCGTTTGTCCGCAAGGGCGCGTGGGTTCGAATCCCACTCTCTCCGTTTGTCAAATACAGAATAAAAACTTTTAAAAAAGTTAAAAAAGATAACTTAGTAACAAACATAAAAAGAATAACGAGATAATAATATCACCTGTCGCG
>ENA-OQDM01000472-OQDM01000472.1-human-gut-metagenome-genome-assembly--contig:-NODE-472-length-23398-cov-2.677882_pt1 | contig 23398 bp, 33 predicted proteins | sample MGYA00242772_ERZ504605 | MGnify/ENA primary metagenome ERZ504605 (study PRJEB26092, sample SAMD00036348) | human gut metagenome | host: Homo sapiens | study: EMG produced TPA metagenomics assembly of... | reverse complement strand
CCACCTTGCCCTTGTACTCGGCCTTGAGCTTGGCGATGGTGGCCTTGTACTGGGCGGTGCGGCTGGGGCTCATGCAGTATTCGCGGTCGCGCTGGGTGTAGCTATGGCCGGTGAAGCCCAGCGTGGTCAGGCCCTGCGCGCACGCAGCGCTTGCCATATCCTGCAAGGTATTTTTGCCATCGCACATGGTGGAGTGGCAATGGACACTGGACTTCTTATAATCTGCCATAATTGCTTCACTGCATCCTTTCCTGCTTGACCTTATGGTCAATGACGTGTCGTTTTTCCAGTTCACGGGTCACGTCTTCCACCGTGATGCCGGCGCTGACCATCAGCACCAGAACATGGTAGGCCAGATCACTGATCTCGTAAACGGTTTCTTCCTTGTCCTCTTTTTCGCCTGCAATGATGACCTCGGTGCACTCTTCGCCCACCTTTTTCAGGATCTTCTCCTTGCCCTTTTCAAACAGGTAGGTGGTGTAGCTGCCCTCTTTGGGGGAATCCTTGCGGCCTTTGATCAGTTCATACAGGCCCTGCCAGCTGAACTGTTTCAGCTCCGGGGAGACGTATACTTCGTTGAAGAAACAGCTCTCGGCCCCGGTGTGGCAGGCCGGGCCGGATTTGACCACTTCCACCACCAGTGCGTCCTTGTCACAGTCGGCAGTGATGGACACCACCCGCTGCACGTTGCCGCTGGTCTCGCCCTTGCGCCAGATCTCCTGACGGCTGCGGCTCCAGAACACGGTGCGACCTCGGCAATGGTGAGGGCCAGCGTCTCAGCGTTCATGTACGCGAGGGTAAGCACCTCTTTGGTGTAGTGATCCTGCACGATGGCAGGGATCAGGCCCTTTTCGTCAAATTTCAGTTCCATGGTCGTTTCTCCCTCCCCGGATGGGGATAGCTCTAGTTTAGCGTATTCGGCTTGCAAACGCAAGGGGTACGGCGTATTTTTACAGGCGCATTTCCACGCCATTCTCCGCCAGATATTTCTTCAGGTCCCGGATGGTCAGCTGCTTCTGGTGGAAGATGCCGGCCGCAAGGCCCGCGTCGATGCCCTTGTGGTGGAACAGCTCCAGAAAATCCTCTTTTTTTCCGGCACCGCCGCTGGCGATGATGGGCACGTCCACCCGGGCCGCCACAGCGTCCAGCAGTTCCAGATCAAAGCCATTGCGCACGCCGTCGGTGTCGATGCTGTTCAGGCAGATCTCCCCGGCACCGTGGTCCACGCACCAGCGGATCCAGTCCAGCGCATCCCGGCCGGTGTCCTCGCGGCCGCCCTTGGCGAATACCCGGAACTGGCCGTTCACCCGTTTGACATCCGCCGAGAGCACCACGCACTGGTTGCCGTAGCGCCGGGCTGCCGCCGGGATCAGGTCGGGGTCGCGCAGGGCACCGGAGTTGACGCTGACCTTGTCGGCACCGCATTTCAGCACCCGGTCAAAGTCCTCCAGCGTGTTGATGCCGCCGCCCACGGTGAGCGGGATGAATACCTCGCTGGCCACCCGGGTGAGGATGTCGGTGAAGAGGGCGCGGCCCTCAAAGCTGGCGGTGATGTCGTAGAACACCAGCTCGTCGGCCCCGGCCGCATTGTACATCCGGGCCATCTCCACGGGGTCGGCCACATCCCGGATGCCCTCAAAGTTCGTGCCCTTGACCACGCGCCCGCTGCGCACGTCCAGGCAGGGGATAATGCGTTTTGTGATCATATCGGTTTCCCCTCCGTTCAATCCTGTACCAGTTGTACGCAGCGTTCAAGGTCCAGTGCGCCGGTGTACAGGCTCTTGCCCAGAATAGCGGCTGCGGTGCCCATCTCTTTCAGTTCCAGAAGCTCCGCCTCGGACGAGATGCCGCCGCTGGCCGTAAAGGCCACGCCGGGCACCTCTGCTGCCAGCTGGCGGTACAGGGCCAGATTGGTGCCCTGCATGGCACCGTCGCAGGCGATATCGGTGTAGATGATGGCGGTGCACCCGGCGTCTGCCAGCCGCCTGCAGAAGTCCACGCCCGGCTCGGCGCTGACCTCTTTCCAGCCATGGATGGCCACATAGCCGTCCTTGGCATCCACGCCCACGGCGATCCTGTCGCCGTATTTTTGCAGCATCCGGGCGGTAAACGCAAAGTCCGTCACCGCCACGCTGCCCAGGATGCAGCGGCCCACGCCGAGAGCGAGGTACTTTTCTATGCGCTCCTCGGTGCGGATGCCGCCGCCCACCTCGATGTACAGCCCGCCCTGTTTGGCCAGTGCGGCAATGGTGTCGTAATTGGAAAGGGTGCCGTCCTTCGCGCCGTCCAGGTCGACAACGTGGAGGTTCTTTGCGCCTGCGGTCAAGAACTGCCGTGCCTGGGCACAGGGATCCTCGCCGTATACGGTCATGCGGCTGTAGTCGCCCTGGGTCAGGCGCACCACCTTGCCGCCGCGCAGATCAATGGCTGGAAACAGTTGCATCATATTCTCCTTATAACTCCGCAAACGCTTTCAGGATGCGCAGGCCTGTGTCGCCGCTCTTTTCCGGGTGGAACTGGGTGCCGTACACCTTGCCCGCCCGTACCGCGCCGGTGACCGGGATGGAATACTCGCTGGTCGCCAGTGTACTCCCGGTACAGTTCTTGCCGTAATAGCTGTGGACGTAATATACATACTCGCCCTCGCGGATATACTGGAACAGCGGGTCGTCTTTCACGATGTGCAGTGCGTTCCAGCCGATCTGCGGCACCTTCAGGCTCTTGTCCGTCAGGTCCGGCTCCAGCGGGCACACCTCGCCTTGGATAAATCCCAGGCCCGCGTGCTCGCCGTACTCATAGCTTTTTTCAAACAGCAGCTGCATGCCCAGGCAGATGCCCAGCAGCGGCTTTTTTTCCGCCTCGGCCCGGATGACCGGCACAAGGCCGGTGGCCACCAGCTTGTCCATGGCGTCGCCAAAGGCACCCACGCCGGGCAGGATGAGCCGGTCGGCTTTGCGGATGATATCGGGGTCGGCGGTGACCACCGTGTCCTGCCCCAGCTGTGCAAGGCTGGATTTCAGGCTGAACAGGTTGCCCACGCCGTAATCCATGATCGCGATCATACCAGCAGTCCTTTCGTGGAGGGGATCTCGTCCTTGTGGGCTTCGTCGATCTTCACCGCCGCACCCAGCGCATGTCCGGCCCCCTTGAAGCAGGCTTCGAGGATGTGGTGAGTATTTTCGCCCGCAAATTGTACAAAGTGGACGGTGGCGGGCACGCTGCGGGCAAAGCCCAGCCAGAATTCCTTGGCGCACTCCACGTCAAAATCGCCCACCTTCTCGGTGGTGCAGTGGATGTCCCAGTTCAGGGTGCAGCGGCCGGACAGGTCCACCGCGCACAGGATCAGCGCTTCGTCCATGGGCAGGTGGAAGCTGCCGTAGCGCTGGATGCCGCGCATATCGCCCAGCGCCCGGGCAAACGCCTGCCCCAGCGCGATGCCCACATCCTCGGTGGTGTGGTGGTAGTCCACCTCCACGTCCCCGTGGCAGGTGAGTACCAGATCGAACCGGCCGTGCCGGGCAAACAGCTCCAGCATGTGGTTCAGGAAGCCGCACCCCGTGTCGATCTCGTAACGGCCGGAGCCGTCCAGATCCAGCGTCAGGTCGATCTGGGTCTCGTTGGTGTTGCGTTCCAGAGAGATCATCCGGTTTTCCATGGTTCATTCCTCCAGAATTTTGTCCAGTGTTTCCACAAGGGCCTGCATCTGCTCCGGCGTGCCGATGGTGATGCGCAGCCAGTTGGCGATGCGGGGTGCGTCAAAATGCCGCACCAGAATGCCGTTTTTCTTTAACTTTTTGTATAGTGTTCCGCCGTCTTTCCGGTCCGTACTTGCAAACAGGAAGTTGGACCGGCTGTCCAGCACTGCAAAGCCGCGGGCTTCCAGCTGCTGCTTCGTCCAGCTGCGGGTGTCCACGATGGCGGCACGGGTGCGGTCAAAGTAGACCGTATCTTCCAGCGCGGCCTGCCCGGCCTTCAGGGTCAGGCGGTTGATGTTGTAGGGGTTCAGGCTGAACTTGACCCGGTTCAGGTCGGCAATGAGCTTTGCATTGCCCATGGCCAGACCCAGCCGGGCACCGGCCAGCTGGCGGGACTTGGAAAAGGTCTGCACCACCAGCAGGTTCTCGTACCGGTCGATGAGGGGCACGCAGCTCTCGCCGCCAAAGTCCACATAGGCCTCGTCCACGATGACCACGTTGTCGGGGTTGGCCTGCAGGATGCCCTCAATGGCGCTGCGCGGCAGGGCAAGGCCGGTGGGGGCGTTGGGGTTGGCGATGACGATGGTCTGGTGCAGGCCATCGTAGTCCTTCGGGTCCAGCGTGAAATCATCCTTCAGCGGGATGATGTGGCTGGGGATGTGCAGCAGCCCGCACCACACGCCGTAGCAGCCATAGGTGATGTCGGCATAGGCCAGCGGGTGCTGTTCGTCGCAGAAGGCCCGCAGCGCAAAGAACAGGTTCTCGTCGCTGCCGTTGCCGGGCATGATCTGATCCGGCTGCAGGCCAAAATGGGCCGCCGCTGCCCGCAGCAGGTCGGCACAGGCGGGGTCGGAGTAAAGGCGGAGCTTTTCCACCTCGGCTTCACTCACCGCCGCCACCACCGCCGGGGACGGCAGATAAGGGCTTTCGTTGGTGTTCAGTTTGATGTACTGCTGGTCCTGCGGCTGTTCGCCCGGCGTATAGGGGGTGACAGCGGACAGGGTGGGGGAAAGAAAACGGCTCATAATGGTTTCCTCAGGTCTATTCTGTTATGGCGAACGACCTCGCCTCTTTTACTTCTCGTACCGGATGGTCACGCTCTTTGCGTGGGCGTGCAGGCCCTCGCGCTCCGCAAAGTCGGCAATGCGGGGGGCCACTTCGCCCAGTGCCTCGCGGGTGTAGTAGAGGAAGCTGGACTTCTTGACGAAGTCGTCCACGCCCAGCGGGCTGGAGAAGCGGGCCGTGCCGCTGGTGGGCAGGGTGTGGTTGGGGCCGGCGAAGTAATCGCCCAGTGCCTCCGGCACGTTGCGGCCCAGGAAGATGCTGCCCGCGTTTTTGATCTCGTTCAGCACGCCGAAGGGGTCCTCCACGCACACTTCCAGATGCTCCGGGGCGATGATGTTGCAGGCTTCGATGGCCTTGTGCAGGTCGGTGCAGACGATGATCTTGCCGTTGTCGTCCACGCTGGCGCGGGCGATGGCGGCGCGGGGCAGCTGAGGGATCTGCACTTCCAGCTCGGCCTGCACGGCCTTGGCGAGGTCGGCGCTGTCGGTGACCAGCACGGGGCTGGCCAGCTTGTCGTGCTCGGCCTGGCTCAGCAGGTCGGCGGCCACCCAGGCGGGGTTGCAGCCGCCGTCGGCCAGCACCAGAATCTCGCTGGGGCCTGCGATCATATCAATGCCCACCTTGCCGAACACCTTGCGCTTGGCGGTAGCCACATAGATGTTGCCGGGGCCCACGATCTTGTCCACGGCAGGGATGCTCTGGGTGCCGTAGGCCAGCGCCGCCACAGCCTGTGCGCCGCCGGTCTTGAAAATTTTGGTCACGCCTGCCGTGGCGGCGGCGGCCAGAATGACCGGGTTCACCTTGCCGTCCTTCCCGGCGGGGGTGGTCATGACGATCTCGGCCACGCCTGCCACCTTGGCGGGGATCACGTCCATGAGCACGGTGGAGGGGTAAGCCGCCGTGCCGCCGGGCACATACACGCCCGCCTTTTCAATGGGGGTGTACTTCTGCCCCAGCACGATGCCGGGCTTGTCGTTCACCACAAAGTTCTTGTGCACCTGCTGGCGGTGGAAGTTCTCGATGTTGGCCGCCGCCTGCCGCAGGGTCTCGAGGAAATAGGGGTCCATGCCCGCAAAGGCCTCGTCGATCTCTTCCTGTGTGACCTGCAGTTTTTCAATGACAGCCCCGTCAAATTTCAGGGCGTAGTCCTTCAGGGCCTCGTCGCCCCGGGCACGCACATCGGCAATGATGCCGTCCACCACGTCCTCCACGTTCTTCTCGGCGCGGATGTCGCGGTTCAGGATCTCTTCGGGCTTCAGCTCGTCGAAGTTGTACAGCTTGATCATTTTGCTTCCTCCTTGTTCTGCAGCTGCGCCCGCAGCTTTTCCAGCATGGTGTCCATTTCAGCGTGCTTGAACTGGTAGCTCGCCTTGTTGGCAATGAACCGGGCCGAGATGGGCAAAAATTCGGTGACCACCTTCAGGCCGTTCTCCCGCAGGGTGGTGCCGGTCTCCACGATATCCACAATGACATCCGACAGGCCCAGGATCGGGGCCAGCTCGATGGAGCCGTTCAGCTTGATGATGTCGATGTCCCGCCCCTGCGAGGCGTAGTAGGCTTTTGCAATGTTGACGAATTTGGTGGCTACCCGCACCGGTCGGCCGGGGTCGTCCTGATAATCGGCCGGGGCCGCCACGCACATGCGGCATTTGCCAAGGCCGGTGTCCAGCAGCTCGTACACGTCGCTTCCGCCTCGGTGAGGATGTCCTTGCCCACGATGCCCACATCCGCCGCGCCGTGTTCGACGTAGATGGCCACATCGCTGGGCTTGACGAGGAAGTAGCGGATGCCGGCCGCCGGGTTCTCCACCACCAGCTTGCGGGTGGCGTTGTAGTCCTCCGGGCAGCCGTAGCCGATGCCGGCCAGCAGATCGTAGACCTTATCACCCAGACGGCCCTTGGGCAGGGCCACGTTCAGCATCACCTTGTCAGTGCTGTTCTTCTGCACCGGCGGCAGGGGAGCGCTCAGGCGGTCCAGCTCGTCCAGATAGACCGCAAAGCCAATGGCACCGGCCCCAGGGGTGAACTGCTGCATCAGCAGGTCGTACCGGCCGCCCTTGAGCAGGGGGCGGGGCAGAGCTTTGAGGTAGCCTTGAAAAACAAGGCCGTTGTAGTATTCCATCTCACCGGCCAGGGTCAGGTCCAGCCGGATGGCACCACCCGCCTGTTCCAGCGGCCCGGCCAGCCCCTGCAGCTCTGCCACCGCGGCCCGCATGGCGTCGTTGCGGCACAGGGCTTCGGCACGGGGCAGGGTGTCGGCGTAGCTGCCGCAGAGGGTCAGCACCCGGCACAGGGTGTCGGCGGCGTCCTCGTCCAGCCCGGCGGCGAGGGCAGCGGCCCGCAGCTCGTGGGCGTTTTTCTGGCCCAGCTTGCGCAGCAGGCCCGCGCGGGCGTCCTCCGGCACCTGCAAAGCATCAAGCAGGCCGAACAGATAGCCCATGTGGCTCACTTCCAGCACCCAGTCGGTGCCCAGCTGCCCCAGCGACTGTGCCGCAAGACACACGGCCTGCTGCACTTCCGCTTCGCCCACACCGCCCAGAAATTCCAGACCCATCTGGCCGATCTCCTTGAAGGTGTGGCTCTCTGCCGAGGGGCGGTAGACGTTTTCGTGGTAGTAGTAGCGCAGCGTCTCGCCGGGGGCGGGCTGCGCCGTTTTGGCAATGGAGAGGGTCACGTCCGGCTTGAGCGCCAGCAGACGGCCGTCCAGGTCGGTGAAGGTGATGACCTGCTCCGACGAAAGAAAGCTGCGGTTGGCCTGATACAGGCTGTACTCCTCAAACCGGCCCATGTGGTACTTGCGGCACCCTGCGGCCTCGTACAGCGCCCGCAGTGCAAAGGAGGCACGCTCCTTGGGCTGCAGCGTCGAAAGATCAAATTCCATGTCGGTTCCCCCCTGTTCTTCTTACACCATCCTGCACCGGTCCTCCCGGCCGGTAGGTGCGGCGCCTTCCGCACACAATGGGCACACCCGGGTGTGTTCTGTCTTTATTTTACTTTATCTTGATAAAGTTGTAAAGCAGGAAAGTGACAGTGTTTGCAGCTCCATCTTACATTTTTTCGGTGCGTTTGTACAGAAAGGCGAAAATGTTTCACCGCCGGGCCGCAAGAGTTGACGGCGGGCGAACACAAAAAAGCCACCCGCAGTCTCCTGCGGATGGCTCTGTCAGCACATCTTAACCCAGCAGCTCCAGCACACCGGCCTTGGGGCGGGCACCCACGGCCTGACGCACCAGCTTGCCCTGCTCGAACACCAGCAGGGTGGGGATGCTCATCACCCCGAACTGTGCCGCCAGGTCCGGCTGCTCGTCCACATTCACCTTGCCCACCTTGACGTCGGTGCGCTCTTCGGCCACCTCATCCACGATGGGGCTGAGCATGCGGCAGGGGCCGCACCAGCTGGCCCAGAAGTCCAGCAGCACCGGCTTGTCGCTGTGCAGCACTTCCTGCGCAAAGTTTTCGGTCGTAATGGTCACAACTGCCATATTTTATCCCTCCGTAAAAGGTGTTTGTTTTTTCTGACAGCATCAGTATACCCCGGATGCCGCATGTTTTTCCGTGACCGGGTCACATAAAAAACGCGCCGCCGGGCACTCAGGCACGGCAGCGCGCTGCAAAATCGGTTTTACTTGTTCAGCATCTCATGTGCGGTCTTGCAGATGGTGGCAGCATCCAGGCCGTACTTTGCCAGCAGGTCCCATGCGGGGCCGGAGCAGCCGAACACATCCTGCACGCCCACGCGGCGCACGGGGGTGGGCAGCTTCTCGGACAGGACGGCGCACACGGCTTCGCCCAGACCGCCGATGACGTTGTGCTCCTCGGCGGTGATCACCTTGCCGCACTCTTTGGCCGCCTTCAGGATGATCTCCTCGTCCAGCGGCTTGATGGTGTGGATGTTGATGACGCGGGCATGGATGCCCTCGGCGGCCAGCTGCTCGGCAGCGATGCGGGCCTCGTTGACCATCAGCCGGTGGCGATGATGGCAATGTCATTGCCCTCGGTGATCTGCTCGCCCTTGCCGATCTCAAAGTGGTAGTTGTCGGCATCGTGGAACACAGGCACCGCCAGACGGCCGAAGCGCAGGTAGACCGGGCCTTCCATGGCGTAGGCGGCACGCACAGCGGCGCGGGCCTCCACGTCATCGGCGGGGCAGATGACGGTCATGCCGGGGATGCTGCGCATGAGGGCAAAGTCCTCGCAGCACTGATGGGATGCACCGTCCTCACCCACCGAGATGCCGCCGTGGGTGGCACCGATCTTCACGTTCAGGTGGGGGTAGCCGATGGAGTTGCGCACCTGCTCAAAGGCACGGCCGGCGGCAAACATGGCAAAGCTGGAAACAAAGGGCACATAGCCCATGGTGGACAGGCCGGCGGCCACGCCCATCATGTTGCCCTCGGCAATGCCGCAGTCAAAGTGGCGGTCCGGGTAAGCCTTGCGGAACATGCCGGTCTTGGTGGCGGCAGCCAGGTCAGCGTCCAGCACCACCAGGTCGTCGTGGCCCTCAGCGGCCAGCTCCTTCAGGGTGTTGCCGTAGCTTTCACGGGTAGCGATCTTTTTCACGTCTGCCATCTTACTTCTCCTCCTGTTCCAGCGCGGCGTAGGCGGCGTTCAGTTCTTCCATAGCGACCTTGTATTCGTCGTCGTTGGGGCCCTTGCCGTGCCAGTCCACGGAGTTGCTCATAAAGGAAACGCCCTTGCCCTTGGTGGTGTCCATGATGATGCAGGTGGGCTTGTCGTTCTCGGCATGGAAAGCCTGGATGGCGGCCTCGATCTGGTCATAGTCGTGGCCATTGATGGTCAGCACGTTGAAGTTGAGGCCTTCATCTTCTCTTCCAGCGGCTCGCTGCTCATGACCGTCTCGGTGGAGCCGTCGATCTGCAGGCGGTTGCGGTCCAGGAACACGCACAGGTTGCTCAGGCCGTAGTGGGCGGCAAACATAAAGGCCTCCCAGCACTCACCCTCTTCCACCTCGCCGTCACCCACGATGGCAAACACGTTGATGGGCTTGCCTGCGTGCTTGGCACCCAGTGCCATGCCGCAGGCTGCAGAGATGCCCTGGCCCAGACTGCCGGTGGACATGTCCACACCCGGCGTCTCGTTCATGTTGGGGTGGCCCTGCAGGTAGCTGCCGATCTTGCGCAGGGTCTTGAGGTCCTCCACCGGGAAGTAGCCGCGCTCTGCCAGAGCAGCGTACAGTGCCGGAGCGGCATGGCCCTTGGACAGCACCAGACGGTCGCGGTCGGCCATCTTGGGATCCTTCGGGTCGATGTTCATTTCCACGAAATAGAGGTAGCTCAGCAGCTCGGCGATGTCCAGACTGCCGCCCGGATGACCGCACTTTGCGCTGTGCGTGCCCTCGATCACGCCCATGCGGATGTGACAGGCGTGCTTTGCCAGGGTAAGTTTTTCTGCATTTGTCATGATGGTCCTCCCGTATGAACCTCAGATTTGCAAGCGTTCCAAAAAAGCCGTTTTACGCCCTGCCGGGCAGGTGTGTCCCAGCAGTGCGCTCTTTTTCAAGTTTATATTAGCTATTCTATGCAAAAAGGTCAAGTTCCTTCATGCAAAATGTACATACACGGGGAAATCTTGCCCGAAAAGTTCCGCTTTTTGGTCAATTTGCGGGTCGTTTGCCGCATCTTGACAGCCGCCGGGGCATTTGCTATAATTTTGTCAAAATCCGGCACGGAGCCGGGTGTGCGGGCAGAAGTCCGTTTTCTCCATACAGGAGAACTTTTTATCCAGAGCATTTTTTCAAAAGACGCCACGAAGGGGTCTGTTTCCGGCCGGAATGCCGGGAGCAGGCCCCTTTTTATGCAAAGGAGGACTTTTTCATGAACACCAAGACGGTTTCGCCCGCCCGCCGCATCGTGCTGGCGGCATTGTTCCTTGCGCTGGCCTTTGTGCTGCCCATGGTCACCGGCCATGTGCCGCAGGTGGGCAACATGCTGTGCCCCATGCATTTTCCCATTCTGCTGTGCGGCTTTGTGCTGGGCGGCCCCTGGGGGCTGGCCGTGGGCTTTGTGGCTCCGCTGCTGCGCTCGGTGCTGTTCGGCATGCGCCGATGTTTCCCATCGCCGTCTCCATGGCCTTTGAGCTGGCCGCCTACGGCCTTGTGTCCGGCCTTGTCTGGCGCAGAGTGAAGCACACCCTGCCCATGATGTATGCCGCTCTCGTCACCGCCATGGTGGCGGGGCGTCTGGTATGGGGTGCTGTGCGCTTCGTGCTGGCAGGCCTGACCGGCAGCAGCTTCCCGTTCAGCGCGTTTCTGTCCGGTGCCTTGCTCACCGCCGTGCCGGGCATCATCGCCCAGCTGGTGCTGATCCCCCTGATCCTCACGGCCCTGGAAAAGGCAGGGTTTATGGACTAAGGCCTTTTCGGGAAAGCGCATCAGCGATAATTTCTGTCGTAATACATATAGGTCATCGCACTGTTCGCAAGTGCCGATACCCGGCTATTATATGCGGTCAGTTCGGTATTTGTCCTCACAGCGTCCAGCTGCCCATAGATCCTCTGGTTTCCCTGCTCAATGCGGTTCAGGGTATGATTGCTCTGGTTCAGGCATTCATAAAGGCCCTGATTGACCTGCTGCAGCTTTCGCAGTTCTCGTACTGCCTGCTGTAAATTTGTAAGGACAGCGTGCCTCCACGAATCCTCATCAAACCGGTCATAGCAGCCTTTCTTTCCTTCCAGTGTGTTCGTAATGCCCGTTGAGAGATAGTGGTGGAAACACGCCATGGGGATCAGGCTTCTGTAGGCTTCGTGGATCGTTCCGCGGGAATACAGTCTTGCCCGGGCCTGCTCCAGTTTTGCCTGCTGCTGCAGCAGCAGTTCCTTTTCACTCTGGAGCTGTTTCCTGTAAGCACGTTCTTTTTCTACTCTCTTTTTGTCTGCAGCCACGGCACTATCATACTTTGCCCATTTTTCGTTGCGTATTTCCCTATCCGCAGCACGCTGGTAGATGTTTCCCCAGACCGTTCCGAACACACCGAGAGCGATCGCAATAACAATGCCCAACGAGATGCTTCGAACAACACCAGAGATGGGGATCCCCAGAAGAAAAACCATATACCAGCCGCCGTTTTGAACGAACGGATTTCCGCCGTCTGTCGGTTCTGGAGGATCGACTTCCCTTGGGTGTCCAAGCCGCTGCATCTGGTAGTCCAGATTGGCGATCAACCGCTGTGTCGTATAGAGTTCCCTTTCTACATCGCAGATTTTTCCGACATAATCGGTCAGAGCCTGATTATAATATCCCATTGATCTTTCCTCCAAATCAGCTGTAGATCATCCATGCACTCATTGCAAGATATGCCACTCCGCATAGGATCCCGACAAGGATCGGATACGCCGCCGCTACCATGTATGCATCCACAGCAATGATCAGACAGCCGATCGGCGGACAAATGCATGCGATCACAAAACCCGCTATCAACATTGTTAAATACATTTTTCCATCCTCCCTTTAAAAGCAACAGCCGCCTGCCCTCTTTTTGAAGAAAGCAGACGGCTGTTGCTTTATTTCATCTGTACCATTGCTCAGAATCCATCTGTCAACCGAATTGCCAGCAAAAACAGCCACTTAACGATGGTTACGCAGATAGTTGCATAGCCCACAACCACCGACAGGAGTGCTTTTTTCACCTGCCCGCCGTCCGAATTCAGCGACTGCAGTGTTTCTGCCGAAAGGAATCGGCACATCCATCCCCGGCCATTGCTGATATCCCGCCAGGAAAACCATGCGCCGATCAGCAGAATCACGATCAATACCACCAACTGATCCATTTTCTATTCCTCCGTTTTCTGGATTCATTCCAGTGCAGCCTTCCCCAAAGCAAGCCGCACTTTGCAGCTTTTAAAGAGCAGATCCGGTGAGTTCATTGTTCCACACTGATCCTGATGGCCGATCTGCTCCTTTACTACAGGTCCATCACTTTCTTAGCGTTCTTCAAACCAGATGCAGCCGTTCCGATCTTCCGGGCGGTTGTAGCCGTGGGTCCAGCCTTTCTGGCAGCGGCAGTAAACCCTATCCCCGTTCCAGTCACTCCGGTCAGCATAGATACACTCCATGCAGTTTCCACAGAAGCAGCCCTCCGGCAGCACGATCATGCGCTTGTTCCGGGTATCAACTTTTTCCATCGTCAATTCCTCCCTGATATAAGATTGGCTCTTTTTCTATTTTGATTTTCCCATGATCGTTCGATGCCCGATAGACCACCATTTCCCGCTCAGGCATTTTAACGACCGGAAAATACAAACAAGTTATTTCTTCTGGCATTGCTTCCAAAATCTGGCCGATGTACAATTTGTCACCCGGCGAAAGACTCTCTGCTCCACCAAAATGCACATGAAAGATGCCCATAAATTCAATTCCATCTTTGAACCATTCCTCGATCTTCCGGTTCAAATACGCAATATTTGGCGTATAACTGCACGGAGAACCGCCCGTCTTTCCGTAGTCCAAGACATGGCATGTGACCACTCCATTTTTTCCGCCAAGAATTCCGCCTATCTCTGGCGGCTCACACGGAAGTTTTTTCAGGATCTCTCCCATCACAGATTCCGACTTTACGACCATTTGCAGTTCCTCTCTCGCCAAAAGCCGTATTTTTATTGCATATTTGTATTATAGATAATATTTATCTATTAGTCAATAGAAAAATTCTTCTTGCCTATCCTTAATAGTAAGGAGGGCAACAGCCATGAAGAACAGACTCAAAGACTTACGAGAAGATCACGACCTTACGCAACAGATGGTTGCTGACCAAATCGGTATCACACAGCGGAAGTACAGCTACATCGAGACAGGCATTCAACAGCTCACAGCAGAATTGCTGGTTTCTCTTGCTTTGTTGTACAACGTGAGCATCGACTATCTTCTTTGCCAGACGGATAACCCCAATCGTTATTGATTTTCAAATTTTACACGCAAAAAACGGCCGCCGCCCTCGCAACGAGGACAGCGGTCGTTCGCATTTTTTAAAATTTAGGTTTTCTCACTGAGCCAGGAACCCCGGCAGAGCCTTGCCCTGCTTGCGCCACTGGTGATACTCTGCGGTGGCGGCAAATTCCACGTCACCGGCAGAGTTCAGGGCCGTCTCCACAGAGTCCTGCACCACGCCGATGATGAAGCCGACACCTACCATCTGCATGGCAATATCATTGGAGATGCCGAACAGGGAGCAGGCCATGGGGATCAGCAGCAGGGAACCGCCGGCCACGCCGGAAGCACCGCAGGCACCCAGAGCGCTCATGGCGCTCAGCACGATGGCGGCCGGCAGGGACACCTGAATGCCCAGCGTGTTGGCGGCGGCCAGCGTCATGATGGTGATGGTGATGGCGGCACCGTCCATGTTGATGGTGGCACCCAGCGGGATGGACACGGAATACATGTCCTTATCCAGCCCCAGCTTCTCACACAGGGCCATATTCACGGGGATGTTGGCGGCGGAGCTGCGGGTGAAGAAGGCGGTCAGGCCGGACTCCTTCAGGCAGCGGAACACCAGCGGGTACGGGTTGCAGTGCAGGTAGATGAACATGATGAACGGCGAAACGATGAGGGCCATGAACAGCATGGTGCCCACCAGCAGGGCCAGCAGCTTGCCGTACTGGGTAAAGATGGCCAGGCCGTTGCCGGAAACGTTGGTGTACACCAGACCCATGATGCCGAAGGGTGCCAGATTGATGATCCAGCGCACGATCTGGGACACGGCGTCTGCGGTGTTGGCCATAAAGATCTTGGTGCTCTCAGAGCCGATACCCTTCATGGCAATGCCGAACATGCAGGCCCAGAACAGGATGCCGATGTAGTTGCCGTTCATGATGGCCGCCACGGGGTTGGCCACAAAGTTGGTGAGCAGGGTGCTCATCACTTCGCCCAGGCCCTGAGGGATCACGTCGGACTGGGCAGCGTCTGCCAGCACCACCGTAACCGGGAACATAAAGCTGGTAACTGCCGCCAGGGCTGCTGCCAAAAAGGTGGTGAGCATGTACAGCCAAATCACCGTGCCAAAGCGGCGATCCAGCTGGAAGAACCCTGTGCCAGGGCGCTTGCCACGATCACGAACACCAGCACCGGGGCAATGCCCTTCAATGCGCCGACGAACAGGCTGCCGAACTCAGCCACCCAACCGGCACCCGGGGCCACCAGTGCCAGCACCACGCCGACTGCCAGGCCCACCAGGATACGGAGGATCAGGCTGACGCTGTTGTACTTTGCAACAGCAGCTTTCAGGGTCTTCATAATATGATAACACTCCTCTTTACGCTGTACGCCTCACGCGTACAGTTTTCTGTCTCTTTCCCAAGAACAAGTGTCATTATAGCACAGACGGTCCAAAAGAGGAAGTATTTCCAGGCATTTTCCCCTCTCATTTTCCAATCTTTGTGAACTTTTATTTTTTCTCCCGCAAAACTGTATTTGTATAAAATACAGTTTTGCGGTTTTGACGACAAAAAAGCACCCCCTGCACCGGGGCCGGGCCTCGGGGCAGGGGGTGTTATAATACGTTTTGGGCTCAGCTGTGCTGCTGGGTCAGGGCCAGCTTCTGGTAGGCGATGCGGGGCGTTCCGTCCGCCACATGGATGATGCCGCAGCGCGTAAAGCCGTTCTTTTCCAGCAGATGCTGCATGATCTGGTTGTCGGCATGGGTGTCCGCCCGCAGACTCTGGCAATGCTCCAGACACCACTCGATGACCGCCGAAGCCACCCCCTTGCTCTTGCCGGAGGATGCCAGCCGGTGGATGGTGCCATAGGGCAGGGCATCGTTCAGCCATGCACCGCCCTCGATCACCTGATAGGTGGGGTCCACCCCCAGAATGAAAGCGAACACGCCCAGCAGCTGGCCGTTGACCACATACACGAACAGCCGGTTGGAGTCGATGTCCTCCTCCAGAAGCTCCTGCGGGGGAAAGTTGTCGCCCCACTGGGTGGGGTTGCCCGAAGCCGCCATGGCTTCCCGCGCATGGGCATAGATCTGCAGGATCTGCGGCAGATCTCCTCTCACTGCTCCACGAAACATCTGTTTACACCCTCTTATCCTGCCGCATATTCTCCGCAAGGAAGGCGCGGCACAGCTTTGTTGCACTTGTTATTATACTACATCCTGCCAAAAAACACCAGTTTTTCCCAAAAGCATTCCGGCGCAAAAAAGCAGGGCACCGTGCACGCAGCACCGGTGCCCTGCTCAGGGGGGAAGTGATTCTCTTGTCTGGAATGCTCAGGCCGTGGTCCGGCTGCGGACTGCGCGCACCTGACGGTACTCACGGGGGCTCAGGCCGTAGCGCTCGTGGAACAGGCGGTAAAAATAGCTGGTGTTCTCGTAACCCACCTGGGCAATGATCTGCTGGATGTTCAGATTGCTGCGGCGCAGCAGGCGGGCCGCCGTCTCCATGCGGTGTCTCTGCAGCAGCTCCTTGTAGGTCTTGCCGGTCTGCGCACGCACGCACTCGCTGACGTATGCCAGCGAAACGCCATAGGCCCGCGCCACGTTGGACAGGCTGGCCTCGCGGTAATTCTGGGTGATCTCCTGCAGAGCCGCCCGCACCAGCGCGTCGCGGCTGACGGCTTCCGTGCGGCTCTCCAGCATCTCGTTCTTGGTCTGCATCATCTGGATCTCCTCTGTAACGGTGCGGCGGGCGGGGACTGGGGGAAGCCGGACACCCGCCGCACGGGAACTGCAGGTCTTGCTTGAAGGCCCTTACACTTCGTATACGAAACACGGTCCCGGAAGATTGCACGAAATGATAAAAATTTTTGAATTATTTTCCTCAGCAAAAAGGGCCGCCTGTGCACGAACTGCACAGCGCGGCCCATCTGGAAGAAAATGAGGAAAATCGCTTGATCAAAACATGCTCTCGTCCTTGTAACGGCCGGTGCGCACGAACTGCACCCACTCGGCCACGTTCACCGCGTGGTCGCCGATGCGTTCCAGATATTTGATCACCATCAGCAGGTCCAGCGCAGCGTCCACCTTAGCGGGGTCGGCTGCGATCTCCTGCGCGAGGGTGTGCTTGATGGCATTGAAGTCAAAGTCCACGGCGTCGTCGGCCGCAATGACCTTGCGGGCGGCCAGCTCGTCCTCCGCGGTCAGTGCCGCCATGGCATCCTGGATCATCTGGTATGCCTTGCGGCCCATGGCAATGGCCTGGCTCACCGCCGGGTCGCCCTCCTTGCGCACGGTGACCAGATGCGGGATGATCTCGGCAATGTCCGAAGCATGGTCGCCGATGCGCTCAATGTCGGTGACCACCTTCATGGCGGTGGAGATGCGGCGCAGGTCACCGGCCACCGGCTGCTGGCGCAGCAGCAGGGTCATGCAGCGGTGCTCGATGTCCCGCTCCATGTTGTTGATGCGGCTGTCGCCCTTCACGATCTTCTGGGCGGCTTCGGCATCGGCGGTGCACAGTGCTTCCAGAGCGGCCTCCACGGCCTCGGCAGAGTTGCTGCCCATTTCCACCAGCGCCGCCTTGAGGGCTTCCAGATTGGTGTCGTACTGTTTGCGGATGCTCATTGGTCTTTCCTCCTCGATTTAACCGAACCGGCCGGAGATGTAATCCTCGGTGCGCTTGTCCTGCGGGGCGCTGAAGATCTGGTTGGTGGGGCCCACCTCCACCAGCTCGCCCAGCAGGAAGAAGGCCGTGCGGTCGCTGATACGGGCAGCCTGCTGCATGTTGTGGGTGACGATGGCCACCGTGTAGTTCTTTTTCAACTCGCTCATCAGCTCTTCCACCTTCATGGTGGAGCCGGGGTCCAGGGCGCTGGTGGGCTCGTCCATCAGCAGCACTTCGGGCTTGACCGCCAGGGCGCGGGCGATGCACAGGCGCTGCTGCTGGCCGCCGGACAGGCCCAGGGCGCTCTTTTTCAGGCGATCCTTCACCTCATCCCACAGAGCCGCACCCCGCAGGGAGCTTTCCACCAGCTCATCCAGCTCTGCCTTATTGCGCACACCGTGGAGCCTGGGGCCGTAGGTGATGTTGTCGTAGATGCTCATGGGGAAGGGGTTTGCCTTTTGGAACACCATGCCCACCCGGCGGCGCAGGTCGGTGAGCTCCATGTCCCGGGCAAAGATGTCCTGGCCCTTCAGCCGCACATCGCCCTCAATGCGGACCCCGGGCACCAGATCGTTCATGCGGTTGAGCGTTTTCAGGAAGGTGGACTTGCCGCAGCCGGAGGGGCCGATGAGGGCCGTGATCTCCCGCTCGCCCACGTCCAGCGAGATATTTTTCAGCGCCTTGAAGTCGCCGTACCAGAGGTTCAGGTTTTTTGCCGATATCACCGGCATCGTTGTGCTTTCCATAGCATACCTCTTTATTTTTACTGCTTCTGTTTCAGTTTTGCTTTAGCCAGCCGGGCCGCCAGATCGATGACCAGCACCAGCACCAGCAGCACGGCACCGATGGCCCAGGCGGAGGCAAAGTCGCCGTCCTCAAAGGCACGCAGGTACAGCAGCACCGACAGGGTGGCACCGTTGGAGGTGTAGGCCTTGACCACACCCTTGGCGATCACTTCCGCCGCACCGGCGGTGAACAGCAGCGCGGCGCTCTCGCCCACAATGCGGCCCACGGCCAGGATGCAGCCGGTGACGATGCCGTCCATGCTGCAGGGCAGCACGATGGTGCGGATGATATGCCACTTGCCGGCACCCAGACCCAGCGCACCCTCGCGGTAGCCCTGGGGCACCGTTTTCAGGGATTCCTGGGTGGTGCGGATGATGGTGGGCAGGTTCATGACCACCAGCGTCAGGCTGCCGGACAGCAGGCAGGTCTGGAAGCCCAGCGCCTGGCTGAACACCAGCATGCCCACCAGACCATAGAGGATGCTGGGGATGCCGGCCAGCGTCTCGTTGGTGAACTCGATCACCTCGATCAGACGGCGGTTGGAGGCGTATTCGGTCAGGTAGACCGCCGCGCCCACACCCAGCGGCAGCACGATGAGCAGGGTCAGCAGGATGACGTACAGCGTGTTGAGGATGGCCGGCAGGATGCCGTCGGTGCCTTTCAGCACGCTGGCCGTGGTGGTGAGGAAGTTCCAGCGGATGTGCGGCACACCGCGCACCAGCACCATGCCGATGATGCCCGCCACCAGCGCCATCACCAGCAGGGCAGCCGCCCACACCAGCACCGTCATCACACGGTTCCATGCCCGGCGGGAGGGCGAAAACCCGTTATGCATCGCGGTCGCCTCCCTTCAGCACCACGTTGAGCACCACATTGATGATCATGATGAACCCGAACAGCACCAGAGCAATGCTGAACAGCGCCTGCCGCTGCAGGCCGCCGGCGTAGCTCATTTCCTTGGCAATGGCCGTGGTCAGGAAGGTGACGCTGCGGAACACGCTGTCCGGCATGTTGGGGCTGTTGCCGGCCACCATCATTACCGCCATGGCCTCGCCGATGGCGCGGCCGATGCCCAGCACGATGCCGGCGGCAATGCCGCTTTTGGCAGCAGGTACACTGATCTTGAACCAGGTCTCGGTGTCGGTGGCACCCAGGGCCAGGCTGCCCTGCTCATATTCCGACGGCACGGCGTTGAGGGCCGTGACCGACACGGACACGATGCTGGGCAGGATCATGATGGACAGCACCACGATGGCCGACAGCAGGCAGGCACCGGATGCCTTGCCAAAGGTCTTTGCCACGGCGGGCACCAGCACCTGCATGCCCAGCAGGCCGAACACCACGCTGGGGATGCCGCTCAGCAGCTCAATGGCCGTGACCACCACCGTGCGCACCTTCGGGCCGGCCGCCTTGGACAGGAACACCGCCGTGAGCAGGCCGATGGGCACACCGATGAGGGTGGCACCCAGCGTGCCGTACACACTGGACAGGATAAAGGGCAGGATGCCGAACTTCGGGTCGGCGGCGGTGGAGGCCCACTCGGTGCCAAGCAGGAACCGGAACAGGCCGATCTTGTGGATGGCCGGCACGCCGGAGAGGACCATGTACACCGTGATGAGCACCACGCAGCCCACCGCCAGCATGCCGCACAGGAAGAAGATGAAATTCATCATCGCTTCCAGCCAGTCGGCAGGGGTGCGGGGCAGCCGTACCCGAGCCAGATAGGATTTTTTTGTTCATAGCTGAAAACCTTTATAAAAGCCGCGTCGGCTCGCAGAAACGGCAGGCCAACGCGGTGGGCTAATTTTATCATTGTCCCCATCCTGTTTACCGGGTCAGTTCGGCCGGGAGTTTCACCAGCGAATGATCCGAGGGTGGGACCCTGTTGCCGCAGGCAATAGGGCGGGAGCTGGAAGCCCCGAATTTCGCGGGGGAACTCCCAGCCGGGCTGACTCTGAGCGCCTTTTACTCGTTCACGGGCACAGCGCCTGCGGTGCGGATGAGGTCGGCAGCGTCCTTGCTGGCGGCAAAGTCCATGAAGGCCTGTGCCTGCTCCGACAGGGCCACGCTCTTGTTGGTGACGAACACGAAGGGACGCTGGATCTTATAGCTGCCGTCCTTGACGGTAGCCTCGCTGCACTCCACGCCTTCCACGGTGACCATGGCCACGGTATTGCCCACAGCGGACAGGGAAGCGTAGCCGATGGCCAGAGGGTTGGCCTCCACAGCGCTGATGACAGCGCCGGTAGCGGTCAGCTCCTGTGCGTACTTGCAGCTGCCCTTCACGTCCACGATGCTCTCGAAGCCGTCGCGGGTGCCGGAACCGGCCTCACGGCCGATCAGCACGATCTCGCCGTCGTCGCCGCCGACCTCAGACCAGTTGGTGATCTCGCCGGTGAACATCTGCTTGAGCTGGCCCACGGTCAGATCCGCCACCTTGCTGTCCTTATTCACGATGATGGCGATGCCGTCCAGTGCCACGGTGGTGCCGTCCACATCGTTCTTCTCGTCGTCCTTCAGGGCACGGGAGGACAGGCCGATGTCCAGGGTCTTGTCGGTGGCACCGGTGATGCCTGCGCCGGAACCGGTGGGGTCATAGCTGACGGTAACGCCCGGCTCCACCTCGGCAAAGCCTCGGTCAGGGCAGCGATGACGTTCTTCATGGAAGTGGAACCGCCGGTGGCCACATTGCCGCTCAGGGTGCCGGCAGCAGTGCTCCCGGCAGCGGAAGAAGCGGTGGATGCCGTAGCAGAAGAAGCGGAACCGCCGCAGGCGGTGAGGGCAGCAGCGGCTGCCACGGTACCACAAACGGCCAGGAACGAACGACGTGTGATCTTTTTCATTGTATTTTCCTCCGGGCCGGGCACCCGCCCGGCGTCTCTTATTGTGCTTCTGTGGGAACGGCCTTATTGTAGCGCATTCCCGCCGGAGGCTGCGACCATACACGGGCAAAATGCAGGTAAAACTTTGGGGGCCGGGCCCGGCTTTTGCAAGGAGCTTGTAAACTGACGGTGAAAACCGTGGCATCTTTCTTTACATTGCCGGAAAAACTGCCCAAAACCACCCTTCTGCCCCTGGGCAGAACGGCAAAAAGCCCCGGGCACTCTTTCCAGAGTGCCCGGGGCAAAAGGTTCTTGATCCGATCAGCCGACCGTCTTGGTGGCAACGTATCCGTCGCCCCGTTTTACCAGGTACAGCACACCCGTTATGTTGTTGATGGTAATGGTCAGGCAAGCAGGCTTTCCGCTCTGGTAGGCCTCTCGAGTGGCCACATCAGGGAAGCTCAGCTTCAGGTCCTTTTCCTTGGTGGCAAAGGGCTTGCCCAGCAGTGCATCGGAGACCACCAGGGTTCCGGTGGGAGCCACCTGGTTCAGGTTAGAGCCACCGACCGTAGCGTTGAACATCCCCCGGTAGGGCACAGCCTGCGTACTGCTGCCGCTGTCGGAGAAGCGGATCTTCACGGTGCCGGTGATGGCACCTGCGTCGCCGCCCAGCTCAGCCCCCTGGTTCACGTTCAGGCCGTAAATGCTTACGTTGAACACGCCCAGCTGGACTGCGTTGTCCGGCAGCTCCTGGTCACCGCCGCAGCCGGTCAGCAGGCCAGACAGGGACACTGCTGCCGCAGCAGCCGCAGCCCCCTTCAGAAACGTGCGCCGAGTCATTTTTGTTGTCATAAGAAAAACCTCCTTTTCAGCAATTGCTGTTTCACCTTTGCATCCCTGCGTCGGGGTCTCCCTTACAGGCGCAGGCTCCCGTCCGGGGCGTAGAACTGCACATACTTGCGCCACTGGCTCTCGCTGATGGTGCGTTTGTAGCAGCTCACCAGGGCGTCCAGCGCGTCCTTGTCGCTCAGCTCCGGCGCACCGGGGCAGGGCAGCACCAGGATGCGGAACCATGCGTCAAACAGGTGCTCATAGTAGCCGGTGTCGCGGGCACCGCACCGGGCGTAAAAGCCCAGACGGCGCACGGCCATGGCCTCGTCCTCAGCCTTTTCGGGCATTTCGGCCTCAATGATGATGGCCTGTGCCCCGGCTTCGTACTCCGGCAGGGCCGCCAGCAGCTTTGCTCCAAGGCCGCCCGCGCGGTAGGCGGGCACCACGGCAAAATAGTCCAGCTGGCTGATGGCACTGCCCTCCGGGCGCACCATGAGCAGGTAGGCGGCCAGCGTCTCCCCGTCAAACACGCCCCAGGTGTGGGCAAGGCCCTCGGCCTCGCTGGTCAGGATCATACTCAGCGGCTTGAGCTCCCCAGCGGGAAAGTCGCGGCGCATTTCCTGCAGATACACGTCGGTCAGCTCGCCGGGGGTCAGCAGCCGCCAGGTAAAGGTCTTGTTCATACGATGCGGGTCCCTTTCTGGATCACGGCCTTGATGTTCAGCTCCTTGTCGGCCAGGATCACGTTGCCGTAACGGCCGGCGGCCAGGCTGCCGTAGTCGTTGTCCACGCCGATGCTCCGGGCCGGGTTCTCGCTGGCGGCGCGCACGGCGCTCTCCAGCGGCACGTTCATCTCCAGCACGGCACGCTTCATGCAGTCGTACAGGCAGGTATTGCTGCCGGCAATGGTACCGGGCTGCTCGGTCAGGGTAGCGCGCGGGCCCTTGACCGTCACAGCCTGTCCGCCCAGGCTGTACTGGCCGTCCGGCAGGCCGCAGGCCATCATGCTGTCGGCGATCAGGCACACATGGTCGGCCCCGAAGGTGTTGAAGGTGAACCGCACCATGGCCGGGTGGATGTGCACGTTGTCGGTGATGAGCTCCACCTCTGCGCCGTGCTCCAGTGCCGCAATGATGGGGCCGGGGGCACGGTGGGTGATGCCGGGCATGGCGTTGTACAGGTGGGTCATGTGGGTGGCACCGGCCTCAAAGGCCTGCACGGCAGTGTCGTAGTCGGTGCAGGTGTGGGCAATGGAGATGCGCACCTCATTGTGGCATTCCTTGATGAAATCCAGGTTGCCCGACTCTTCGGGGGCCACGTCCACCAGCTTGATCAGGCCGCCCGCGCGCTTCTGCAGGCGGCGGAACATCCCCGCGTCAGCACCCTGCACATACTCCGGGTTCTGGGCACCCACCTTCTTGGGGCTGATGAAGGGGCCTTCCATGTTGATGCCCACCAGATCTGCGCCCTTGCCGTTTTTGTGGGCGGCGGCGGCGTCCATCACATGGTTCAAAAACTCTTCCGGGTAGGTCATGGTGGCAGGACAGATGGCCAGCACGCCCTTGCTGGCCTCAAAATCGGCCAGCGTCTGGATGGCCTCCTCGGTGCCGTCGCAGAAGTCCCTTGCCCATGGCCCCGTGGAAGTGGA
>ENA-OQDM01000469-OQDM01000469.1-human-gut-metagenome-genome-assembly--contig:-NODE-469-length-23495-cov-1.987333_pt1 | contig 23495 bp, 26 predicted proteins | sample MGYA00242772_ERZ504605 | MGnify/ENA primary metagenome ERZ504605 (study PRJEB26092, sample SAMD00036348) | human gut metagenome | host: Homo sapiens | study: EMG produced TPA metagenomics assembly of... | reverse complement strand
CACACCTTCCGCAGTGTCTGCAAAGCTCCTCATCAATGTGCAGTTTCCCGTCAACGACTTTCGCCACTTTGTTTGGACATGCAGCTTCAATGGCACATTTTTTGCAGCCCTTGCATGCCTCGCTGTCAAAGTGCGGGATCCTCTGTCCGATGATCCCCACATCATTCAGATTTGGTTTCACACAGTTATTCGGGCATCCGCCTACTGCGATCTTAAATTTATGCGGCAGTGCAACCTGACGGTAGCCTTTATAGAATCTCCGGAAAATCTCTTCTGAAATTGCATAGGAATCCAGAAGTCCATACTGACAGGTGGTTCCCTTGCAGGATACTACCGGTCGGACCTTTGCTCCTGTTCCTCCTGTCTCCAGACCTTCCTTCGCAATAAATTCCTGAAACTCTTCGATCTTTTCGTAGGGGATTCCCTGGATCTCCACGGAAAGCCTGGTCGTGTAGGTAAGATTTCCGTTGCCGAATTTCTCTGCTGCTTCCGCCATACATCTGTGCTGTGCCGCTGTCACCTTTCCGTTTACAGTGATCACCCGTGCAGAAAATTCATCGGTTCCCCGGTTATTTAAAAAACCCTGCCCCTTCAGTCTTTTCTCTTCCTCTTTGCTTACAGTTAATGCTGACATATTTCCTCCTCCTGGTCTCACCGGCATTCCGATACTTTCCCACGGTATCGTTGCCCTGTATTTTGCAATGTTGAAATCGTTTTCACGTACTTCCTACTATACCACTTGAAGATGTATTTGAGAAATGATATTATTTTATAAAAATGATAGGTTTTACCTATATACCAATTTACAATAAAAGGAGATTCCATATGACCATCCGCCATCTCACTGTTTTTGCGGCCGTTGCGGAACAGGGCTCCATGAGTGCTGCTGCCAAACATCTTTATCTTTCCCAGCCAACAGTCAGTCAGGCCGTCCGTGAGCTGGAAGCTCATTATAACGGCCTTCTCTTTGAACGTCTTGGAAAAAAGCTTTATCTCACAGAACGGGGAAAGCTTCTTCTTCCCCATGCCCGTGAAATGATCCGCCAGTTTCAGCAGCTGGAAGAGCTGATGCAGAACCAGGGACAGTCTTCCACCCTGAAGCTTGGCTCCACCCTCACTGTGGGAACCTGCCTGACCCCATCCATTATCCTGGATCTGCAGAAAAAAATCCCGGACCTTGACGTTTACTCCTTTGTCACCAACACGCAAAATATCGAACAGAAGCTTCTGCGTTCTGAGCTGGACGCTGCTGTGGTAGAAGGTGAGATCCATTCCCCGGACCTTGTCGTTCTTCCCATCATCGACGACTGTCTGGTCCTTGCCGCCGGAAAAAAGCATCCGTTTTACCGCAGAGGACGCATCCATGTCCAGGAGCTGAACAACCAGAAATTTGCAGTCCGGGAATATGGAAGCGGTACCAGACAGCTTTTTGAAGATTACACCCTTCGCCATGATCTGAAGATCCGAACTGCCTGGGAAGCCAACAGTCCGCGGGCACTGCTGAACGCAGTGCTGTATAACCAGATGCTCTCTGTTATGTCCATCCGTCTTATGCATCATGAGATCCGTCACCGTTCAGTCCGGGTCTTCTGCAACGAAGCAGGGGAATGGAACCGGAAATTCAAGCTGGTCTATCACAAGAATAAGTTTCTTACCCCTGCTATCTTTGAGCTGGAAAAGATCCTTCACACCTATCAGCAGCTGGAACTACCCTCTGTCATGGGTGTTCTGGAACAGGAATAAGCAGGGGACTTACCTGATCCAGTAAAAAAAACGGCCGCACATATCGCTCTTACGATATGTACAGCCGTTTTTCGTTTTTTCTCACCCGACAGGGTCGGATCTTTTTTTGAACCGGATATTTAGTTTGATTCGTTGAACACGTTTTTATCCAGTGCACCGTTCTGGTGTGCAACGATGGTTGTGCAGACTGCATCACCGGTAATGTTAACCGCTGTTCTGGTCATATCCAGGATACGGTCAATACCCATGATCAGACCAATTGCCTCAACCGGAAGTCCTACAGAGTTAAATACCATGGTCAGAGTAACAAGACCAACACTTGGTACACCGGCAGTTCCTACGGAAGCAAGGGTTGCAGTTCCGATAACTGTCACATAATCCATCGGACTTAAGTGGATACCAAAAGCCTGTGCCGCAAATACTACGGCAACCCCCTGCATGATAGAGGTACCGTCCATGTTGATGGTAGCTCCAAGAGGAATGGTGAATGAAGAAATCTTCTTGGAAACACCCACTTTTTTGGACAGGGTATCAATGGACATCGGGATCGTGGCATTGGATGTAGCTGTTGAGAATGCAAATGCCATAACCGGGAAAAATTTCTTGATGAATTTTATCGGATTCAGTCCTGTGAAGATCTTCAGCAGGATCTGGTATACGCCGAAGCACTGGATCGCCAGTGCAAGGAGAACACCGATCATATATTTTGCCAGCGGGATAAATGCGCTGAAACCGATGTTTGCAAAGGTTCTGCTGATAAGGCAGAATACACCGATCGGTGCAAGTGCCATGATCATCATGGTCATCTCCATCATGATGTCATTGAACTGGCTGAAAAAGTTCGCTACTGTCTCTGCGCGCTCTCCCATTTTCGCAAGAATCACACCCACGATCAGGCAAATACGATAACCTGAAGCATGGTTCCGCTTGCCAGGGAATTGATCGGATTGTCCGGAATGATATTCAGGATGGTATCCGTAAGAGAGGTCGCCTCCATAGTCTCCACAGAGGAAGCGGAGGACTGAATAGAGCTCATATCGAGTCCCACACCCGGATTGATCAGATTACCTACCGTCAGAGCAACCGAAACAGCCAGAGCTGTAGTCGCCAGATAAAATACCAGTGTTCTCACACCTACGGTTCCAAGCTTCTTGGTATCACCGATGGACATACTTCCGCAGACAAGGGAACAGAATACCAACGGTACAACCAGCATTTTCATCAGACGGATAAATCCCTGTCCGATCACATAAAGGATTCCCTCCACGATCACATCTTTCTTGAAGCTGCTGTCAGGAACCAGGTAACAGAGAATGATTCCCAGTATCGCACCTGCGATCAGCGCCACAAAGATCTTCGTGGTAAGGCCCATTTTCTTTTTCTGCTGTGTTTTCTCTTTTATATTTTCTCTTTCATTTCTAGTCCTCCGCTCTTTCATCCATATATTCTTTCAGCGATGCTTTCCAGTCCGGCATGTCATACACTTCAATAATACGGAGGATAAAATTATCAAGGACGGCATATGGCGGTCTGACAGAAGAAAGATCTGACTGCTCTGTCGGCACGGATCTCAGTTCGATCTCCTTTCCTGCAAGGCGAAGGATCTCGGTTGCAAACTCATAACGGTTGCATACACCGCTGCAGGTTACGTGATAAGTTCCATATTCGTTGGTATCGATAAGATACAGGATCATTCTTGCCAGATCCTTGGCGCTAGTCGGTGATCCGAACTGATCCGAAGCAACGGAAAGCGCCTGGCCTTTTTCTGCTGTCTCCAGCACACGGTTTACAAAATTGTTTCCGCCTTTTCCGTATACCCAGTTGCTTCGGATAATGAAATGTTTGTGTGTAAACTCTTTTACATAGTTCTCTCCGGCTCTCTTGGAACGGCCGTAAACAGTCAGCGGATTGGTATCGTCAAACTCTGTATACGGTTTTTTGCTCTTTCCGTCGAAAACATCATCTGTGGAAAGCTGGACGATCTTTGCCCCGCATTTTCTTGCCACGATGCTTAAGTTTCTTGCTCCCAGTGCGTTGACACGGTATGCATGTTCCGGATTCTTCTCACACTCATCGGTATCTGTGATACCGGTGCAGTTGATGATCACATCCGGACGGTTAATGGAACCGAAGTTGATCACTTCATCTGTGTCTGTGATATTCAGCTCATCAAGATCTGTGTTCAGAGTCTCGATCTGCATTGGATCCAGAACATCATTCAGTGCCCGTCCGATCTGTCCGTTGGCACCTGCGATCCATACTTTTAACATCTTTCTACCTCCCTGGTGTAATATGTGTGATATATAAAATAAAGAGACATTGATTTAGATCAAAACCAATGCCCCTTTAACCTATATACTGTAATATATTTTATCAATATCACAAAAAACTGTCAAGAAAAAAGCCCCTGTTTCCATAAGGTTCCTGCTGCTGATGTTACTGCCCACCAGCAGTATTTCCTCAAGATGTTTTTGTGAACAGAATTTACAGAAATCCTGAGGATCGGGAGTTCCATAACTCCCGATTTTGTATTGTAAATTCTGTCCCATGAATTATAATCTAAACAGGAGATCATCTAAAAACACATACAAAGGAGAAACTTATGAAAAAGCTAAAAAAATTAACATCTCTGCTATTTCTGTTCTGCTGTCTTTGCTTCTGTCTGATCCTGTTTCCACAGACAGCCCGGGCAGGCTCTCTTACGCCAACCGCACAGGACAATCTCAATGTCAGGTTACGCCGTACCTCTGATCTTATTCCTGTTTCCGGCGGATACATGAGGGTCTTCCACCAGAAAAATTCTGTCGGCGTTGAATATTACGATAATGATCTGAAGATCAGAAGCAAGCGCAAGATCAACATGGAGCTTCCACTGTGGGGTGGCTTTTATGCCGGATCTGACGGATATTATCTGGTAGAAGGCCAGACAAACAACAAAGAAAACGATTCCGCTGAGGTCATCCGCGTTATCCGCTACGATACAAGCTGGAACCGGAACGGTGCAGCAGCAATTACCAGTAACCCTGAGCTTTTTGGCGGTGAGGTCCGCACGCCCTTTGACTATGGCTGTGTGGAAATGACAGAAAGCAACGGCAAACTCTATGTTGTTACCGGTCACGAAGGATATGTGGATCCCTCTGTCGGTCAGGGACATCAGGGCTTCCTTATGGTCGAGATCGACCAGGCAACCATGAAAGGAAAGATCGTTTCCTGCGATCTGTGGCATTCCTTTGCACAGTATATCAAATCACAAGGTTCTTATCTCTACGTACTGGAGCAGAGTGAGGGTTCACGATGTACAATTCTTTCCAGATACGACAGCACTACACTTGCCTGCACCACCATAGAGCTTTTGCCATACGGAGGCTCACATACTTCTGTGTGGGCACTGGCCTGCTACGCAAGCGTTGATGGCATGGCTGTTTCCTCTGACAGTGTATTATGCGTTGGCACTTCCATCGATCAGTCCAAATATGATAAGGTATCTGAAAACACGCCTCATAACCTTTATCTGTCCGTCACACCAATGTCTGACTTTTCCGAAAAAGCAACCACTACCAGGAAGCTTACCAACTTTACAGGCGGAGGAAAAAGCTTTGCGGGCGTAAAGATCACCAAAATAAATGACAACCGTTTTATGATTTCCTGGGAAGAATACGTCTCCGACGATAACAAGAAAAACTCTTCCGCTAACGATCCGCTCTCTTCCAGCACCCTTCATTATCTTTTTGTGGACGGAAAGGGAAAGAGTCTCAGCAAAGAGTTTACAACAGCTGCTCCGATTTCTGACTGTCAGCCTGTGGTAAAGGATTCCAGGGTCGTTTATTATGCTTCAAACTCCAACACCTTGAACTTTTATTCCATTAATTCCGACAACGGAAAAGCTGACAAAAAAACTTACCATATCGCAGGTGACAACGCAACCTGGAATTTCAAAAACGGTATCCTTACGATCTCCGGCTACGGACCACTTTCTATTTCCACAGAGGAAAACCACCGATACCCGGTCTCTTCAACAAAAGGCTGGTTTACCTTCTACAGCGATTCCTCCTGGAAAGCTATCAAAAACCAGATCAGAAAGGTAATAATAAAGCCCGGGATCACAAGTATTTCCGAAAGGGCCTTTGTTTATCTTCCTGAGCTGAAAGAAGTGGACATCCAGAAAGGGGTCACAAAGATCGGAAAAGAAGCTTTCGCCTACTGTGACAAGCTATCCAGGATCAACATACCTGATACTGTTAAAAGCATTGGAACGGATGCTGTGTGGGGCGGCTACGGGTATGTCAACTCTCATGCATATTTTTGCAAGATCCATGCTCCGTACGGCTCTTACGCAGTTACATATGCCAAGAAAAACAATATCAGCTATGCATGCAATATTTCCGATGCAGCTGTAACAGGGATCAAAAAAACATATACCTATACAGGCTCTGACATAAAGCCCGTTCCAACCGTAACTCTTGGAAAAGCAAAGCTTTCTGGCATCAATGATTATCATGTGACATACCAGAACAATAAAAAAGCAGGAACTGCTACCCTGAAGATCATCGGTGATTACCATTCTACGGAACCATCACCTTAAATTTCCAGATCACTCCTGCAGCCACACCAAAGCCACAGACTGCAAAAACATTCCGGGATGCTTATAATGTCTACACAGTCAATACCACCGGGACTTCCGTAGCACTGAAGGGACCACGTTCACGCAATACTGTCACTGCAAAGATTCCGGCCACTGTCAAAGCTAACGGAAAAACCTACAAAGTCACAGCCATTGCAGCCAATGCCTTCAAAAACTGTAAAAACCTGAAACAGGTAACGATTTCAGGAAATATCACAAGCATAGGTGCCGGAGCCTTCCAGGGATGCACAAGTCTTCGTACTGTAAAAATCGGTTCCCGAGTTTCTGCGATCGGCACAAAAGCTTTCTGTGACTGTAAGGCCCTTACCTCTGTCACCATACAGACAGGACGTCTTACTTCCAAAAGCTCAGGTAAATATATCTTCACAAGAGCAGGTCAGAATAATTACAAAAAACTGACTGTAAAGGTTCCGGCAAGCAGACTTTCCTCTTACAAAAAGCTGTTTCAGAGCCAGGGTCTGTCCACACAGGCCAGGGTTATCAAATAGTCAGGATCGTACCTTGCATTTCCACGCCCCTTATGCTATACTCAGTTTCGCTGCAAAAGCCCGCAAAAACCAAGGTCGTACAGGGCTTACAAGGCGGTCACCGCCTATAAATGTGCCGAGTGTTCGTGACCTTCCACTCGTAAAACAAAACTAAAGGAGAATAAAAAACATGAAAAACAAAGGTACTCATTTTCTGGTACAGGGAGCTGCCATTGCAGCTGTATATGTTGTCCTGACACTGGTATTCGCGCCACTTAGCTTCGGTGAAGTTCAGATCCGGTTTTCCGAGGCGCTGACCGTTCTTCCGTTCTTCACACCGGCTGCCATCCCGGGACTGTTCGTGGGATGTATCATCGCCAATCTTCTTGGCGGTGCGATTCCGGTTGACATCATTTTCGGAAGCATTGCCACACTTATCGGTGCATTCTTTACCTACAAGCTTCGCAATACAGGCAAATGGACAGCCCCAATCCCGCCGATCGTTTCCAACATTGTGATCGTTCCTCTTGTGCTTCGTTACGGATATGGCATTAACCTTCCTATCCCGTTTATGATGCTCACAGTAGGAGCCGGCGAATTTATCTCAGCCGGTGTGATCGGTATGATCCTTCTTGGAGCACTTTCCAAATACAAAAATGTACTTTTTCATAAAAAAGCAGCAGTCTGACTAAATCTGCTGCCCACAAAAAGGAGCCATGAGAAAACAGCAGCATTTCTCATGGCTCTCTTTTATTTTTTCTCTGCGGATTCCTGCAGACTGCGCAGGATCCTCTTTTCCATTCTGGATACCTGTACCTGGGATACGCCAAGCTCATGGGCGATCTCCATCTGGGTCATGTTCTGAAAATACCGCATATAGATCAGCCTCCGCTCCTTTGCCTCCAGAGTTCCCAGTATCTCTTCCAGAAAAATCCTGTCCAGTACTTTTTCCTGCCGGTTTTCTTTTTCCGGAAGCTTGTCCATCAGAGAAATCTCCGTTCCCTCACCCTGATAGATCGTTTTGTGAAGAGATTCCACCTCTGCACCGGATTCCATGGTCATTACCAGTTCTTCTATGGAAATTCCCATTTCCTCTGCCATTTCTCCCGTCGTAGGTTCCCGCTCCAGCCGGCGTGTCAGTGCTTCTCTCACCTGATAGATCCTGTAATGGTTTTCCTTCAGAGAACGGCTTACCTTCAGTATCCCGTCGTCCCTGAGATAACGTTTGATCTCTCCGATGATCATGGGAACGGCATAGGTGGAAAATTTCACATCATAGGACATGTCAAACTTATCCACAGCTTTCAGAAGTCCGATGCTGCCGATCTGGAACAGATCCTCCATCTCCACCCCTCGTCCCAGAAAACGCTTTGCCACACTGTATATCAGTCCTGTATTTTCCTCAAACAAAAGATCTCTTGCCGCTTTATCCCCCTGGTGTGCACGCCCGATGAGGACAAGAGTACGATCCATAGTTACCTCCTGATGATCTTTTTCATGTGCACTGTAGTTCCACGGCCAACCTCCGATTCCACCTGAAGCTCATCCATAAACGCCTCCATGAATGTAAACCCCATACCGGAGCGGTCTTTATCAGCCTTTGTGGTAAACAGAGGCTCCATGGCTTTTTTGATATCCGGGATCCCGGCTCCGTGATCTGTCACATCTACCTGAAGCTCCTGCCCCCGGAGACGACATTCTACCCGAATCTTATGTATCTCCCCTTCATACCCGTGTATGATGCAGTTGGTCACTGCCTCCGATACTGCGGTCTTCAGATCCGAAATTTCCTCCAGCGTAGGATTCAGCTGTGTGCAGAATGAAGCCACAGCAACTCTTGCCAGTGCTTCATTTACCGGTCTGCTGTCAAAAATGATCGTCATTTCATTTGTGTTTTCCATCATAAACACCCTCCTGTTCACCTGCCGATTTTTTAATTCCACAGATTTCAATATATTTTCCCACTCCGGATAGCCGTAAAAGCTTTGCAATATGACTGTTCACATTGACAACCTGCACACATTTCCCCCTCATGCCAAGTGCCCGGTACCTACCCATCAGCAGACCGATCCCGGAACTGTCCATAAAAACGGTCTCTGAGAAATCAAAAATCATATTTTTTATATAGTTATGTCCAATAATCCGGTCTGAATCTCTCCGGATCTCATCAGAAGCCGGATGATCCAGTTCCGCCGGAAGATGTACAGTCAGCACGGTTCCGGATTTTTCAAAACCTGATGTCATTCTATCATTCCCCCATTTTTGATTTTTTATTCCATTTCTCATGACCAAAGGGTAAAAAAAGAGGAATGCGCCAACGCACATTCCCCTTATCCGAGGTTTCTCCTCTGTATGAATTATGATATTTTTTATTCTGTATAACCTCCATCGTAAGAGGAATCCTCATATCCTCCGTCACTGTAGCTGCTGTCTTCTCCGGAATCTCCGTCAGAGCTCTGTGTATCTTCTCCATCCGAAGCTGCGGCATCCGCTCCAGCTTCAGCTGTTCCATCTGTACTGCTGTCAGCACTGGACGTTCCGTCAGAAGCTCCGCTCCCGATCCCGCTTACACCGGTCTTTCCGCTGATAGTACTGTAAATCCCCTTTGCAGAATCTGACAGTGTATCCACATATACCTTCTGTAGTTCCAGCGCCGCTGTATCCAGATCCTCCTGCTGCATGGCAGTATATGCATTAAACAAAGCCTCATAGCTCTGACTGCGTTTCTGCTCTTCCTCTGCCTGCTTGGCAACTGCATCTGCCGTATCACTGGACTGGGCAGCTTCTCCCTGAGCTTTGGTAAGCTCCACGCTCTGGCTGGAAAGAGAATCACTGTACTGTATGATCTGCTGATTGGCCTGCCTGTAAATATCCTGTTTCACAGCCGGCAGTACAAGGAGCCAGAATGCTGCCGCCCCTGCCGCAAATCCAAGTACCGTGGTAAAGAAAAGTGATATCTTTGATCTTTCTTTATAAGACGACGGCCTTACAACGATTTCTCCTGAAATATTATCATTCTCATTTTTTTCATTTCCAAACAAGCCCTTACGCCGTTTTTCCATCTTTGTGGTAACACCCGTCTGCTCGTCAACTTCACGCAGGAAACGAAGTGTGGTGGTATTGGTCTTGTCGATCCTGGCTGCTTTTTTCAGGGTCCTTCTCGCCTTATTCCACTCCTGATTCTTCATCTGGATCAGAGCAAGAAGATGATACCCCTTGATCAGCTTGGGATTCTGGGACAGGATCTTTTTCAGGCGGATGGCCGCCATATCCTCATGGCCTTCCCTGCACATGGCAAGGGCATTGTTATATTTCTTGATGCTTTCGTTGATTGTTTCCAGTTTGTTCTGGTTTGCCTGAAGCCTGGCAATATATTCTGAAGCCAGATTTCGGTTCTTCTGGATATTCTTGCTGATGACCCACTCACTCAGTGCGGCAACCACCTCACCGGTCTCAAAATATACAAGACCAAGAAGATTTCTTGCACGGATATTCCGTTTGTCATAGGCAAGACTTTGCTTCAGACAGCTGATCGCCCCAGACAGATCCCGGATGCTGGCTTTTTCCAGCCCCTGATTATAATAAAGCTTGGAAAGATAATCCACCTTCTTCTGGATCAGTACATTGGCTCCACAGTGCGGACAATAATCCAGATCTGTATCCGTCAGGAACGCTCCACAGTTTATGCAGTTCATCCACTTCTCCTTATCTTACACGTCTGTTGCTCTTGACCTCACGCAGCATCTCCTGGAGTACATCCATGATATCTGTGATCTCCCGGTCATAAATGACACCTTCTACATCTGCCACATCCAGACATGGTTCAAATTTCTTCAGTTCCTCTTCGTAATCGATCATAATTTTTTCCTCCTGATCACAGCCTTGATCTCACCGACCAGATAAAGGGATCCTACACAGAACAGCATTCCATCCTCACCTTTTTCCTTTACTGCCCGTTCAAAAGCTGCTGGAACATCCTCTATTGCTTCCACTTCCGGCACTCCGTCTTCACGGAAGATCTCCGCAAGCTCTTCTACCGGAACTTTGCGGTATCCGCCTACCTGTGTGACGATCACATGTCGAAAACGGATCCTGCTACAGATCGTGCGGATCATATCCGTATAGTCCTTGTCATCCACTGCGGAAAACAGCAGAGTCAGCGGAAATTCCTTCTGGAAATGTTCTGCTGTCTCTACAAACTTCTCAACACCGTCTTCGTTATGTGCGCCATCCACGATCACACCCGGAAGAACCGTTTCCATCCTTCCCTGCCAGCGTGTTTTTGCCATACCAGCCTTCAGAGCCTCCAGAGATACCGGAATCTGATCTTCCAGTACCTGAATGGTTTTCACCGCAAGAGCTGCATTCATAACCTGATAACGGGCGATAAACGGTATATCAAATACGGTATCGCCATATGTCTCGTCCTTAAGAGAAAACCGGATTCCGTCCTTTGTGATCTTATGGATCTCTGTGTCTTCCCGTTTCAGCTCATAATATGGACATCCCAGCTTCTCTGCATGCTCACGCATCACTCCGGCCGCATCCGGATCATTTCCATCGTAGATCACCGGAACACCCGGCACCATGATCCCTACCTTCTCTCCTGCGATCTCGGAAACTGTATTTCCAAGATACTGCATATGATCGAGGCTGATGGATGTGATCACACAGGCTGCCGGATCCTCCACAGCAGTGGTTGCATCCAGACGTCCGCCAAGACCGGTCTCCAGTGTTACATAATCCACGCCGGCTTCTGCAAAGATCACCATTCCCATCAGAAGGAGTGTCTCAAAATAGGTGGGATGATAGCTTCCCTCCGCAACCAGCTCATCGGAAAGCTTTTTAACTTTTTCAAAAGCACGAAGGAAAGTATCGTCATCGATCACTTCCTCGTTGATCTGAAAACGCTCGTTGATCTCCACCAGATGAGGAGATGTAAAAAGTCCGCAGGAATATCCTGCTTCCCGAAGGACCGATGTGATAAAAGCACAGGTACTTCCCTTTCCGTTGGTTCCTGCCACATGGATCACACGGAATTTCCTCTGCGGATCTCCAAGTCTTCTTAAGCATTCTCTGGTATGGTCCAGGCTGTTCTTAGTAGTAAATCTCGGTATATCTTCAATATACGCAACTGCTTCTTCGTAATTCATAAAAAAACCATCACTTATCTATAATGTATTCGTAAAGAACTTTTGGGGAGAAAAGCTTCTCCCCTCCTGTTCGTTACGATACCATTATATAATAGTGGTGGAAGATGTCCAGTCCTAATCGTAATATTTTATCCGACATTTTTTGTATCGGAGTATCTTTTCTATGCCATTTACTGGTTGTCTGTACTGTTTTCTTCACCGGAATCTTCTGTGGATTCCGTTTCTGACGCTGTATCCGTTTCCTCCATTGACCCTGTATCAGAACTGCTCTTTTCACTGTCAAGCTTCCACTTGCTGTCAGAGAGCAGCGCATAGACCGCCCGGTCATGGCTCTTTGTCATGGCCTTTCTTGTGGAACTGTTGCTTCGCTGCACTACCGAGAGCCGGTCAAAATCATCCAGTTCCTTTCCGGTAATGATCAGCTTGGTAGGATTCACGTAAACCGTATCGTACCATTCTCCGTTGATCTTCACCTGGCTGGACGGCGTAAAGTTTGTTCCCTGGATATAATAGGTGTGATCCGTCTCAGACACAACCTGAATGGAATCCAGCGTGGTATCATAGATTCCCATACGCATCTTTGTCCGCTCAAAAGGATTCGCTCCGTCATATGTATACTGCTTTCCGTAGAGAAGATCGTACTGCATGGTCTCCAGATCCACCTGATAATTTCTGGTATTTCTTCTTGCCTGATGATACTTGAAAACATTTCCCTCATGGATACCTACACGATCCATAACCTCTGCTGCCATCTGGTATGCCGCAAGATTTTCTTCTTTTTCTTAAGTCCGAAATTATCCCACATCACTATACTCTGTCTGGAACAGATATTTATTCTCCACATCCTCCACGGTCAGTCCCATGGTCGGCAGATGATCACCATACATGACCAGTACCACATCCTCCGGATAATCTGCCAGCCTGTCAGTCAGCTCTTTGACAAAATTATCCATCTCATGGATCTGATTTACATAATACTCCCACTTATTATTCAGCTCGTCAGTAGGTGCCCCGGAAACTGTAATCTCCGGATTTTCCAGTACCGGTTCTGAAGGATAATCTCCATGTCCCTGTACGGAAATAGTATATACATAATCAGGCCCTTCTGTGGAATCCAGACACTTGACGATCTCATCGGTGAGGACACTGTCCTTGGTCCAGCCCAACGAGTTCTTCTGGTTTTCATCCTTCATATACTCTGCCGAAGTGAAGGTATCAAATCCCAGATTCGGAAAAATACTTCTTCTTCCGTAGAAATTCGCCTCATTATTATGTACTGCATGAGCAGTATAGCCCAGATTTTTCAGAACATACGGTGCGCTCTCACAGGTAGTTTCCTTAAGGATACTCTTGTAAGGATACTCTCCCGGTCCAAAATAATGAAGGCTCATTCCGGTAATGGATTCAAACTCAGTATTTGCGGTTCCGGCTCCTACGGAAGGTACCTTATAATATCCGGAGGAATACTCCTTCATCAGCTTTCTGAAATTCGGAATAGGATCTTCTGACAGCTCCAGATAATTTACCAGCGTAGGATCAAAAAAGGACTCCAGCTGTAAAAACAGAATATTCGGATGACTGCCTTCTTTCGTTTCCGGAAGATTTTCTTCCGACTTCTCGATCCTTTTGATCTCGCTTTTGGAATAATCTCTCGGAGCACTGATTCCGGTATTAAAGATCGTCGTTGCCAGACAGTAAGGATATCCGTAATCCTCATAAGCTATGGCAATATTTCCAAAATAATTGGAAAGAACTCTTTTTTCCAGAGCAAGCTGTGTGATTCCTCCAAATGCAAGAACCCCAACCAGGACCAGTGGAATATTCACCTTATATTTCAGCTTGCCTCTGTACTTCGGCGACCTTATCAGGATGATCAGAAGGATCAGAACCGCAATTCCCAGAAGAACTGCACCTATGGTCATCTGGGTATGGGTCAGATATTTTTTTGCAATACTGAGACCATCTGTCAGATTCTTCACATCCGGTCCTGTAAACGGTGTGACACGATTGAGAAGAAGCACACCGTTTACGATTCCCAGAAACAGCCATAAGCTGCCCACAAAGATACGCCAGAAAATTCTCTTTCGGAAGAGATAAACAATCAGCATCGTCGTAAAGATAAACGCTGCATTATAAGCAAATACAAGCGGCTTTGTGGTCATGTAGGTCCACGCCTCTGTGAACGAGTGCCTGCATATGGCCTCGATCACAAAGTACAGGACTGCACAGCCCAGAGCCTGAAGTATCAGCGAAATCTTATTGAAAAAGTTACACCACTTCATTAAAACACTCCTTCGTTATTTCACCATCTGTGTTAACTGCAGGTTCACTTTCTCTTTCATCTCTTTGTATTTCTCAAGTTTCTCCTTCTCTGCCTCTACCTTGGCTGCAGGTGCCTTGTTCACAAAATTCGGATTGTTCAGCATTCCCTCGCAGCGTGCGATCTCTTTTGTAAGTCGCTCCTGCTCTTTTGTGAGACGTTCGATCTCTTTTTCACGGTCGATCAGATCCTCCAGCGGCAGATAAACCACACCGTCTGCCACAACGATGGATACCGCATCCTCACCGATTCCGTTCTTATCCTGCTGTACGTGGATCTCTTTTGCAAACGCAAGGTTTGTAAAGGATTTCTTGCAGGACTCAAAACGTGCACAGCACTCTGCATCCTTGCCTACGATGTAGATATTGGTCTTTCTGTTCTGCGGTACGTTCATCTCGTTTCTGGTGTTACGGATTCCACGTACAACCTCCTGGAAGCTTGAAACTGCTTTCTCAGCATCTGCAAAATCCATCTCGTCTCTGTATACCGGCCAGTCGGAGATCATGATGGACTCTTCATCCGGAAGCAGTGTGCAGTAGATCTCTTCTGTGATAAACGGCATGAACGGATGAAGAAGCTTCAGTCCCTGTGTCAGCGCAGTGCGGAGTGTCCACAGTGCATCGTTTGCTGCTGCCGGGTTTTCCTCTGCCTTCCACAGTCTTACCTTTGCCATCTCGATATACCAGTCACAGAGCTCATCCCACAGGAAATCATAGACCTTCTGTACGGCAATTCCAAGCTCATATTTATCCATATTCTCAGTAACATCACGGATCACTGTGTTCAGTCTGGAAAGGATCCATTTATCCTCGTTGCACAGTGCGTTCAGGTCTTCCGGCGCTGTTACTGTCTTGCCCTCCAGGTTCATCATAATGAAACGGGAAGCATTCCAGATCTTATTTGCAAAGTTACGGCTGGATTCTACACGCTCCCAGTAGAAACGCATATCATTTCCAGGTGCATTACCTGTCATCAGTGTCAGACGAAGGGCATCTGCGCCGTATTTGTCGATAACCTCCAGCGGATCGATACCGTTTCCAAGAGACTTACTCATCTTACGTCCCTGTGAGTCACGTACCAGACCGTGGATCAGTACATGGTGGAACGGTGTCTCACCGGTCTGCTCCAGTGCGGAGAATACCATACGGATAACCCAGAAGAAGATGATATCATATCCGGTTACCAGAACATCTGTAGGATAGAAATACTCAAGCTCCGGTGTCTTATCCGGCCATCCAAGTGTGGAGAACGGCCACAGTGCGGAACTGAACCAGGTATCCAGAGTGTCCTCATCCTGATGCATATGTGTGCATCCGCATTTCGGGCATTTCTCCGGCATCTCTCTTCCAACCACCATCTCACCGCACTCATCGCAGTAATAAGCCGGGATCCTGTGTCCCCACCAAAGCTGACGGGAAATACACCAGTCACGGATATTCTCCAGCCAGTGCAGGTAAGTCTTGTCAAAACGTGCCGGAACAAACTGAAGGTTTCCGTCGTCCAGAGTTTTGATAGCAGCTTTTGCCATTTCGTCCATTTTACAAACCACTGTGGTTTGATCATCGGCTCTACCGTTGTACCGCAGCGGTCATGGGTACCAACACTGTGGCTGTGCGGAACAACCTTTACAAGAAGTCCCTGCTCCTTCAGGTCCTCTACCATGGCCTTACGTGCCTCGTAACGGTCCATACCTGCATATTTTCCGCCAAGACTGTTGATGGTGGCATCATCATTTAAGATGTTGATCTCCTCAAGGTTATGACGGCGTCCAACCTCAAAGTCGTTGGGGTCGTGTGCCGGTGTGATCTTAACGCAGCCTGTTCCGAATTCCTTGTCAACATACTCATCGGCAATAACCGGGATCTCTCTGTCTGTAAGAGGAAGCTTCAGCATCTTTCCTACAAGGTCTTTATATCTTTCATCCTCCGGGTTTACAGCAACTGCTGTATCGCCGAGAAGTGTCTCCGGACGAGTGGTCGCGATCTCAACAAAACGTCCTTCCTCACCTACGATGGGATAATTGATGTGCCAGAAAAATCCGTCCTGGTCCTCATGTACAACCTCTGCATCAGAAATAGAGGTCTGGCATACCGGACACCAGTTGATGATCCTGGAGCCTTTGTAGATATAGCCTTTCTCATAAAGGCGGATAAATACTTCCTGAACAGCCTTGGAGCAGCCTCATCCATGGTAAAGCGCTCACGCTCCCAGTCTGCAGATGCTCCCAGCTTTTTCAGCTGGTTGATGATCTTTCCGCCGTACTCCTCTTTCCATGCCCAGGCATGTTTCATAAATTCGTCACGGCCGATCTCGTTCTTATCAATCCCTTCCTTACGAAGTTTCTCTGTTACCTTAACCTCTGTAGCGATGGCTGCATGGTCAGTTCCCGGCTGCCAGAGAGCCTCATAGCCCTGCATTCTTTTGAAACGGATCAGGATATCCTGCATGGTCTCATCCAGTGCATGTCCCATATGCAGCTGTCCGGTTACATTGGGCGGCGGCATTACAATTGTAAAAGGTTTTTTGTCCGGATTAACTTTTGCATGGAAGTATCCGTTATCCATCCATTTTTTGTACAGACGATCCTCAATACCCTTGGGATCATAAGTCTTTGCAAGTTCTTTACTCATGTTTTCCTCCTGAATCTTTCTGATTATAGGAACCTTAAAATGCTCCTGTTCTCTGCAAGAAAAAACACGCCCTCCACACAAAAGCCAATAACTAATGTGCGAAGGGCGATCATTCTCGCGGTACCACCTTCATTATCCGGAAAAAACATCTGTTATTCCCGTCTATCTCTTGTCCCTTAACGCGGGGTACGTGAAAACCTACACAGCAGCATCTGCATCTGTTCTGCATTTCTGCTTTCAGTTTCCCGGCTCCTAAGCTACCTTCTGCAGTCCTCCATCTGAAAATGCCTTTCAGCCTGCGCTTCTCTTGCGTCTGTGCATTTCTCTCTGTCAGCGTAGATCTGCATACTCCTCTTATTCAACACCTTTGCCATGTTCCTACTATAATGAAATTTTTCTTTTTTTGTCAAGACAGAGGCCTGCTTTTCCTGGGATTTCACATATTTCCGGATACGAAGATCTTTCTGGCATTTCATTATTTTATTCCACGCTCTTCAGTGACTCTACCATATTGATCTTTTTCAGCTTAAAATGCATCACCATATTTACAAACATGGAGAACCCAAAGGTAATGATTCCACTGTAAACAAAGCTTATTGGCTTGATATTTCTTCCGAACATCACCGCATCTACCTCAACGGTTGTGATCACATACCGGTGAAGGAGGATTCCGAACACTGCGCCTGCCAGAATTCCTATGAAGGACAGCAGGATATTTTCCCGGAATACATACTGGGAAACCTCGCCATCATAAAATCCCAGGACCTTCAATGTTGCAAGCTCTCTCTGCCGCTCCGTGATATTGATGTTGTTCAGATTATACAGTACCACAAATGCCAGCATTCCGGCAGAAATGATCAGAACCCAGATCACCGCTCCGAGGGATCCCAGCATTCGCTCTACCTGACCTGCTGTGCTGCTTGTATAGCTGATACTTAAAGCTGCCGGATATTTCAGGATCGCATTTCCAAGAGTTTCCAGATCACTCTCCGCATCCTCTTTCATAGTATATACTGTACTTGAATACTTCGGTTTCTCCCCGAATGTTTTTTCATAGCAGGATGGAGTCATGTAAACGTAATGTCCCATATAGTTCTCTGTGACAGCAGTGATCTTTACTTTATACTTCCTGTTGTCTTTCTCCAGGATGATCTTGTCTCCTGCTTTCACACCGATAAGAGAAGCCGTTTTTTCACAGATCACCGCTCCATCATCGGTAAGCTCATACTGCTCGTGGGACTTTCTGTCACGCAATGTTACATCCTCTTTAAAATTTTCCGTATTTTCCGGAACATACACATAGATACTGACACTTCCCTTTTCTTTTGGAGCCGTCATCTTGGTGAGCTGCACACGGGTATAGTGATCGATCTCGCTGTTTCCGTCCAGGAATTTCAGAAGATCCTTTTCCTGGCTGTCTGTGGCATCCTCATCATTGATCACCATGGCATCATAGTGCTGGATCTGGTCATATTGGAGAATCGCAATATCCATAATGGAATCATAAAGTCCGAATCCTACAAGCATCAGTCCCATGCTTCCTGCAATTCCGAAAATGGTCATAAAAAGACGCTTTTTATAACGGAAAAGATTTCGCATGGACGATTTCCAGGAAAAGCTCAGATGCTTCCAGATAAAGCTGATCCGTTCAATAAGGATCCGTTTTCCTTCTTTCGGTGCAGGCGGACGCATCAGAGATGCCGGTGTTTCTGCCAGGGTCTTTGCGCAGGAAAACAGTGTAGCGCCCATAGTACAGATCACCGCTGCCCCGGAAGCGATCAGTGCATATTGTAACTCATAATCCAGCTGCATGTGATCGCCAATATTCCAGTACATGATTCCATACGCCTGGATAATGATAAACGGAAGAACCTTTTCTCCGAAAAGTACTCCTGCGATACTTCCACCTACTGTAGCCAGAAATGCGTAGCTGAGATACTTGGATGCAATGGATGCTTTTCCGTATCCTAGCGCTTTCATGGTTCCGATCTGGGTTCGCTGTTCCTCCACCATTCGTGTCATCGTGGTAAGACTGATCAGAGCCGCTACAAGGAAGAATATCATCGGAAAAACCTTTCCGATGTTTTTCAGTCGCTCTGCGTTATCACCAAAATCCGAATATTCTGGAAGGTCATTGCGGTCCGTGACGATCCACTCCGGTGTTTCAATATCATCCACCTCTTTCTGGGCATCCTCGATCTTCTGCTGGCTTCCGCAATTTTGTCACGGCTTCTTTTTTGCCGTCCTGATATTCTTTCTTTCCATCGGAAAGCTTCTTTTTGGCGTCCTCCAGGTCTTTTTTGGCGTCTTTTAATTTCTGTTCATTTTCCCGGATCTCTTTTTCACCATCCAGGAGCTTCTGTTCATTTGCATCCAGTTCTGCCTGACTGCTGGTAAGCTTTTCTGTGTTGGCCTGGATCTCTGCCTGACCGGCATTTAACTGGGCCTGTTTTTCCTCCAGTTGCTGCCGCCCTGAGCTGAGCTGGGCTCTGGCCGAATCCAGCTGACTCTGGCCATCATCCAGAGTTGCCTGGTTTGCCGCAATTTCTTCTTTTGCCGCGGAAAGCTCTGCTTTCTTTGTTTCCAGTTCTTTTTTCCCTTTATCCAGTTCTTCCTGGCCTCGTTCAGCTGTGCCTCTGTCTGGGAAAGTGTCTCTTCCTGTTCTTTGATCTGGCTGAAGCCCTCATTGATCTGACCTAGGCTGCTCTCCAGTTCAGCTCTTGTCTGGGCCAGCTCTGATTTTTTTGCAGTAAGCTCTGCCTGCGCCCCGTTGATCTGGGCCTGACCGGCATTTATCTGTTCTTCCATTGCACTGATCTGACCATTTAAAGTCTGGATCTGCGTGGAAAGCTCCGCCAGCTCTTCCTCGGTTTTTCCTGCTTCCACACCGGCGTCATACTGCGCCTGCAGCTCCGCCGCCTGACTGCTTAATGCCTCTTTCTGGCTGGTCAATTCATCCAGCTGTGCCTGCTGCCCGGAAAGGGCTTCTTCACTGGAACTGATCTGGGATTCGCCCTCGGAAACCTGTACAAGTCCTGCCTCACACTGTTCTTTCTGACCGGTGAGAGCAGTCTTTGTTTCTTTGATCGTATTCTTTCCCGTTTCCAACTGTTCTCTTCCACTGTCAAGCTCAGCCTGTTTGCTTTCCAGTGTTTTTTCCGCTTCACGGAGCTGGGCCTCACCGTCACTTACCTGCTGTTTTGCGGCAGTCAGCTGTTCATATCCGGCAGTCAGCTCTGCCTGCTTCTCATTTATCTGTGCTTCGGAGTCAGCAAGCTGGGATCTGGCAGTATTTAACTGGGACAGACCGTCTTCCACCTGCTGTTTTGCGCTGTTAAGCTGAGACCATCCATCTTCAATCTGCTTTCTTCCGTCAGCAAGCTGCTGTTTTCCATCGGTCAGCTCCTTTTTTGCATCACTGAGCTGCTGTTTTCCATCTTCGTACTCTTTTTTCCATCCTCATACTTCTTCTTCCCATCATCCAGCTTTTTCTTCGCGTCGCCAAGCTTTTCCTCGGATTCCTTCTTTCCGTCCTCAAGCTCTTTTCTGGCATCATCCAGTTTTTCATTGGCTTCTGCGACGATCTCCTCGTAGCGCAGGCTGCACTGTTCTTTTTCGATACCTTCCACGCGTTTCCGGATCTTTTTGATAAGATTGTCGTAGGCATCGGTATAGCTGATCACATCCCCGGATTCATGAACCATAATATAGATCTGGGTAAAAGCTTCCTGTTCAAAATCCTCTGGAAGAATGTATCCGAAGCCGCTGACCTCACCCGATCCAAGAGTCGTATTTCCTCTGTTAAATGAAATATAAAGAGGGCTGCTTCCGATTCCCACAACTGTATAGGTTGTTTTTTTCAGAAGCTCACTGTCTCCATCCTCACTGACAGATATGGTATCCCCGATTTTATACCCCCGATTCTTTGCAAATGGCTTGTCGAGAAAAATCTCACCGCTTTTTTTCGGTATCCTTCCTTCATCTGCTGTGAGCAGATTAAAATTGCTGCTGATGGCTTCCAAATGAAGAACCTTCCTGGCATCGTCCTCTCCACTCATAACATCCGTAGAGTAACCGCCCTCAGCCAGTTCCACACCGTCAATATCCGATACCGCTTTTACATCACGCTGCGTCAGTCCCAGTGTTCCCTGGATCTTCAGATCCATCAGCTTTGCTGCTTCATAATAAGCATCTCCTGAATATCTCATATCCGGAGAAGACGCCTGGATCCCGGAAAAAAATGCAACACCCAGTGCCACGATCAGAAAGATCGAGATAAAACGTGCTTTACTTTTCCGGATCTCCATCCAGAAATCTTTGTGTAATGCCTTCATTCCGTCACCTACCATTCAATCTCTTCCACTGGTGTGGGATGTGCATTTTCAGTCATCCTGGAAACCTTGCCGTTTTTGATCTTGATCACACGGTCGGCCATAGGTGTCAATGCAGAGTTGTGAGTAATGACAATAACCGTCATGCCCCGTTCCCTGCAGGTATCCTGAAGGAGCTTCAGGATTGCCTTGCCGGTCTGATAATCCAACGCTCCTGTAGGTTCATCACAGAGCAGAAGCTTTGGATTCTTCGCCAGCGCTCTGGCTATGGAAACTCTCTGCTGCTCACCGCCGGATAACTGTGCCGGAAAATTGGTCAGTCTCTCCCTCAGCCCTACTTCCTCCAGAACTGTCCTAGCATCCAGAGGATCCTTACAGATCTGAAGAGCAAGCTCCACATTCTCCAATGCAGTCAGATTTGGCACCAGATTATAAAACTGGAATACAAATCCAATATCCTCCCGTCGGTATCCGGTCAGCTGCCGGTCTGTATATTTTGCAATATTTTTTCCATCGATCCAGACATTGCCGGATGTGGCCTTATCCATTCCGCCCAGGATATTCAGCACCGTTGTCTTTCCGGCACCGCTTGGTCCTACCACAACCACAAATTCTCCTTTTTTTATCCGGAAGCTGATCTCATCCACAGCTATGATCTTCACTTCTTTTGAGCCATAGATTTTGGATACATTCTCCAGCTTCACATATTCTTCCGTATGCTCCATTTCCACCCCTCCTCTTTACTCTCTATATGATTTCAGGGGGCTTTTATCTGCCCCCTTTTAATTCTCTCACTCACGTATCACAGCTGTAGAAAAATGTTTTCGGCTATGATCGAATATTATCAATAACTATATTTATAAGTATATCGGTTCTTAATTCAAAATGCAATTTCTACTTATATTTTACAAAGATTTTTCATTCCTGCGCATTTGTATTTTACATTTCTTTTCTATAATACAGACAGATAAAGGAAATCAATATTATGGCTGACTGTTGCTGACAACAGCAGAAGTATAATTCCAGCAAAACAGGAGGATGGATTATGTATAAAGTACTGTGGAATCACTTAGATCAAAATTTAAAAAAGGCCCCTGCGCCAGCTGTTTTTCTTGCACTTTTGACAGCTGGATGGAGTGCAGCCGGAATTCTTGCAGGATTACTTGTTTGTCTGGAACTTCAGACAGAACTGATGGTGAAGCTGACTGTGATCTTATGTGCCGGTGGATACGCCGGACTGATTCCCGGTTTCTTCGGTGGGATCTTTTATCTTTACCGAATGGATCTTCGGAAACCTTCTGCGGATCCTGCAGCTGATCTGGCAGCTGAAGCGGAAAAAGCTTCTGCCGATCCTGCTTCATTGATCTATTTTCACAATAATTGACAAAAAAGCAGAACTCTGCCTGGTTGTGCAGGGTTCTGCTTTTTTTATTGAATATGTGTATTAAGTTTGATTACTTTCTTATGGAATCCGCAAGCTTTTTTGCTTCTGCTGTCAGTTCTCTTATTTTGTCAAATTCTCCTGCCTTCACAAGATCTCCTTTTACCATCCAGCTTCCGCCGCAGCAGAGGATTTTGTCACAGGAAAGATAGTCCTCAAGGTTTTTCGCATTGATCCCGCCGGTAGGCATAAAACAGATTCCTGTATAAGGAGCTGCCATAGCAGAGCATGACGCTTTGCGTACTCAGGATGCCATGTACCTTCATCTGGTTTATAATCGTAAACGAATCCTGCTTACGGAAAAAATTCCTGATCTGTCGGACAGCATCAGGAAAGGATGCTGTCCGATCTTCCAGAAGTCTGTCTTCAGCAAGTACATTTTTATAGGAAAAATAAGCCCTGGAAATTCATCTTTCCAGGGCTTTCTAAGAGGTGCCACCCGGATTTGAACCGGGGATAGAGGTGTTGCAGACCTTTGCCTTACCACTTGGCTATGGCACCATGCTCCCCCTGTTGGACTCGAACCAACGACACTGCGGTTAACAGCCGCATGCTCTACCGACTGAGCTAAGGAGGAATATTTAATTTAAGGATTATACCTTAAAAACTACATACATGCCTGTTGATCGTTAATCAAACTCTTGAATCAATTCTTAACCTGCGTTTCTTGGTCAAGCCCTCACCCGATTAGTAACAGTCAGCTCCATGTGTTACCACACTTCCACCTCTGCCCTATCTACCTCGTCGTCTTCAAGGGGGTTTACTTCA